>CXWJ01004173.1_pt1 | contig 10598 bp, 8 predicted proteins | sample 590841 | NCBI WGS metagenome assembly CXWJ01 (sample SAMEA3498367, study PRJEB10139) | wastewater metagenome | biome: wastewater treatment plant; material: activated sludge | place: Austria | collected 2015-01-21 | reverse complement strand
CGTGAACGTGCCGGCGCCGACTTTGGTGAGGCCATGCACACCGCCCGATTGGCTTAGAGTGCCGGTGTACGTGGTCGATAGGTTGTTTCCGCCGGTGGTCAGCGTGCCGCCGAAGAACAGCGTCGTATCTCCCGCGCCGGCAAGCGACCCGATCGTTTCGGAGTCGCCGATTTGCAGCAGGGCCCCACCCGCGACCGTCACGGCGCTGGTATCGCCAATGCCGGTGCCGAAGCTGGCGTTGAAGTATCCGGCGTTGACGTTCAACGCACCCGTATGTGCGTTGTTGTTGCCCCCTGTAGTGATGCCCTCTGCGCCGGCTTTCGTAAGCGCGCCCGAGCCGGTGATGTTGCCGAAGTAGATCGAGAAGAAGCCGTTCGTATCGATTGTGCCGGCACCGGCCATGTTCGTGCCGCCGCTGCGGGTTAGGAGCACGTCGTTCGCGCCGAACCGCAACGTGCCGCCGTTGAAGGACATGGCGGCTGTCGTGGCGCCAAGGTCGGCGACCGCGTCAACAAGCACGACGCCGCCGTTGAACGCGGTACCGCCGGTGTAGGTGTTGGCGGCGCCGAGGTTCAGCGTGCCCGCGCCGGTCTTCACGATCCAGCCTGCGCCCGACAAGATGCCGTTCCAGTTCGCGTTTAGGCCGTTCGTGTTGATCTGCGTGCCCGCGGTTGCCGAGGCGCCCAACAGGATGGCGTTCACCGTCGTCGTCAGGTCGCTGTCGATGACGCGGATCTGGCCGCCGTTCAAGTTGAACGCGTAGGCGCCGGTGCCGCCGCCGTAGCCCGCCTGCAAGCGCCCGTCGCCGATCTCAAGGATGCCGGTGCCGCTCAGGTTGAACGTGCTGTCGATGGCCGCGCCGTTGTCGAACGCGGAAAGCCAGAGGTTCGCACCGTTCCTGACCCGCAGCGTTCCGCCGGAGAGATTGATCGTCGAGTTCGTGGTAACGCCGACGGCGCCGCCTGCGTCGCGGTCGCCGTTGATGAGTTCGCCGGCGTTCACGTTGACCGTGCCGCCCGTGATGTTGAACACGCCGGTCGTCGTTTGGCCGTTGTGCGAGGCGGAAGCGCTCTGCTGGCGGCCGACCCCATAGAGGCCCGCGCTGTTGACGTCGCCGAGCACGCCCAAATTCAGCGTGCCGCCGGACATGGCATAGGTGCCGTTGCCGCTCTGGTTACCGATGTTCAAGCTGGCCGCGACGCCCGCTGCGCCGACATTGATCGTGCCGCCGGTTTGGTTGAATACGCCGACGCCGAAGAAGTCGCCGACCCGCAACTGCGGACAGTTGGTGTTGCACGGAACGCCGATGCCGCCGGTCCCGACAATGTTCAAGGTGCCGCCCGACATCGTGCCGGTCGCCGAGCCGCCGTTGGTGCCAACCGCGATCGCCTTGATGCTCGACGTGCTGCCGCTGTGGGCGAGACCGCCGCTGCCGATCAGCAACTCGCCTTCCGCCATTGTCATCCCGTTGACGGTAAACGTGCCGGTGCCGGCTTTGCCAAGGAAGTTGCCGAGTGTCGGCATGATCACGGTGCCGGAGAACGCCGTGCTCGCATTGTTGCCGCCGAAAATAACACCGCCGCCGCTGACGTTCAGCGTGCCGGCACCGGCGAGCGAGGCAAACGTGTCGACGCCGAGCGTGCCCGTCGGGTCGAAACCATCCAGCAAGACCGTGCCGCCGGCATTGATCGTCAACGCGACACCTGTGTGAAAGAAACCCCCGCCAAACGCGTTAGTCTGATTGTCGAGGACGCCGCCCGACAGAATGACCAGCGTGCCCGGCGTCGTGCCAATATCTGCCGGAATAAAGCCGTCGTGAAGCCCAGTACCGCTCAGGGTGATGTTCGGATCAAGCGCCCACGCAGCGGCGCTGGAGCAAGTGTCGTACGAGCCAACGCCGGTCGCCACGCATGTGGCCGAGGCCGGGGTCGTGACCGACACCAACGCCGTGGACGCGAGAAGCGCCGTGGTCAAGAAGCCGATTTTTGCCGTTTCGATGGGCCGCGTGCGCGCAGCCGTCCGCGTTGCAGACATGTAGTGCCCCCCAACTTCGAAGTCCCCACGACTTCATTTGACGGTGATGAGGCGCGCATTGACCATGCACAGTCAACGAGATGACCTGCTGGCATCTCAGATCATTGCTGAGTCGTCTCTATTGAGTGTCACGTATGTCGAGAGCGCCGTTCGCGCACGCGTTGCGACTTGTAGCTTTTGTCACTGTTGTCACTCGCCCCGTTTGCGACAATGCAGGCGGCGTTCTCCTGCGGAGACATCTATTACTCACGTTAGGCGAACAGGCGTCTCGAGCGTCGCCTAGTCGTTGTTGTTCTGCCCGCCCAGGCGGTCACGGGATTTCATCCAGGCGGCGCTGCAGCGCGATGGACCTCGCAGACGTCCTCGTCGATGTCTCAATAGGTGCAGCGCAGTGAAACGGCGTCGCGAACGGCGTCATGAGGCTTGACAATAGTTTCTTATTTGTAGAAATATTGTCGAATCACGCAAGCGAAGGTTGGTGCCATGGCTCAAGTCCGTCCGTCGTTCTCGTCCGCACTCTGCTACCGCGATCCGAAGGCCGCGCTGAAGTGGCTCGAGCAGGCCTTTGGGTTCGAGACCTTCATGGTGATCACGGATGCGGAGGGTAATCTCGGCCATTCGGAGATGCGCTACGGCAATGGGATCATCATGGTCGGCAACGAATGGACGGCCGATCACAAGAGCCCGACATCGATCTCCGGCAAGAATACGCAGACCGTGCACGTGCACGTGGACGAGGACATCGACCGGCATTGTGCGCGGGCGAAGGCTGCCGGCGCCGAGATTATCATGGCACCCGAGACGCAGTTCTACGGCGACCGCACATACCGCGCCCGTGATCTTGAAGGTCACATATGGACGTTCGGGCAGACGGTGAAAGCGGTCTCGCGCGAGGAAGCGGAGAAGGCCTCGGGTCTTAAGATCGAGGGTTGGGGTTGATCGCGCCGCGCCGGGCTTCGAAAGTTGCGACGGTCGATGCCGTGTTGGCGGCGTTGGCCGATCCGGCACGGCGTGCGGTTGTCGACGTGTTGAAACGCGGTCCTGCGAACGCGGGCGAGCTTGCTAAGATCGTGGGGTTGCCGGCGCCTGCGATGAGCCGGCACCTGCGGGCTTTGAAGGCAAGCGGGCTCGTCGGCGAGACCCATCCGGATTACGACGCGAGGGTGCGGATCTACGCGTTGAAGCCGGGGCCGCTGGGTGAGCTCAAGGCGTGGCTCGAAACGACCGAGCGTCTGTGGGCGGATCAGTTGGCCGCATTCAAGAGCCACGTAGAGCGGCGATGACGTCGCGGGTCGTCGTCGCGCTGCGCGTGAAAGCTCCGCCGTTGCGAACGTTCGAAGTGTTCACGCGCGAGATCGCAGCCTGGTGGCTACCGAACGCGATGTTTCAGTTCACGCCGCGCTCACCAGGCCGGCTTGCGTTCGAACCGCCGGTCGAGGGTCGTGGAGGGCGGTTCACGGAGACACTCGCCAACGGCAAGGTGTTCGAGATCGGGCCGGTGCGCGTGTGGGAGCCGGGGCAGCGGCTCGTGTTCGGTTGGCGGCAGGCTGCCTTCGCCGAGGGGCAGGCCACCGAGGTCGAGGTGACGTTCGAAGCGGTGGGCGAGGAGACGCGTGTCACGGTCGAACATCGCGGCTGGGATACGGTGCCCGCTTCGCATGTCGCCAAGCACGGGTTTCCGGAGAACGTGTTCTTGCACCGGCACGCGACGTGGTGGGCCGATCTGCTCGGCGCGCTCGGCGAACACGCCGGCGGGCGGTAGCGCTTCCGCCTCGGCGCCACCTTAGGCGAACGATCTTACGATCAGCCAGACACTCAAGCCGAGGTGCAGCACGGCGATGGCGATCAGCATAGCGCGGAACGGTTGTTTGCGCGTTTTGTGGCGGAGCGCTTGTTGGGCGATCAAGGCGCCGAGGCTGCCGCCGACGAGGGCGATGAGCAGTAGCGTGGACTCTTTGATGCGCCAGCGGCCGTTTGCGGCGGCGGACTTGTCGATGGCGAAGGCGCCGACTGCGATGGCGTTCACGATCAGTAGGTAGGCGCCTAAGAGCGTCGTCATCCGTGCGTTATCTGCACAAGCGTCGCGAACACCGTCTGATCGTTGATGATGCGGGGGACTTTGTTCTGTCCACCCAGGCGGCCGCGGGATTTCATCCACTGGGCGAACGTGCCCGCCGGGACGGCGCGGACTTGGGGTGCGCGCAGTCCGAAGCCTTCTGCGCGGTGGGCGCGGTAGTCGTCGTTGAGCGCGAGCAGGCGCTCGTCGATGGCGGCGGCGAATTTTTGGACGATATCGGCAGGGGGCACAGGCTCGAACTCGACGACGAACAGGTGACCGCCGAGGTCGCCGTGCTTTTCCGGAAAAACCGCGCCCATTGAGAAGTCGTTGATCGTGAGGCCGAGCGTTGCGGCGGCGCGCGTGACGGCATCTTCGACTTCCTCGCCGATCAAGTGTTCGCCGAAGGCCGACATCGAGTAGCTGGTGCGGCCGGTGATGAAAAGGCGCGGCGGATTGGTCGAGACGAACCTGACCGTGTCGCCGATGATGTAGCCCCAGCAGCCTGCGCAGGTGGAAAGCACGATCGCGTAGTTGACGCCGGTCTCGATAGTGCCGAGCCAGTGGCGCGTGGGGTTTGGGCTGTCGAGCTCGTCGAGCGGAACGAACTCGAAGAAGAGGCCGGTGTCGGTGAGGAGGCGCAAGCCGTCCGCGGGTTTTTCATCCTGCAGCGCGATGAAACCTTCCGAGGCCGGGTAGACTTCGCGCAGTTCGGCGCCGCCAGCGAGGAACTGCTCGAACCTGGCACGGTAGGGTTTGAAGTTGACACCGCCGTGCACGAGCAGATCTAGGTTCGGGTAAAGGTCGCGCGCTGTTGCAGGGCGGCCGAGGTTTGCTTGCTGTTTGTCGAAGAGGATGAGCAGCCACGACGGTGTACCGGTCAATACGCGGATGTCGGTTTGCGCGGCCAGCATGGCGAGGCGGCGAACCTTTTCTTCCCAATCGGTGATGAGCGCGAGTTCGACCGGCGGGAACGCGAACTGCTTGGCCCACCATGGCAGGCGCTTGATCGCAATGCCCGAAAGGTCGCCCGACCAGACGCCGTCGGCCTCGCGCACGAGGTCGGTCGAGCCGCCGAGCATGAAGCTCTTGCCGCCGAAGATGCGCGAGCGGGCCCGCGCCGTCACGTGGTGCGTGAAGAGGTCGAGGCCCGCTTTCGTGTTGGAGGCGTTCATCGCGTGGGTGACGGGGATGTATTTCGACGAACCCGACGTCGTGCCTGAGGTCACCGCGAAGTACGGCACGCGACCCGGCCAGGTGACGTTCTCGACGATCGGGAAGGCGGGCTTCCAATAGGTGCGCCAGAAGTCGTCGTAGCGCCGGAGCGGCACGGCCTTTTGAAAGTCCTCAACCGTCTTGATGCGGTCGAAGCCGTGATCGCGACCGAACCTCGTTGCTGCCGCTTGCGCGACGAGGTTCATCACCTGGCGGCGCTGTGCTTCTATGTTGTCAAGCTTCGCCAGCTTCGCGCGGCGTTGCTTGGCGTAGAGGCGGAGTGCGGGGGTGAAGTCGATCATGACGCGCACCGTCCCACATACGTCGTCATGGCCGGGTTTGACGAGTTTGTTTGATCATTGTGGCGCGAGTTGTGTTTTGTGTTTGAACGTCGCACGGACGGTTTCGATTTTGAGGGGCACTTGGAACGAGGCCCCGTTCTGGAACGCTTCGACTTGGTCGCGGAAGTTGGCGGAGTTGTACCAGCCATCATTGCCACCCAGCATGACGAACCAGTTGGCGTCTGGGTTCGAGAGGTCCGAGACGTGGCGGGCTTGCGCGCCGTAGCGGGTGGCGTGGCGTTCGGCGGCGGTGTCGTGGTCGGTCTTGAGCAGCGTCTCGCTCGAGCCCGCGGCGGGGACGTCGTCGAAGACATAACGCGAGCCGATGACGGGGATCGCCGCGAACTGGCCTTGCACGATCAGGCGGTGCATGTGCCCCCAAGTCGGATACTGCTTCATCGCTTCGTCCGCGGTGGCGAGTCCTGCGGTGAGCGCGGCTTTGAACTTTACGCCATCGATGCCGGAGAGTTGCGCGGCCATGCGCTGGTACGGGCTGCCGGCGGCGTCGAACGCGAGGATTTCGTGTTCGGGGAAGGCAGCCGGGAGAAAGCCCTTCATCGCGGCTTCGAAGGCGACGGCGCCCTTGCTGTCGCGGTCGTAACGCCCGTTCCAGGTCTCGACTGCGGCCATCACCGCGGTTTGCGCGGGCGTGAACACCGGCGTCTCACGCTTGATGCGCGCCAGGAGTGCGTCGCGCATGGCTACGGAGGAACTCGAGTAGGTGTCCATTTGTAGGCGCTTCAAGTCGTCGGCGGTCACGCGCGCCTTGCCGCCCAGCACGTCTTGCATCCGCGTGACACGGTCGTCGGCGGAGAAGAAATAGCCGATCGGGACCGACGCTTCCGCGCCGCGGTTGTTGGCGGAGGCGACGAAACCAGCGGGCGGGTTGTAGGTTGAGGGCAGATCGCGCGCGGTGACGATCTCGTTCCACGCTGCGGCATCGCTCAGCGGGCGAACGAGATCGTTCGGCATCTCCTTCGAACGCTTCGGCAGATGCGTTGCCGTCACTTGACCGACATTGCCTTTGACATCGGCGTAGACGAAGTTTTGCGGCGAGATCGCGAAACCTTCGAGGCCTGCTCGGAACTCGTCCCAGTTGCGGGCCCGGTTGACCTTCAGCATCGCCGTGAATTCGTCGGACGGGTTGTGGCCGATCCAGCGCAGCGCGAACTGTTCACCGTTGCGTTTCGGCAATGCCTCAGCGTCGGAGAGGATGGGGCCGTAAGGCGTCTCACGCACCTTGAGCTCGCCGTCGAACCACCAGCGCGTTTTGACGGCGACCGTGCGTTCCTTGATTTGGTCGGCGGGCAGTTTGCTAACGTCGAAGAGGTCGCTGCCGGCGGAGCGCATGTTGGTGCCACCCCATGCGATATGCTCGTTGCGACCGACGGCAACGAACGGTACGCCGGGAACCATGAAGCCCACCATGTTGTAAGACGGCGACTTCACGCCGGCGAGCACCCAGAGGTTCGGCAGGCTGATGCCCAGATGCGGATCGCTCGCGATCATCGCGGCGCCGGTGCCGGTCTTCGTTGCCGAAACCGCCATCGAGTTCGAGCCGTTGCGGCTCATCGTGGAGAGAATGCGCGAAAGTTCGTTCGCAGCCGTGCGCTGGTTCCAGGCGAAGGACGGCGCGGAGGCCGTGCCTTCTTTGAGTACTTCAGCCCAGAGCTTGGGCCAGTCCTCACGCTCGCGCAGCGGCATCAGGCGGATCCAGACCAGCCAGGACACGTCGACCGAGGCGAGGCGGCCGATGGTGAGAACCTCTTCGGCACGCCAGGGTTCTTTATCGAGACCGAGAAGCGCGTATTCGTGTGGCAGCTCCTTCGCGTTCGCTTGGTAGTGGTTCACGCCCTCGACGAACGCGTCGAGCCAGGCTTTCGTATCGGCGGGCATCGATGCGTAAACGGCGGCCGACGTCTTGCCGAGGTCGAGGATGCGCAAGGCGTGTTCGATGTCGGCGACCTGCGGGATCGGGCCCGCCATCTCTTGGATGCGCGCTTGCGAGACCCGGCGCATCACCTCCATCTGGCCGAGCCTCAAATGCGCGTGCACGAGGCCGAGCGCGAACGCCGCATCGCGGTCGGTTGCCGCTTCGACGAACGGGACTTGGTGCTCGTTCCACCAGACGGTGACCGGTCGTTCGACCGGGAGCGAAGCGGTCGGGATCATCGCGAGCCGCTCATTCAACGAACGCGCCTCGGGCAGCGGGGTCAGGACGGCGCAGCTGGTGAGCGTGGTGACGAGCATCAGAGCCAGGGCGGCGCGCGTGATCATGGGCATCGGGGTCCATTTTTTTGTTGATAGGGCTTTATACGACAGAAAGCACGCCGTGGATGGCTAGGGGAAATGCGAGAACTACGCCTGCGCCATGGAGATAGCTGCCATCGCCCGCCGGGAAAGGGGTGACGCCGCGGCAATGCCCTGCCAGTGTGGGTGTGACAGTTCAGGGACAGGCGATGGCTGAAGGTCAGGCGAAGCGGACGTGGGGTATGCGCGTGCTCGACGGGATCGAGTGGGCGGGAAACAAGTTGCCGGATCCGGTCACGCTGTTCGTGCTGGCGATCTTTGCAGTCATCTTTCTGTCGGTCTTTCTCGCGGGTGCAGGCGTGGCGGTGGTCCATCCCGGCACGGGGAAAGAGATCGTGGCCGTGAGCTTACTCGACGTCGAGCAAGTGCGCCGGCTCTTCACCGACATGACGAAGGTGTTCGCGGAGTTTCCGCCGCTCGCGCTCGTCCTCGTGATGATGATCGGCGTCGGCGTCGCGGAGCGGTCGGGCCTGATCACTGCGGCGTTGCGCGGGGTCGTGCGGGCGACGCCCAAGCCGCTGCTCTCAGGGGCGATCGTCTTTGCGGGCGTGATGTCGTCGCTCGCGGCGGATGCAGGATACGTCGTGCTCGTGCCGCTGGCGGCAGCCATCTACGCGGCTTCCGACCGGCACCCGCTCGCAGGGCTTGCGGCCGCATTCGCCGGCGTGGCCGGCGGGTTCTCGGCAAACCTCCTTATCACGCCGCTCGATCCGCTGCTGGCCGGTATCACGCAAGTGGCCGCGCAGATCATCGAGTCCACGCGCGAGGTGAAGGCGACGGCGAACTACTACATGATGGCGGCGCTCGTGCCGGTGTTCACGGTGATTGGCTGGTGGTTGACGGATCGCGTCGTCGAGCCGCGATTGAACGGGCATACGCCGTGGCAAGTGCCGGGTGGTGGGCATACACACGAGCTGAGCAATGACGAGAAGGCGCGCGAACGGCGCGGGTTGATTTGGGCGGGGCTCACCGCGCTGGCTCTGATGGTGGTGATCGGATGGCTAAGTTCGGGGCCGGGGCTTCCGTTCCGTGGCGACGACGGATCGGTGGAGCCGCTGCTCCGCTCGCTGGTCGCCATCCTGTTCTTGGTGTTCCTGCTCTGCGGTATCGCTTACGGCATCGGTGCATCGACGATTGCCACCGATAAGGATGCGGTGAAGATGATGAATGCCGCCTTGGGCGACATGGGCGGTTACATCGTGCTTGCGTTCTTTGCGGCCGTCTTCATCGCGCTGTTCAACTGGTCGAATCTCGGCATCATCATGTCGGTGAACGGGGCGGAAGGGCTGAAGAGCATGGGGTTCGTCGGGCTGCCGCTGCTCGTGGCCATCATCTTCGTGTCGGCCTCGATCGACATCTTCATCGGCTCGGCGTCGGCGAAGTGGGCGATCATGGCACCGGTGCTGGTGCCTATGCTGATGCAGCTCGGCATCAGCCCGGAATGGACACAGGCCGCGTACCGTTTGGGCGACTCGATCTCGAACCCGATTACGCCGCTGCTCCCCTACTTCCCGCTGATTCTGATCACCGCACAGCGCTATGTGCCACAGGCCGGGATCGGCTCGATGATCGCCCTCATGCTGCCCTACTCCGTTTGGTATGCGATCTCTTCGACGGCGCTGTTCATCGTGTGGTGGCTGGCGGGGATTCCGCTGGGGCCGGAGGTGGTCACCGCCGTTGCGCCGTCACCGGGGCCGTAAAGCTCACACCGCTCGCTCTCCCGTTTCGGCAAGGCTTTGGGCTATGATGGCCGCGCAAGAGGTGAGTGAACATGCGTAAGGTCTTGCTCTCGTTCGTTTTGGTCGGCGTTGCCGGGTGTCAGACGATGATGGATTCGCCGCCCGCCAATCCCCAGGCGGCAATCGATCAGCGGGTTTCAATCATGAAGGGTTTCGTGGGGGCGCTGACGGCGTCCTCTGCATTCGCTCAAGACAAGGGCGGCGCGCCGGCCGCGCGCGCGAAGGTGGCGATGGCGCGAGCGAATGCGCCGAAGCTCGATGGGCTGTTTCCGCGCGGCACGGCGCNNGCGCTCGGCGACAGGGGCGTTGCAAAGTCGCGCGCGCTCTCGACCATCTTCTCGAACCGGTCCGACTTCGAGGGCAAGCTCGCGGCCTCGGCGGCGAACTTGGCCGTGCTCGACGGCGCGCTCGCGCGCGGCTCGAAGGCCGACACGACGGCAGCCTTGAACAAAGCGAAGGCCGCGTGCGGGTCTTGCCACGACAAGTATCGCGCGGCGGACGAGTGATCCGAAGCGCTGCCGTCGCCCTGATCGGCATCGGGTTCGTTGCGATCGGCGCTGTTCTGATCGCATCCGGCCACATGCCGTGGACATCGCCCGATCCGTGGAGCGTCATTGCGTTCTTTGCGGGCTGCGCGATCATCGGTCTGGTCGAGACGGTTCAGGGGTGGTGGCCGCCGCAGCCGGCGGCGACCGCGACCCGGTTTGGGGCGCGCTTCAACCGCGCGCAGCTCGGCGTGTTCGCGCTCGCGGGTGCTTTATGGTGCGCATCCGGTTGGCTTGGGCTCTACGGCAGCGTTTATCCCGTGTGGGTCGCTTGGATGGTGCTTGCGTTTGGCGGCGTGTGTGCGGGCGCGCTCGGCCCGTTTGCGCTTGACGGGCGCGAACAGGTGGTGGTCGATCT
>CXWJ01008187.1_pt1 | contig 10599 bp, 8 predicted proteins | sample 590841 | NCBI WGS metagenome assembly CXWJ01 (sample SAMEA3498367, study PRJEB10139) | wastewater metagenome | biome: wastewater treatment plant; material: activated sludge | place: Austria | collected 2015-01-21 | reverse complement strand
CCGTCGAGCTTGCGGTCGAGCACGCCGAAGAACGAGGCCAGCGACTCTTCGAGCCGGCCCTGCTTGAACAAGGACCAGCCCTGCATGTACAGCGCGCGCTCGATGAAGGGGCCGCTGTTGAAACGTTCGCCTTCGAGCACCTTGGCGTAGGCCTTCTCGGCGCGCGGGTAGTCGCGCAGCGCGAACAGCATCTCGCCGCGGCGGAACCAGACCTCGTCGTGCAGCCGGGTCGCGGGGTACTCGGCGACGAGCCGGTCGAGCGTCTTCAGCGACAGCTCGAGCGCCCCGCCCTGTTCGTGCGCACGCGCGAGCTGGTAGAGCACGCGGTCGTTGTCGGGGTCCTTCGGATAACGCTTCAGGAAGTCCTGGTAACGCACGATCGCGGCGCGGTAGTCGGGCTCGCCGCCGCCGGCCTTGGCGTCGGCGCGGTCCATCTCCAGGTCGCCGAGACGGCGCATCGCCTGCGGCCGTTGCGGCGATTGCGGGGCCGCGTCCATGAAGCGGCGGTAGGCTTCGATCGCGCGCGTTTCGTCGCTGACCACGCCCGGGTCGGCGGAGATCGCGACCTCGCGCGAGACCAGGCTCGCAAGCGTCGGTTCGTTGTCGGGCGTTCCCGTGCCGCGGCTTGCGCAGCCGGCGAGCGCCACGATCGCGGCGAACGTCAGGCTAGCGCGGCGCATCGTCGGCGCCGCGCGGGCGAACCGCGCGGTCGTAGAGTTGGGCGACGGCGAACTGCGCCTGAGCCAGGTGCTCGGCGAGGCGCTGCTGCTGGCGCTGGAGCTCGGCCACGGCGATCGATTGCACGGCCTGGCGCTGCTCGCGCGCCAGCGTGTCGATGCGCGGCAGCATCGCGGCGATGCGCTGGCCGAGGCCGGGGATGCGCGCCGCGAAACCGTCCAGGCGCCTGGGCTCGTCGATCCGGGCCTGCGCGAGCGAGGCGTCGCGCCGCCGTGCATCGGCCAGGCCGGTGTCGGTCGCGCCGAGCGCCTTCTGCGCCTCCCAGCGGCGCAGCGGGTAGTGCTGCGCAAGCNNTCCTCGCCCGCAGCCAAGGCGTTCAGCGCCGCGCGAACGCGCTCGATGCGCTCGGTTTGCGCCTGCTCGGCAGCGCCGGCGAAGGCGGCGCCGTCGGCAGCTCGTTCGGCGACGGCGAGCTCGGCGGCGAGCGCGTCGCGGCGTGCCTGCAAGGCGTCGATGCCGCTGCGACCGGCACGCTCGACGATGCCCGGCAGGCGCTCGGCAAACGCCTTGCGCCGCGCTTCGAGCATGGCGTCGAAGACACCGAGCCGATCCTGCCAGTCGAGCAGGTTGCGCTGCAGGAACAGCAGGTCGCGGTAGTTCTTGAAAGCCTCCTGGAACTCATGGCTCGCGAGCACTGGCGCGAGATGGCTGGCATGCGGCATCGCGGGAAGTTCGGCCAGGCTCCAGAACCAACCCATCTGCTCGCCCGGGTTGAGCGCGTCCAGGCCGTCGACGAGCTTGCCGGCACGGATCGCGCCGATCGACTCGTCGAGTGCCTTGCGCTCGCCGCCGAACGAGGCGATTGCCTCTTCGTACAGCGCGAGCGACTGACCGTACCGGCCCATCTGCGCATAGGCGTGCGGCACGGCGATGCGCGCTTCGAGCACCGCCGAGTCGGCGCTGTCGCGCGACGCCAGCTCGGTCCAGGGAACGAGCGCGAGCTTCGGATCGTCCTGCGCCTGCGCCGCCCAGCCGAAGCCGAGCAAGGCCTTGTTCGAATGCAGGCCCTCGAGGCGCACGCGCGACAACGCGAGGCGCGCGTCCTCGGGCCGCTCATCGCGCAGCGCCGCGAAGCCGAGCGCGAGGTTGGCACGGTCGCGCAGGCTGCGCTGCTCTTCGTCGGCGGCGCCCTCGCGTCCGAGCTGGTCGAGCAGCTCGCTGCCGCGTGCGGGCTCGCCGGCGCGCACGAGCGCGACGCCGAGGTTGTAGCGCACGTAGGCGCTGGCGCCGGGCCGGCCGGCGACGCGCTCGAGCAGCGCCGCCGCTTCGGCGTGCCGGCCACGGGCCAACTGGACGTTGGCGGCGAGCAGTTGGCGGTCTTCTTCGAGCGCCGCGGGCAGCCGATCGCCGATGCGCGCGAGCGCGTCGTCGGCGTCGTCGAGAAAGCCGCGTTGGTAGCGGATCTTCGCGAGGTAGTACCAGGCGCGGTCGCGCACCGACGGCGGCGCGGCGCGTTCGATGAGCTGCGCGAACACGGCGCCGGCCTCGCGGTGCAGGCCGTAGGACAGCAGCAGGCCGCCGCGCAGCACCTCGGCCTCGTCGGCGTGGTTCGCGACGCGCTCGAAATGCTGCGACACCATCAGCCCGGTCAGCGCGCTGAAATGCTTGTCCTGGTAGAAGTGGAACAGCACGTCGCCGTAGTGCGGGTCGGCGATCGGGCGCGGCCGCTCGTCGTCGGCCGCCGCAGCCGCGATCGGCGCGGCGGCGAGCAGCGCGGCGACCAGCGGTCGCCATCGGGTCCGGACGCGGGCAAGGGCTTGCATCGCCGCCTATTGCCAGACCTTGACGTCGAACTCGGGCTGCAGCTTGCCGCTCGAGTCCTTGATGCGCAGCTCGATGTACTTCGGCTCGCTGCCCTTTTCGAACCTGATCGTCGTGCCGCGCTTGTAGTCGCGCTCGTGCGGCCCCTTGCCGGTGAAGAAGGCGACGATCTCGTGCTCGCCGCCGCGCAGGTTGCCCAGGTACAGGCGCTGCACGCCGCCGCGGTGCAGGGCCTGGACTTCGAGCGGCGTGTACAGGTAGTTGGTGACGACCTTGTCGTCGAGCTTGACTTGCACCGAATCGAGCTCGAAGAGCTTGCCCACGTCCATCGACACGAACACCGCGACCTGCGTGTTCGCCGGGAACAGCAGCTCTTCCTCGAGCACCAGCAGGTCGCGGTTCAGGCGGATCACGTCGGCCTTGGCGTCCTGGATGCGGGTGTCGAGCGCGGGTGTCGGTTCGGCAGCGTGCAGCGGTGCGGCGAAGGCCAGCACCAGCGCGACGAAGGCCAGCAGGTTTCGGATCGACATCGTGGAATCCCTCAGAAGTTCGCGCTCAGGTACAGCTGCAGGAGGTTGGCGTCGAACGAATACGGCTGGCCGCTGCGCAGGTCGGTGAACTCGCCGTACTTGAAGCGGATGCGTTCGTAGCCGCCGTGCGCGCGCACCTCATAACGACCCTCGACGCGTTTCAGCAGGTACGACACTTTGACGCCGAAGCCCGCGCTGTCGAAGCTGCTGAGCTGGCGGTTGCGCGAGACGTAAGTCGTCTCGCTGGTCGCGTTGTCGCTGTAGAACAGCGCACCCTGCTGGCTGTTGAAGCGCACGAAAGCATCGGCCAGCCACGGGTCGCCGAAGTAGCGGCTGTAGCCGAGTTCGACCGTGTGCGCCTTGATCGCCCAGGTGTCCCAGAACCAGCGGTACTCGGCGCGCGCCGAGGCGCGNNGTGCGCGGGTTGCGTTCCGGCACGGCGGCGCCGAAGACGCGCGCGTTGCGGTACGGGCTGCCGAGATAGCCGTCGTCGGCGACGACCTCGAGGTTCGCGCTCGCGAGCCAGCGCGGCGAGAGCACCTGCGTCAGCCCGAGGCGGTACTGCCAGTGCGTCGCGACGTCGGCGAACTCGGGTGCGCCCTTCTTCAGCACGTCGTCGGCGGCGCGCGTGAAACCGAGGCTGACGTTGCTCATGCCGCCGAAGACCTCCTGCGACACGTCGACGCTCCAGGACTTCGCGCTGTAGTCGGGCTCGTCGCTGCCGGCGACGGCGAATTTCAGCGTCGCGTCGCGCACCACGTAGTCGACGCCCAGGTCGAAGGCCTTGCGCGTTTCGCGGAACGGGCTGGCGGTGGTGACGACGTCGATCGACGCGTTGCTCACCATGTCGACGTAGTACGAGGCCGACAGCGAGACCTTGTCGGCCAGGCTCTTGCGCACCAGCAGCGCCGGCCCGGTGGCGCGCACGCCGCCGCCGTCGTAGACATGGAACATCGCCTCGGCGCGGTCGGCAGGCAGGTCGACGGCCTTGGCCGTGCCGCCGGCGAGCAGCCCGCCGAGCACGCCGGCGACGATGCGCCAGGCGCGCACGACGATCTCAGTTGCAGCCACAGCCACCCCCTTGCACCCCGGTGGCGCCGCGCGCGCCTTCGCGGACCACGAGCACATGCTCGCGGTGCTTGTCGGCCAGGGCGTCGCGCGAGAACTGCATGATCGGGTCGGCCAGGCGCTCGCGCTCGTAAGGCTTGACCCAGGGTTCGATGCCGGCGCAGCCCGCGAGCAGCGCTGCGCCGGCGAGGATCGACGAGGTCACGACTCGCATCGCCTTACTCCTTCAGCAGCCCGCGGATCTGCTGCTCGTAGGTCGCTTCGAAACCCTCGCGGTAGCCGCGGTGGAAGTGGCGCACGCGGCCGTCGCGGTCGATCAGCAGCGTCGACGGCATGGTCGCGAGCTGGTACTGGCGGCTGACCTTCTTCTCGGCGTCGAAGAGCACCGGGAAGCTCACGCCGAGCTGCGCGGCGGTGCCCGCGGCCTTGGCCGGATCGTCGTCGACATTGACGCCGAGCAGCACGAAACCCGAGCTGCGGTACTTCTCGTACAGGCGGTTCAGGTGCGGCATCTCCTGGCGGCACGGGCCGCACCAGGTGGCCCAGAAGTTCACCATGACGACCTGGCCACGCTGCTCCTGCAGGCGCAGGTTGCGGCCTTCGGCAGTGCGCAGCGTGAAGTCGGGTGCGGTACCGCTGGGCACCGCGGCGCTCGCGGCCGCCACCAGCGCGGCGCCGGCCGCAGCGAGCACGGCGCGGCGTCCGGCGAGTCGGGGAATGGGGGGGAAGGACATGGGCACGCTCGCCTCAGAAATGCCAGACCAGGCCGCCGGTCAGCTCGATGTTCTGCGTCGTCTCGCGCCTGCCGAGCAGGTCGAGCGAGAACACGTGGTCGCGCAGGTCGAGTTGCACCGCGATGCGATCGGTCAGCAGCAGCCGCCAGCCGAAGCCGAGGTTGAAGGTCTGGCGGCGCTGCTCGTTGAAGCGCGTGCTGCCGACGCCGCCGATGACGTACATCGCCGTCGCCTTGGCGCGCCGGCTGCCGAAGAACACTTCGCCCGGCAGCACGTTGTAGCCGGCCGACAGGTTGTAGTAGCTGAGCCTTTCGGTTTCGTCGGCGAACACGCCGCCGGGCAGCACCTGCCGGAACGATTCGTCGCTGACCTTGGTGGAAGCGAACGCGGCTTCGACGAACACGTCTTCGGTCAGGTGATAACCGAGACGCAGGCCGACGACCGGGCTGGAGCCGAAGTTTTGCGTCGCATAGGTGCCGGCGAACAGGCCGACCGAGAAGTCCTTGTTCGGAAAGCGCGGCAACGGCACCTCGCGGCGTTCGACCTGCGGAACAACGACCTGCTCGTTCGCGGGCCGCTCGTCGGCCGCGAAGGCGGCCAGCGGCGCGGCCAGCAGCGCGGCGCTCAGCATCGGGAGGGCGGAAGTCGGTACACGCATGGGCGGCTTTGCAGAGGGTGTCAGAAGAAGAACGCGAGCCCGGCGGTGAACGCGCGGTACTCGGTCGTGCGGTTGTCGGCGACGAAGGCGGTGTAGAGCGAGTAGTCGGCGCGCACGATGAAGCGTTCGCTCAGGTGGTATCGAACGCCGAGGCCGGCGACCGCGAGCTTGGCGTCGGTGACCTCGGCGTCGACCAGGCTCGAGTTCGGGATGTTCTTGAACTTGCCGAAGCCGACGTGGAAGAACGGCGACCAGCGCTGGTCGGACCAGGGCTCGGCCTGCAAGCCGATATGCCAGAAGTCGGTGCCCGAGAACAGGCCCTGCACCTGGCCGACCGCGAACTCCGCGGCGAGCGATTCGGACAGGCGGTAGCCGCCCCAGAGCTTCAACATCGGCTCGGACTTGAAGCGTCCCCAGGCGGCGCCGATCTCGACGCGGCGCTGCAGGTAGTCGTCGAGCGCGATGTCGCGGAAGGTCTTGGTGCCGCCGGCGTCGGTCAAGGTCGTGGCGAGCTGGCGCCGGTGTACCCAGCCTTCGCGGCCGTTCTCGGCGCGCACCTTGTACCAGTCGGTGTAGCGCAGCGTGATCTCGATCCACTCGGCGCGCGCGGCGACGTGGAACACCGGGTAGCCGCGCCCGGGGCCGGTGTGCAGCTCGATGTAGGGGTCGGTGATCTGCACGCGTTCGCTCGCCGGCGGATCTTCGGCGCGCGCCGGCAGCGCCGCGAGCATCGCGGCAGCGAGCAGCAGGCAAGGCAGGGCTCGGGAGCGGATCGTCATTCGGTCTTGCACGCGCCGTTGTCCGGATCGCCCTGCTCGAACATCTGCCAGGTCGCGCTGCTGAACTCGTCCTGCCCCTGCGGCGCAGGGTGTTCGATCCAGTAGCGCATCAGCTTGGCCAGCGGGTCCTGGTCGCTCGCGAAGATCAAGCCACCGCCGTGCAGCACGCCGCGCACCAGCGGCTTGTTCAACAGCCGGCTGTCGCCGGCGGCGCCGGGAACCGTCGAACCCTGCGCCGAATAGAAGTTCTTGTACATCTCAGCGGCGCGGATCGCCTCGGGCGTGTTCGCCGGGTCCTGAACGTCGATCGGGTCGAGCAGCGGCCGCACGCGGAACGCACCGCCGGTGCCGCTGGTGTTGTCGTGGCAGCCCGACGCGGCGCAGGTGTTGGTCGAGATCACGCCGTTCTGGTCGATCGGCAAGGCGAGGTCGAAGATCGGATTGATGCAGCGCTGGAAATACGCGAACGCGAGCTTCTGCCCGCTCGCACCGGGCGGATTCTCGACGTCGGGCGGATTGCCCAGAGGGTTGCCGCCACCGCAGCCTGCGAGGGCGGCAGCGGCGAGCCACAGGACGCGACCCGGACTCACGGCGTCGGGCACCCGGTGGCGATCCAGCTCGAGATCGTGTTGTACGCCGCGCCGCCCGCCGGCAGCACCGCGCGCGCCTGGCCGGCAGCACCCGCCGGGTGCGGCACGGTCGAGGGCTTGCGCAGCAGCGCATTGGCCGCCGGCTGGCAGGTGTTCGAGATCATCGTCAGCGTGACGTTGTAGTCGCCTTCGGCGCTGCCGGTGAGCACGAAGCGGTTCTCGCGGAACGGCGCTCCGCTGGCCGTGGTGCGGTCACTGCCCACCGCCTGGTGGCAGGCCGGGCCGCAGCTGCTGCGCAGGATCGGCCAGACGCGCGCCTCGAAACTTTCCTGGTTCAGCGAGCTGACGACACGCACGCCGCTGGCGCCGTCGAAGGGGTTGTTGTAGTACTGGCCGCCGAGGTCCATCCACTCGGCGAGCAAACGCTTCTCGGCGGCGGCGAGCAGCGTCGAATGGTCGGGCGCCGTCGCCGGCGGGTTCGGGTGCGCGCTGCGTGCGTCGTCGCCGGCGAGCAGCGCATCGCCGAACAGGATCTCGGTCAGCCGGCTCTTGCGCGCGATGCCCGCGGTGTTGGCCGCGCCCGAACTCGTCTCGACCAGCGCCGGCCCGCGCACCAGCATCGGCACGCCGTCTTCGAGCCGCGTCACGGGCTGGCCGCTGGCCGCATCGATCAGCGGGTCGCCGACCACGAGCTCCTCGTACGAGGTCACGCGCCCGCTGCCGCCGACGGTGGCGCGCAGGTCGAGCTTCGCCGCATCGGCATGGCAGGCGGTGCAGGTGGCCGCGCCGCGGTTGCGGGTCCACAGCGGCTGGATGTGCTCGGGGTAGTTGATGACACCGTCGGTGGGCGCGGCCGTCGCCAGGTCGTCGGCCGGGTTCGAATTGCCGGTGTAGCGCAGCGTGATCGGCGCGTTCGCGGCCACGCCGGTTTGCGTCGTGTCGGCCCAGACGTCGGTGTACATCAGGTCGGCGAGCAGGCGCAGCGCGTCGGGGTCGAGCCGCGTGCGCAGCGCCGCGAGCGTCTCGCCCGAGCGGTGCTGGCTGCGCATCGCCGGCTGCAAGGCCGCGGGCAGCGTGTTCACGACCGCGCCCGAGTTCAGCGACGCGCCGCGGCGCGGGCTGTGGCAGCCGTCGCAGGTGCGGCGTTCGCCCGGGCGCACCTGGATCCAGTTGGTGTGCGTCTGGAACGCGCGGCCTTTCGCGTCGATGATCGCCAGCGCCAGCGGCGTGTCGGCCGGCACGTGCAGCTTGAACGAGCCGTCGGGCTCGACCGGCGCGTAGCCGATGATCTGCTGCTGCTCGAACTCGGTCTCGCCGATCGCGCCGCGCGTGCCCATGCTGCTCTCGGGCGGCGGCACGGCGCGCGTCGCGCGCACGAAACGCACCGGCGCGCAGCCGTAGGCGGCGTCGGCCGGGTCCTTGATGCGCCGCAGGTCGGCGACGCGCGCGCGCGTGTCCATCGCATCGTCGGGAGTGATCGTCGCAATGCCGACGGTGCAGCCGGCCGGCCGGTCGGCGGCGGTCAGCATCGGCTCGGCCATGCGCTGCAGGCCGTCGGTGTCGTAGACACTGCGCACTTCGATCAGCGCCAGGCCCTTGGCGGCGAGATCGGCGTCGATCTGGGTCGGCTCGGCGGCGAAGGGCTCGGCGCGTGCTTGCAGCGCCACCGGGTCGGTGTACATGGAGCCGGCCGGCGGCGAGGCGACGTTCAGCCAGGTCTGCTGCGCCGGGTCGTACATGTAGATCGCGTACGCGGCCGGCGCGTTGTCCTGGATCGGGTCGTCGGCCGAGGCCATGCGGTTCTCGTCGGCAAGGCTGGCGATCTCCTCGGGCGTCAGCGTCGCGCAGGCGACGACGCGGCCGTTCTTCGTCACCTCGCAGGGGCGGTAGGCGACGAGCACGCGGTCGCTGCCGTCCCACAGCGGGTACGGCGCGGTCACGCGGCCGTATAAGGACAGGCCACCGCCCATGTTCAGTTCCTGCGCGGTGATCTGGCGCTGGCCGCCTTCGGCCGGCACGGTGGTGTTCGCCGGCGTGTTCTGTTCGGAGTAGTTGGCCGCGTCGATGAACATCAGCGCGCCGCCTTCCTGCGTGCGCGACAGCGGCATCAGCGACGAGCTCAGATAACCCTTGTACTTGCCCGCCGGGTCCATGTCGCGCGGGTGCAGGAAGCTGTTGCCCGGGCTTTGCGCGCCGTAGAGCACGAACATGTCGGTGCCGTCGGGCTTGACGCGGAAGACCGCGAAGCGGTTGCGGTCGGCCACGTGCTCCCAGCGCGCGAACATGATGTCGCCGTTCGGCCGCACGACCGGGTTGCGGTCGTGGCTCTGGTTGAACGAAATCTGCGTGACCGCGCCGCCGTCCTTGTCCATCGTGTGCAGGTTCAGCACGCGCTCGCGTTCGTACTCGTCGAGCGCGTAGTAGCTGCGGCCGAGCGCCTGGTTCAGCTTCGACTTGGTCTGGCGGTTCGAGGCGAACACGAAACCCCGGTCGCCGGGCAGGTAGGCCGGGTCGACGTCGTCGTCCTCGGTCGAGCTCGTCAGCCGCCGCAGCGCACCGCCGCTGAAGCTGCCGCCGCTCATGTCGTATTCCCAGAGGTTCCACTGGCCGGTGCAGGCGGGCTGACCCTGGATCGTCGAGGTGTTCGTGACCGGGCAACGCAGCGCGAAGACGATCTTCTTGCCGTCGTACGAGGCTTCGGGGTCGGACACGTCGCCCACCCCCTGCGTGATGCCGGCGGTGACGTTGTGCTCCTTCGCGCTCGGCGAGGACTTTTCGCGAACCATCAGGTCGCCACCCGGGGCGAACGGCGTGCCGTCGGTCGGATTGATCGACAAGGCGGTGGATCGTTTCGCGTAGGCGATCGCCACGTCGCCCTGCACGGTGACGGTGGAGCCGTCGCCGCCGCCGCCCGAGCAGGCGGCCAGCGCCAGCAGCAGCGCGGCCGCAGCCGAACCGATGGCAAGGGTCTGGGGTCGTGATGTCATGTTGTTCTCCTCCACTGTCGGCGCCGGCTTCAGGCCCGGGCGGCGCCACCCGGCGGCGGGCTGCCCGACAGCAGGCCCGAAGAAGAGTGCAGTTCGCCTTTCGCATCGACGATCACCGCATCGACCGCGCCGAGCGACTCGACCAGCGCCAGGCCGCGTTCGACGCCGAGCACGAACACCGTCTTCGACAGGGCCTCGGTGCTCAGGCCGTCGGCGCCGACGATGGTGACGCTGTGCACGCCTTCGGGCGAACGTCCGGTGCGCGGGTCGAGGATGTGGTGGAAGCGCCGGCCGTCGCGCTCGAAGTAGCGCTCGTAGTCGCCCGAGGTCGAGATCGCCACGTCTTCGAGCGGCAGCACCGCGACCACCTCGCCGGGGCGGCGCGGGTCGCGGATCGCCACGGTCCAGGGCCGCCCGCGCCGGTCGCCGAGCACGCGGCTGTCGCCGCCTGCGGAGACGATGGCGTGGGCAACGCCGCGCGCGGCGAGGATCGCCGCGGCGTTGTCCACCGCGTGGCCCTTGGCGAAGCCGCCGAGATCGATGCGCATGCCGGGCCGGCCGAAACGCAGGCTTCGCGCGCGCGGGTCGAGCACCAGGTCGCGCCAGCCGACCCCCTGGACGGCACGCGCCAGGGCGGCGTCGCTCGGGCGAATGCCGGCGCGGTAGTCGTAGAGCTGGCCGGCGCCGGCATAGCTGATGTCGAACGCGCCGCCCGACAGCGCCGAGAACTCGATCGCACGCGCCACCAGGCGGT
>CXWJ01010076.1_pt1 | contig 10601 bp, 6 predicted proteins | sample 590841 | NCBI WGS metagenome assembly CXWJ01 (sample SAMEA3498367, study PRJEB10139) | wastewater metagenome | biome: wastewater treatment plant; material: activated sludge | place: Austria | collected 2015-01-21 | reverse complement strand
ATCACCTACGGCAATTTCATCCAAGCTATCATCAATTTCCTGCTTATTGCCCTGGTGCTGTTCCTGATTATCCGCGCCATCAACCGGATGAGCCGGAAGCCGGCGCCCGCGCCGGCCGCCCCGCCCGCGCCGACGGCCGAGGAACTGCTCTTGCGCGAGATTCGCGACCTGCTGCGCGATCGTCGCCCGCTGTAAACATCCTGCGGCGCGCCGCTGCCCACAAGCGGCGCGCCGCCTCTTGACGACTTCACACCCGCCGCGGCGGGCCAATTCCTGGAGGAAGCTAAGATGTCCATCTTCCGTCGCATCATCGGATTGCTCATGATCCTCGTCGGCATCATCGGGCTGATTATTGCCGGGGCGGGGGCCTATTTCGCCGGCCAGGCCATCGACGCTGTTGGCGCCGGCCTCAACTCCACCGTCGATCTGCTCGACCAAACCGTGGGCACGACCACGGCCAGCCTGGAGAACGTCAAGGCCACCCTCGGCGAGGCGAGTAATACGCTAACCACAGTCACCGACGCCACGCGCAACGTGGCGACGACCATTTTCGACACCCAGCCGCTCCTGGAGCAGGTGACGACGATGACCACCGACACCGTGCCCGGCAGCCTGGAGGCGGTCAACACGGCCATCCCCAATCTGGCCGGCATCGCCGCCACCATCGACACCACCCTGGAGCGCCTGAGCAACTTCAGCATCGATCGCACCATCGGCACCGGCCTGGTGCAGATCCCCCTTAGCTTCGATTTGGGCATCGATTACAATCCGGAGCAATCGTTCGATACGGCCGTGCTGGCTATCGGCGAGAGCCTCGTGCCCCTGCCCGACCAGTTGCGGGCGATGGAGGCCAACCTCAACACCACCGTTGACAATCTGGGCAACATCGGCAGCGACATCGAGGCCCTGTCGGGCAATATCGAAGGCATCAACACCACCGTCGAGCAATTCGTTCCCCTGCTCGACCAGTACATCGCCATGCTATCCCAGATCACCGGCTCATTGGAAAATGCCCGCGCTCAGGTCAACGCCAACCTCGGCACGATCAAATGGGTTGCCACCGGCCTGATGGTCTGGTTTGCCGTCTATCAGGTCATGCCCATCTACTTCGGCTATCGTATGTTGTCGGACAAGGTGGTGGAGGGCAGCATCGAGGAACGGCTGGAAGATGAGCGTGAGGAGATGGCCGAGCGGGTGAAGGAAGCCGAAGAGAAGGCCGAGGAAGCCGCCGAAAGAGCTGAAGACGCGGCCGATGATGCCGCCGCCGCGGCCTAGCGGCCGGTTGATGGATTCGAGAGTTTCCCAACGGGAGTTTTATGATATTCGCGACCCCGTTGAGTGATTGCTCGCCGACTCTCGGGTAATGAGACGCGGGACAAGGTAGGAGAAGTTGCATGAGCAACGAACAAACTAATAGGGATCCCCGCGTTATTCTGGCGGGGCTTGTCCTGGCCTTACAGATCATCGGCCTTCTGTGGCTGCTTCTCTTCGCCCGCGACCGGCTGGCGGCCTACTCCGGCGAGGTTCGGACGGCGGAGATCGCCCAGGCGACAACCGTTCCGACGGCCGTTGCCGATGAGGCTACCGCCGTCGCCGACGAGGCCACCGCCGTACCGACCGAGGCGGCGACTGAAGCTCCGGCCGTCGACTCCGCGGCCACGGCCGAAACCGACGCCACGCTGGCCGACGCCGCGCTGTCGCCCGAAGAAGTGGTCGTCGATACCATCGCCGTCGAAGCGGCGGGCCTCGCCGATGCCGATCAGTTGCCCACCTGGATGGCGACGCTGGTACCGGGGGCTGCGGCCGACGCCGCCGCCGGCCGCCCGGCCCTGCCGCCCCATTTGCTGCTGTCTTTTGTCGATCCGCAAAACCCCGACGCCGAACCGGCCGCGCCGGATGTGATCGACCTCAACCAGCCGCAGGTGCGCATCATCCCCATCGCCACCCTGCTGGCCTTGCTGGACCAAAGCGGCGACGCCGACGGCCAGGAAGCGCTGGATGATCTATTCTCGTTGTTGGAGCAGCAGCCGGACCCGGCCGAGGCCGGCGTGCCCATCTCGCCGGTGTTGGGCCAGGCGGTGCAGAACTTTGTCGCCCAAACCGACTACCGCGCCTTCGGCGGCGGCGAGGGCATCGGCTACATTACCAACATCAGCGGCGAAGACGTCGTGCCCGTCACCAATGAATCGGGGCTGATCTACGTCTATCAGGGTGTCACCGCCGACGGCGAGCAGTACGTCTTCCTGTCCTGGCCGCTGGATGCCGACTTCTTGCCGGAGACGGCCGCCGACGCCGCCGACGCGACTGAGGCGCTGGCCGCCGACCCCGCCGGCTATTACACCGCTCTGCAAGAACAGGTGAACACCAACGACGGCGCGGCCGGGCTGCGGCCGTCGTTGCGGATGTTGACCGCGTTGGTCGCCGGGCTGTCGCTCCGCGGCCAGGTGGCCGAAGTCGATGAGAGCGCCCTGGCCCAGGGGTCGCCCGAAGACGCCACCGGCATCACCTGGAACTGGACGAGCAGCGCCGCCGCCGACGGCGCGGAGACGGCCGTCGAGACCCCCCAGAACTACCAATTGGTTCTGTGGCCCGACGGGACCTACAACATCAAGGCCGATTGCAACGTCGGCGGCGGTGGGTTTACGTCGGACACCGACGGGGCGATCCAACTGGAAACCGGCTGGCTTAGCTCGGCGTTCTGTCCCGAAGATTCGCGCGATACGGAGTTCATCGAATCGCTGCTGGCCGCTCAAACGATAGCCTTCAACGAGAGCGGCGACATGGTGCTGACGCTGGCCGACGGCGGGACGATGACGCTGGCTAACGTCGGCCCGGTGGAGGCCGAAGAAGTGGCCGAGGCCGAGGAGCAACCCGCGGCCGATGAGGCCGGGCTGGCCGGCCTGACGCTGCAATGGCCGGGCTTCACCAACGCCGCCGGCGAAACGGTCACCGTGGACAACCCCGAAAACTATCTCATCACGCTGCTACCCGACGGGACGTTCAACGTTGTGGCCGACTGCAACGTGGGCGGCGGGAGCTATACCTATAGCGCCGATGGCGCGCTGACGCTCGGCCCGATTCGCACCACGCTCATGGCCTGCCCCGAAGGCTCGCAAGATTTTGCCTTCCTCAGCTTCCTGGAAAGCGTGACCGGCGTGACCGTGGCCGACGACGGCGCGATCACCATGACCGCCGCCGANNGAGCAGCCGGCGGCCGACCCGCGCAATATCCTGTGGCAATGGACCGGTGCCGTCCCGACTGATGGCACGGCGATCACTGTGGCGAACCCGGAGCTTTACACGCTGGCCCTGCTCGACGACGGCTCCTACGTCTTCCGGGCCGACTGCAACAACGGTGCGGGCCAGTACACCCTCGACGGCGCGACGCTGACCTTGCTGCCGGGGCCGGTAACGCTGGTCGCCTGCGATGCGGATTCGCAAAGCGATCTCTACCTCGATTTTCTGGGCCGGGTCGCGAGCTTTGGCCTGGGCGACGACGACGTGCTGACCCTGACCCTGGATGATGGCACGACACTGGCCTTCGCCAACGGCGGGCCGTTCGTGGCCGAGAGCGGAACCGGCGGCGAGCTGGAAACGGCCGATCCGCTGGCCGGTCGCGGCTGGCAATGGACGCACTTCCGCGACGCCAAGCAGGACTTCGACGTGACCGGCGCCTATACGATCACCTTCAACGCTGATGGCACGGTGGCCGTCGTGGCCGATTGCAACCAGGCCAACGGCACCTACCGGATCGACGATACCGCCCTGACGATCTCCGTCCTGGCGACGACGCTGGCCGCCTGCCCGGCCGGGTCGCTGGGCGGTTCGTTCGTGGAGTATCTGAACCAGACCGGGACGTTTGCCTTCAGCGATACCACGCTGAACATCATCCTGATGGCCGACGGCGGCACGATGACCTTCGTGGAGATACCGTAAGCCGCGGGCCTTATAGGAGATTACCATCGGCCCTTTGTAGGGGTCAGGCAACCGGGAGAGACGTTGTTGCGAAGCATATAGCTTTGTCTCCCGGTTGCCTGACCCCGGAGGGCGAGGCAGCGGCGAGACACGGTTGGTTCTACATTGCGGGTTGATTGCGCCGCTGTCTCGCCCCTACCGCGATCGCCGGCGGGCAACCGAATTGGGCGTAGCAACGAGGAGTATCATGGAACCCACCAGCAGCCCGCGTCACCTCAGACGCATTTTCCTTAGCGTCGCGCTCTTGATCGCAATCGGCCTGATGGGCTGCCGGGAAGCGCCGCCGGCAGGGGGTGATGCGTCGCCCCAGGGCCAGACCCCGGCGGCCACCGCCCAGGACGCGGCCCCTACCGCCCCCGGCGACTCGGCCCCGATCGCCCCCGGCGACTCGGCCCCGACCGCTGCCGCCGGCGATGCCTGGGCCGCCGTCCGCCAGCGCGGCCGGCTCATCGTCGGCACGTCGGCCGATTACCCGCCCTTCGCCTACTACACCGAGGATTTCCAACTGACCGGCTACGACGTGGCCCTGGCCCGGATGCTGGGCGAGCGACTCGGCGTAGAGGTCGAATTCAACGACATGGCCTTCGATGGTCTGGGCGGCGCGCTCCAGGTGGGGCAGATCGATGCAGCCATCGCCGCTATCTCGATCACCGACCAGCGCCGCCAGACGGTCGACTTCTCCAATCTCTATTTCGTCAGCGAAGGCGCGGCGCTGGCCCGCGCCGGCGAGGGTATCACTATCACTCGCCTCGAAGACCTGGCTCCCTTCCGCGTGGCCGTCCAGTCCGGCTCGGTCTATCAAACGTGGCTGGAAGAAGAGGCTGTCGCCACCGGCCTATTGCCGGCCGATCAACTGCTGGTCTACGTGGCAGCGGGGCAGGCCGTGGCCGACCTGCGCGCCGGGTTGGTCGATGTCGCCATCGCCGACGCCTTGCCGCTGGAGGTGGCCGCCCGCGACGAGGGCTTGCAGATCGTTGGCCGCGGCCTGAACCGGCAGCGCCTGGCCGTGGCTCTAGGGCGCGGCTCCACCTTGCTCTCGCCCATCAATGAGGCGCTGTTCGATCTGCAAAACGAGGGCGAACTGGCCCGGCTGGCCGAGGAGTTTCTGAGCCTGGATGGGGAAGAGTTAGCTCCGCTGCCCGAAGCGGAGGCAGCCACGCCGGAAACAGAAACGCCCGAAGCGGGTGAACCGGCCCGCGCCCCCGAATGCGTCAACGCCATGACCCTCATCGCCCATCTGTCGCTCGACGATGACGCCATGCGCGCGCCGCCGCCCATCAGCCCCGGCACGCCCTTCCAGAAGAGTTGGCGGCTCCAGAACAACGGCACCTGCACCTGGGGCGAGGGCTATGTGTTGACCCCCGTGGGCGGTAACGTGCCCCAGGCGTCGATGGGCGGCGCGCCGACGGCCGTCCCCGGTCCGGTCGCCCCCGGCCAGACGGTCGATGTGACCGTCAATCTGGTCGCCCCGCTCATTCCCGGCGTCTATCAGGGCTTCTGGACGATGCGCGCCCCGAACGGCTTGCTCTTCGGCGACCGCATCTGGGTCGGCATCACCGTGCCCACCCTGCCCACGCCGACTCCGCCGCCCACGGCCACCACCTCGCCGACCATCGCCTTCACCGTTGACCGGACGAGCATCCGGGCCGGCGAGTGTGTCACCTTCACCTGGCAGGTGAGCGACGGCGGCACAGTCTATTTCGCCGCCCAGGGGCAGAACTGGCAGCAAAACCAGGTCGCGCCCTCGGCCGGGCAGGGGGAATGCCCCCAATCGACAACGACCTATGAATTGCGCGTCGTGGACGCCGGCGGGGCCGCGGTCGTCCGCAGCATCCGCATTGACGTGCAACCGGCCCCCAACGCGCCCCTGATCGAAGCCTTCACGGTGACGCCCAGCAACCAGATCGTCGCCGGCCAATGCGTCGAGGTGCGTTGGCGGCTCAGTGGCGACGTGGACAACGTCCGGGTGAGCCGCAACGAGACGACGCTGTGGAACGGCGCGCCCCTCAGCGGCACGTCGCGCGATTGCCCCGCGGCCGGCAACTACGTCTATGCCATCGAAGTCACCGGGCCGGGCGGCACGTCGCGCGCGCTGGAGAATGTCACCGTGCTGGCGGCCACGCCCGCGCCCGGCACGCCGACAACCACGCCCGCGCCCGGCCAGGCGCCGGTCATCACCAGCTTCGGCGTCAATCCCAGTCGTATCTTCGTCGGCAGTTGCGTCACCGTCTCGTGGGGCGTGGGCGGCAACGTCAACCGCGTGCAATTGCGGCGCGATGGGGTGTTGGTGCTCGACTTCGCGCTCTTCACCGGCAGCGTCACCGATTGCCTGAACGCCGAGGGCATGTATGAATACCGGATCGACGCGGCNNCGCCGCCAAAAATACTATTGTCACTGCCCTTAAGGTGACATAAAATTAAACCAGGCAAGGAGGCTACGTCATGGCAGACAACCTGGAAGATAGGGGCGACGAGTTCGAGACCGAACAACCCGTCTACGACGGCGAGACCCACGTCTATGATCCCGATCCGCCGGATCAAAGCTACACCCTCGATGATGAGGTGGAGGCCGCGGCCCGTAGCAATCTGAATTGGGTTTTGCTGGGGCTGATCGGGCTGGCGGCGGTGGTGGTGGGGCTGCTGCTCTATTTCTTTCTGTTTAGCGGTGGTGAGCAAGGCGTTATCGACCCGCCCACCAACCCCGAGACAGGGGATAACTCCTGGAATCGCGTGCGTAGCGCCGGGCGCATGGTCGTCGGCACATCACTCGACTACCCACCCTTTACCTATCGCAACGATCAGTTCCAGCCCGACGGCTTCGACATAGCGGTGATCCGGGAGATCGCCGGCCGCCTGAGCGTGGGCACCGAGATCAAGGACATGGCTTTCGACAGCCTGTTCAGCGCGGTGGAACTGGGCCAGGTCGACGTCGCCATCGCCGCCATTACCGTGACGACCGAGCGCGAGGCCCTGGCCGATTTCAGCAACATCTACTGGATCGGCGAAGAGGGCATTCTGGCGCGCGCCGATTCGGACATCACCGCTATCCGCACCCTGTCGGACATGGCCGGCCGTCGTATCGGCGTGCAGCGCGGCAGCGTCTATGAGACGTGGCTGCAGCGCGACCTGGTCGATACCGGCATCACCCAGGCGAGCAACCTTTTCGTCTATGAGACGGTCGATGCCGCCGTGCGCGACCTACGCGAGCAGCGCCTCGATCTGGTCATCCTCGACCGCCGCGTGGCCGATGCCGCCGTGGCCCAGGGGGGCGTGCGGCTGGTCGGCGGCGGGCTGAACCCACAGCGCTACGCCATCGCCGTGCGCAACGGCGCCGATAGCCTGCGCAACGAGATCAATAACGCCCTGCTCCGGTTGCAGAACGAGGGGCGCATTGCCCAACTGGCCCAGCAATACCTCAACGTCGGCGCGGGCGAAATCATCACGCCACCGGCCCCGACGCCGACGATCCCCACCCAGCCGACCACGCCGCCCGTCCAGCCGACGGCCGGGGCTTGCGTCAACGGTATGCGCTTCGTGGCCGATCTGAATCTCGACGACAACAATATGACCTCGCCGCCGCCCATCAGCCCCGGACAGTCGTTCAGCAAGGGTTGGCGCATTCAGAACAGCGGCACCTGCGCCTGGACGACGGCTTATCGCCTGGTGTTCGTCAGCGGCAACGTGCCCGGAGCCAGCATGGGCGGCCAGCCCACGGCCGTGCAGGGCTTTGTGGCTGCCGGGCAGCAGTATGACATGTTCGTCAATCTGGTGGCCCCGCTATCGGCCGGCGTCTATCAGGGCATCTGGCAGATGGTCGATGAGCAGAACCGCCCGTTTGGCGACCGCATCTGGGTCGGCATCACCGTGCCCGCCTCGCCCACGGCCACGGCCGCGCCGACGCAAACCGCGTCGCCCAGCATCAGTTTCACCGTTGACCGCACCAACATCCTGCAAGGCGAATGTGTCACCTTTGTCTGGAACGTGCAGAACGTCACCGCCGTCTACTTCCACGCCCAGGGCGAGGCGTGGCAGAACAATCAGGTGCAGCCGCAGGGTAACCGCGTGGCCTGCCCGACGACGACGACGACCTACTTCCTGCGCGTCCTACGGCCCGACGGCACGGTGGAAGAACGGCAAATCGTTATCACCGTGCGGCCGAACGTCAACGCGCCCAACATCACCCAATTCGCGGCCGCGCCGTCGCAGGTGACCACCGGCCAATGTGTCACCCTGCAGTGGGACGTGCAAGGCAGTGTCAGCCGCGTCACCATCAGCAATCAGTTCCGCGTCATCTGGGACAATGCCCCCTCGCGCGGCAACACCCAGGATTGCACCGGCGGCCAACCGACGACCATCGAGTTCAAGCTGCAAGCCACCGGCCCCGGCGGCACGAGCCAGGCCCTGGAATACGTCAACGTCGTCAGCCCGGCCACGGCCACGCCCGTGCCCACCGCGCCGCCCACCCAGCCGATCATCGACTCGTTCACCGTGACGCCGGGGCAGTTGCAGACCGGCCAATGTGTGCAGATCTCCTGGAGCACCAGCGGCGCGACGTGGCTGGTGCGCTTGTTGCGCAACAACGTGCTCGTGCTGGATAACGCCGGGCTGTCCGGCTCGGCCCAGGACTGCCTGCAATTCGCCGGGTCGTATACCTACCAACTGGTCGCCAGCACCACCGGCGGCCAATCCATCTCGCGCGATCAAACGGTGCTGGTGACCGAGGCCCCGCCGGTCAACCCGCTGGCCGGCAAGACCTATGGCCTGACCGATCTGAACGGCGCGCCGATCCTGGCCGATACCAACCTCACGGTGACCTTCAACGCCGACGGTACACTGAATGGCTCAGGCGGCTGCAACAGTTACAACGGCCGCTACACCGCCACCGCCGACGGCCTGATCACCGTCAGCGAACTGTCGTTGACCAACGCATTGTGCGCGTCGCCGCCGGGGGTCATGGAGCAGGAAGGGGCCTACATTAACGCCCTGCGGGCGGCCGTCACCTTTGTGTTCCCGGATCGCACAACGGAGATGGTGATGTATAACGCGGCCCGACAGGCGATACTAAACTACATCCAAAGATAGTTTTTTCACGCCGGAAGGTTCATAGCCAAAAGGGCGGCCATTCGGCCGCCCTTTTGTTTGTCGAGGTGTCGTCACGCCGGTGAGGTCAGAACCAGCCGCGGCGCTTCATAAACAGCAGCAGCCCGCCGGCCACCGTCGCCATCAGCAACAGGACGGCCGGGTAGCCCCACGGCTGCTCCAACTCGGGCATATAGGTAAAGTTCATGCCGTAGATGCTGGCGATGAAGGTGATGGGCAGGAANNACGTTGCCCATGTACAGATCCATGACTTCCTTGAGCATGGCCCGCAGGCGATCGTAGTTGTTGAGCAGCGTCTCGATCTCGCGCAGCAGCGACTTGGTGAAGAACTTGGCCACCGGGTCGGTGATGAACCTCGATTCCGCGTCCTTCACGTACTCCAGAAAATCTTCAAGCTCCAGCAGCGGTTCGTTCCAGGGTTTGATGCTCTCGCGCGCGATCAGAATGGCGCGATAGACCTGTTCGCGGCCGCCGCCGGCCAATACCCGGTCTTCCAACTGTTCCAGTTGGTGGCCCAGGTGCTTGAAGCCCTGCTGGAAGTGTTCCACGATGACAGCCCGGATGAGCAGATAGAGCAGATAGTCGGGGCCGTGTTCCATCACGTGGGTCAGATGGTTCAACGCCCGCCGCCGCGTGCGCGAGAAGAGGCCATGCAACTGGTGCTCATAGAGGATGAGGGCGTTGTTGGTCAGAATAAAGGAGCCGCGACTTTGCACCAGCTGTTGCTCCTTTTCGTCCAGAAAGGGAACCATGTACTCCAGATAGAGACAATCCTCATACTCGGCCTCGAACGCCACCTGGGTTTCATCCAGAATATCGGGCAGGATGAACGGATCGACGTTGAAATGGCGCAGCAACTTGCTTAGCTCCTCTTCGTCGTGCACGTCGCGCACGGTGACCCAATTCACGCGCGTGTCATCCACCCGCCGCAGGAGTTCGTCGATGTTGTGACAATCGAAGCTGACGATTTCCTGGGCATCGTAGACGACGATGGAGTAGCGCGATTTGACCGTATTGCCGTTTTGGGCGTCGCCGTTGGGTATCGGGCGTATTTCTCGCATCTGAGCCATAGCCTTACCTCGTTTGTTAAGTGGTAGCTATCGCTACGGTTACATCACTTCCGGGGCGCTCATGCCCATCAAATCGAGTACGCGGGCGAAAACGAGTTTGGCCGCCCGGTAGAAGCGCAGCCGGGCCAGGCGCAGCGGCTCCGGCACCTCGCTATGGAGCACGCGACACTCCTCATAGGCCGTGTGGAACAGCGCCGCCAGCTCGGTGGCATAGAAAGCCAGGCGGTGCGGCTCGTAGGTCGTGGCGATCATCTCCACCACGTCGCCCAACTCCAGCGCCTTGCGCAGGAAGGCCAGCTCGCGCTCGTGGGTCAGCAGGCTCAGGTCGGCGTTGGTGTCGGCGTCGGCGGCCAGCCCCGCCTCGGTCCATTTGCGAAAGATGCCGGCGCAGCGCACGTGGGCGTTCTGGATGTAGTAGACCGGATTCTTGTCGGAGTGCTCCACGGCCAGATCGAG
>CXWJ01005698.1_pt1 | contig 10606 bp, 6 predicted proteins | sample 590841 | NCBI WGS metagenome assembly CXWJ01 (sample SAMEA3498367, study PRJEB10139) | wastewater metagenome | biome: wastewater treatment plant; material: activated sludge | place: Austria | collected 2015-01-21 | reverse complement strand
ACCGGCATCGAGGGCGGGCTGATCTTCGTCGCCGCGCTGGTGATTGCCGTGCAGGCCGGGCAAAGGCTGCTCAATCCTCAGCCGCTGGAACAAGTCGGCATCGGCGTGGCCGTGTCGGCCGTGGCCGCTGTGGGCAACTTTGTCGTGGCCCGTGTTCTGCTGCGCGCCGGCCGGCAACATCGCTCCACGGCCCTGACGGCCGACGCCCACCACTTGCTGACCGACGTGTGGACGTCGCTGGGAGTCATCGTCGGGGTCGTCCTGGTCAGTCTGACCGGCCGGCTGTGGCTCGACCCGGTGATCGGCCTGGTGGTGGCCCTGCAAATCCTCTGGACGGCGCTCAAGCTGATCCGCGTGGCCGTCGATGGCCTGATGGATGCCGGGCTGCCGGAGGCGGAGATCGCCCAGGTACACGCGATTCTGGAGCGGTACGCGGCCGATGGCGTCACGTTCCACGCCTTGCGCACGCGACAGGCGGGGGCGCAGCGCTTCATCTCCGTCCACATTCAGGTGCCGGGTCAATGGAGCGTGCAGCAGGGGCACGAGTTGCTGGAGCAGATCGAATACGAGATGCGTCAGGCGCTGGCCCCGGCCACGGTCTTCACCCACCTGGAGCCGGCCGAAGACCCGGCGTCCTGGCAAGACGCGACATTATACCGCACAGATTAAGGTTTCGATCACGCCGGCTTTGTTGACACGATTAACAAGATGAGCAGGATTTAATATCTTCAAGCTCAGATTCCGGGCCTTCTGAATCCAATCAATCCTGTCGATCTTGTAAATTCCGTCAAATCCTCTAAGGGGGACTACTGAAAAGCCCTGCCCGGCCGGTAGAGCGCCAGACCGATGACGCCGCCGGCGATGATGAGGAATAAGCCCGCCAGGCTGCCCAAACCGGCAAAGAGCGCTGAGCCGGGCATCCCCAGGGCATAGTAATTGTATACCAGCAGCCCGCCGGTGATGCCCCACAACAGGCGGCCGAGTTGCTCCACGAGCGAGGCCGCCGGGTAGCGGCGGTTCGCCAGCAAGGCCAGACCGCTAACCGACAGCAGGCCCACCAACAAACCCACTACCGACCAAATCTCCGACAGGCCAATCAGCCAGCCGGGTTCGGCCGGCGGTTCCGGAGCGGGCGGCGTGGCCGTCGGCCGCTGGGGCGCGGGTGTTGCGGTGGGCGGCGGGGTGGCCGTCGGCGTGGGCGAGGGGGTGATGGTGGCCGTAGGCGCAGCGGTGGGGATGATGATCGACAGGCGCGCGTCTTCCTCGATGGTGATGTCCACTTCCTGCGACAGAGTGGCCGCGCCGGACTCGGCGGTGATGCGGAACTGACCCGGCCCCATGCTGGCATCCAGCACGTAGTCCAGTTGGGCCACGCCGCCGGTCGTCGGCCGGTCGCCCAGAATGGTCACCGTGCCCTGCACCCGATTGCGCAGGAAAAAGCGCACGATGGTGCCGTCGGGTACGGCGCGGCCGTTGCGATCGGTCACGATGCCCGTTTGCAGGCGCAGCGTGTCGCCGATGGCCGAGGCCAGCGGCTCCTGACGTGAAGGGGATTCGATCTCATCGCCGATGATCAAGAAGAGTTCGATCACTTGATCGGGCGCGGGCTGGGTCTGGCTGAACAGATCGTACTGGATGCCCTCGACGTTGACNNGCGCCGGTCTTGCTGTAGACCCCATAATAGGCGGTCAGTTTGCTGATTTCCGTGCTGTCCAGGAAATAGGGCGCGTCGAAGGCCAGCACAACCACCTGGCGGCTGCTGGCCAGGTCCGGCCGCGACGCCAAAAAGCGGCTAAGGGCGTCGGAGTCGGGCGCGCCGGCGCGTGTACCGGAATTGAGCAAGGCAAATACCAGCCAATCGGCCTCACGCAGCGCTTCCTGCACGCGATAGTCGGCCGGCAAGGTGGGCGTGGCGTCCGGGGTGGGGTTGGGTTGCTCGGTCGTGGCGTCGATCGTGGGCACAATGGGGGCCGTGGGCAGCGGGATGGGCGTTGTGCCGGCATTCAGGAAATCGTTCAGGTCGGCGAAAGAAAAACTGGTCACGTTATCCGGCTGCACTTGCCCGCTGCCCAGCGGCCCATAGAGCGCCAGAATCCGCTCCTGCAGCGCCGTTGGCGACAACATCGCCATCGGCTCGCACGCCGCGCAGGGCTGCACCTCATGGATGTCGGTGAAGATCACAATTGAATCCGTGCTGCCCGGCGGCCGGGCCAGGCGGCTGATCAGCTCATCCGGGCTGGGGGCCAGAAGGGTGACGGCCGATTCGGCGATATCGAAGAACGCGGCGCTATCGAGCGGCTGGACGGGGGACGCGACGACCTCCGCGGCCGGCGGGATAACATTCTCGGCCGACAAATCGCCGCCATAGAGGCGCAGTTTCAATTGCAGGATGCGCATCACCGCGTCGTCGGCCCGCAGACGGAAGGTGGGATCGGTCTCATACCGTTCGCGAAACCAGAGGATCGTATCCTTGACGTTAGCCAGTTCGGCGGCCTCGTTGGCCGCGCCGCGGGCGAAGTCGGCCACGTACAGCAAGTCGTTGCCCGCCAGCAGGGCATCCTTGGCGACTTGCCGGTGGGGGAATTCGCGCTCGGTGTCGTCGTAGAATAGTTCCACGCTGCGCACTCCAAGCGCGTCGGAGACGACGATGCCGCCGGCCTGCCGCCAGGGGGCCAGTTCGGGCAGGCCCAGCAATGAATTGAGCGCCTGGGGGTCGAGGCTGATCGGCGCGGTGGTGGCGCGGATATTGCCCTGTAGTCCTTGATAGCGGATGTGAGTCGCCAGCAAGGCATCGGCCGCGGCCGGCGAGCCAATCGAATCGCGCGTGACGGCAAAGAAGGGGGCCAGTTCGATCTGTTTCAATTGGTCGAGCGAACGGCGCACCGTCGGCACTTCCTCGTCCACCGGCCGGTCGCTGCTGCCCTGGCCGGGAAAGCTGCGGGCCACGACGGCCAGCCGGTTGTTGCTGCCGGTGTGCGCCCCTTCCACGTAGGCCCGGCCCATCAGCCCGACCCAGTACGGGTCGCCGCCGAAAGAGTGCGTCCCCAGATCGCCGGCGCTGAGCGGCGACGGCCGCTCCAGCACGTCGAGCGTCGGCCCCAGCAGCAGGTTGATGCCCGTGACGGCCAACTCGCGGCCGACGACTTCGCCCACGCGGCGGGCGTGATTCGGTTCCCAGGTGGCCCCCAATGCCATGTTGTTGGGAATCGCCGTGAACCCGGCCATGACGTTGGCGACGGGCAGGGCGTCGCCGTCATTGCGGGCGGCGATCAGCAGCGGCAGGGGGGCGGTAGCGGGCTGCTCCGGTGGGGCGGTCGGGGGAATGCCTTCATCGGTCTCATCGCCCAGGGGTTCGTTGCTGAATCCCAACAAGGCTAGCCGCTGGAGATTGGCCGTCAATTCGCTCGTTTGCAGGGGGATGGCTGCCGGGTCGCCATAGCCGGTCAGGTTGTCGTTCTCCGTCAGCAAGGCCACGCCACCGATGTGGTAATTCAGGATCAAATCGGCGACGGCGCTATCGGCCGGAGCGCGGTCGCCGGAAAAGGTCACCAGGAACAACTGACCAATGCGCTCGGCCACCGACATGGATTGGAATAGCGCCTCGGCCTGGGCGGGCAAATCCGGCTCGTCCTGGCCGCGGGCCGAGGACGGGGCCAGCAAGGCCAGACCCAACAATAACAATATAAGCCCAGTTATTCGCACTGTGCCCAGTTTACTCATAATGATTGCGGCAGCGCTGCGGTGTTGGCGGACATGCTCCACCAACATCCCATGCGTCGAACGAAAAACCGGAGGCAAGCGGCGTTTTGCGGTCGGTTCGTCTCGGACGCTCGATCAACTATCGCCGATAGCATTAAGCCTTGCTAACAGCAACGCCCCTGATTATAGCGTGGATTGCCCGACCGAACACCTGTGTTAAAATCCCTTCATATGCGCGCCCTGATCGGCGCGCTTGAGTGTGTAACGGCTATGTCGAATCGCGTGCGCGGTGGTCTCACATTATTCTTGCTCGTCCTGCTGGTCGGCGGCGCTTTTGGCGCGGGCTATGTGACGCGCGAGTTGCTCAACGGGCGCGGCAGCCCGTCGCCGGCCTACGCTGAGCAGGAGATGGCTCTCTTCAACGAGGCCTGGGGGCTGATCGAGGAGCATTTCATCGGCGTCATCCCCGATTCGCGGGCCGTCACCTATGGTGTCATCCGCGGCGCGCTGAACACGCTGGCCGATCCCTACACCGTGTTCATTGAGCCGGCCGCCCGCGAGGTGGAGCGAGAGCGGCTGCAAGGCACCTTTGGCGGCATCGGCGCCTACATCACCCGCTCCGAAGACACCGGCGAGGTCATCCTGGAGCCGATTCCCGGCAACCCGGCCGAGGCTGCCGGCATCCTGACCGGCGACATATTGTTGGCCGTCGATGGCAGCCCCATTTCTGCTGAAATGACCGTGCCCGAAATCATCGATCTCGTGAAGGGCGAAAAGGGCACGACCGTCATCCTGACCGTGCGCCATCCCGGCGCGGCCGAGCCGGTGGACATCAGCGTAGTCCGCGACGACATCCTGTTGCCGTCGGTTGCCTATCGTCTGCTGGAGCAGGACGCGACCATCGGTTACATCCAGCTCTCGCGCTTCAGTGGCGAAAGCAGCACCGAGGTGGGGGTGGCTCTCCAGTCGCTTCAGGCTCAGGGCGCGACGCAGTTCATCCTCGATCTGCGGCAGAACGGCGGCGGGCTGCGCGACGCGGCCGTCGAAGTAGTCGATCATTTCCTCGCTGACGGCCCGGTGCTCATCCTGGAAAGTCAGGAGGAAGGCGAGCGAATCTTCAACGCCACGGCCGAGACCATCGCCCTGAACGAACCGCTGGTGGTTCTGGTCGATGGCGGCACGGCCAGTGCATCAGAGATCGTCGCCGGGGCCTTGCAGGATCGCGGGCGGGCGGCCCTGATCGGCAACAGCCCGACGTTCGGCAAAGGCTCGGTGCAATTGGTCTTTGACCTGAGCGACGGCTCATCGGTTCACGTCACCTCGGCCCGCTGGCTCACCCCCAACCGCCACCAGATCGATCAGAGCGGCCTGCAACCCGACGTGCTGGTCGAAGTGACACAGGATGACATTGATAACGGCCGCGATCCGGTGCTCGATCGGGCCGTCACCTATTTACAGGAAGCCACCCCCTGACCCAGCAAACCGCCGGGCGCGGACGTCGCCCGCCAATTTCTCATGGTTAGTAATTCCCACGACTCTCCTCCCCCACCATCCCGTTCGAAGCGCCCCGGTTGGCTGCTTCTGGCTTTGGCGTTGCTCTTCGGCACCGGCATGGGTCTGGCCGGCTTCCTGGCCGGGCGGGCCACGGCTGAGCCGGCGGCCGTAGCGACCCTGCCCACGACTGTGCCGACGGCCGCTGCCGCGACTGATGCCGAGCAGTTGGGCGGCCAATCCGCGACAGCTACCGAAGCGCCAACGGCCACACCGCTGCCCACTCAGCCGCCGACCGCCCTGCCTTCGGCGACGACTGAGCCGACGCTGGAAACCATCCTTCCCACGGCCGAGCCTGACGGCCTGGGCGTCATCGCCCCGCCGCCGGGTTCGCCATTAAGTAGCGTCGATTACGCCACCCTCTACGAAGTATGGGATATCATCGCCGAGCAATACGATGGCGATCTGCCGCCGGCCGAGGAACTCATTCAGGCCCTCGTCTCCGGCTCGCTGGAGACGCTGAACGACGATTACACCCGCTACGTGCCGGCCGATGTGGCCCAGCGGATGCGCGAAGATCAGGACGGAGCCGTGGAAGGCATCGGCGCGTTCGTTCTTGAGAACGACGAAGGGCTGTTTGAGATCGTGCGGCCCATCGACGGCCAGCCGGCCGATCTGGCCGGCGTCAAGGCCGGTGACGTGCTGATCGAGGTTGACGGGCAATCGGTGCTCGATATCAGTTTCGACGAGGTGATCCTGCTCGTGCGCGGCCCCCAGGGCACGTCGGTCAATCTGAAATTCCTGCGCGAGGGCGAGGAAGAGCCGCTGGAGTTCACGATTGTACGTACCCGCTTCGAAGTGCCGGTGGTCACCGCCGAGGTGTTGCCGGCCGAGATGACCGGCGGCACGGCCATCGGCTACATCCACCTGACCGAGTTTACAACCAACGCCGAGGAAAAGCTGTATGAGGCCATTGATCAATTACTGGCCCAGGGCGTGACCGGCCTGGTGCTGGATTTGCGCGATAACCCCGGCGGCTTCCTCGATCAATCCGTGGCCGTGGCCGACGCGTTCCTGCCGGAGGGCGTCGTCCTCTACGAGCGCAACATTCGTGGGCTGGACGAGACGTTCACCAGCATCGACGGCGACGCGGCCGAGTCGATCCCGCTGGTGGTGCTGGTCAACGCCGGCAGCGCCAGCGCCTCGGAGATTGTCGCTGGGGCGCTCCAGGATCGCGGCCGGGCGGTGCTGGTGGGCGAGACGACCTTCGGCAAAGGCTCGGTGCAGCAGATCCACCCGTTGTCCGACGGTTCGGAACTGCGCGTCACCATTGCCCGCTGGTACACCCCCAACGATAATACGATCGATAGCGTCGGCATCACCCCCGATATCGAAGTCGAATCGCCTGAGGATTTGGGTGGGCCGGAAGACGGCCAGTTGATGCGGGCCATTGAATGGCTGCTGACGGGCCAATAGGCGAACAAGGCCGTGCTATGGACCAGAAAAGCGACAAGATCAAGGTAGTCTATAACAACAAACGGGCCACGTTCGACTATGAACTGCTGGAGCGGCTTGAGGCGGGCATTGCCCTGACCGGCACGGAGATCAAGTCGGTGCGGTCTAACAACGTCAGTCTGCAACGGAGCTACGTGCAGGCGCGTGGCGACGAGCTATGGCTGTTGGAGGCCAATATCTCGCCCTATGAGCACGGCAACCGCGAGAACCACGAGCCGACCCGGCCGCGCAAACTGCTGCTCCACCGCCGGGAGATCAACCGCATCCTCAGCAATATGGTCCAGAAAGGATTGACCATCGTGCCGACGCGCCTTTATCTGAAAGGCGGCCGGGCCAAGGTAGAGATCGCCCTGGCCCGCGGCAAGCGCAAATTCGACAAACGGGAAGACATCGCCCGCCGCGACGCCGACCGCCAGGTAGAGCGCGCCCTCCGCGAGAAGTATCGCTAACCTTTTACCCCCTCTCCCCCTGGGAGAGGGCCTCCCACTCCCTCTCCCCCTGGGAGAGGGTTGGGGAGAGGGTCTTCTCCCGCCCATTCACTCCTCAGGATCGCTAATCTCTTGCCCCCCTCTCCCCTTGGGAGAGGGCTGGGGAGAGGGTCTGCTCCCTTCACGACCGATTCTTCCAAATCAACACCAGGCTGACCGCCGCCACTAACACGATCAATATAATGCCGATCGTGGCCGACGGCAGCGTTGTCGCCGCCGGCAATGGGGCCACCTTACCCGCGCCGACCGCCTTGGGCGCGGCCGTCGCCGCGGCCGTTACGCCGCCGATGGGCACGGGCGTCGGCGCCGGCCCTTGCTGCGCCATTAAAAACGTCACCATCGTGGCGATCTGCTCGGCGCTGAGGCGCGTGGCGAAATTTTGCGGCATAATGCCCGGCAGGCACGGCGTATTGGGGCACTCCGGGGCCAGATAGGCGTTCGGCTCGACGATGGACTGGTGGATGTACTCCGCGGCGGTCATGCCGGGCACGCGCTCGCCGGCCGTCAGACCGATGTAGGTCAGGTCTGGGCCGACCTTGTGGGCCTCGCCGATGGCCCCGATCTTGTGGCAAGAGCCGCAACCAGCGTTCTGAATGATCTCTTCCGGCGCGCGACCGTCGATAGGTCGGGGGGTGGCCGTGGGCGCGGGGGGCGGCGTGGGATCGGCCGGTGTCGGCGTGGCCGCCGATTGGGCCAGCAAGGCGGCCGCTTCTTCAGCCGTCGGCTGGCGAATTTCCCCGGTCGGGTCGGCGCGCAGGATGGCCTCGCACGGCGAAAAATCGGGATCGGGGTCGGGCATACACCACCACGGCCCGCCCTTCTTCGTCTTCAGTAGCGGCACGTGCCACAGGACGACGTTCTCGCCCGATAGCGGGTCGCCGTCGATCCATTGCCGGGGCGGGATGAACGTATCGCCGGGGCCGGTGGTGATGGGGCCGTCCCCCTCCTGTTCGCGGTGTTGCAGCAGGAAGAGATACCCCTCATCCAACCCCAGCGGATCGGTGCGCGCCATCGACCAGCGGTAATGCAAGTCGCCGTCGAACGTCGCCAGTTTGTGACCTTCGGGCGACAGGCCTTCAACGACCGGGAACGTCTCGAACTCCTCGGTCATCTCGCGCCACTGCGCTTCCTCGAACAGCCATACCTGATCATTCTCCGGGCCTTCAAGATCGATGTCTACCCGCCAAAACGGGCGGTAGATGGATATGTCATCACAACCGGGGCCGTGGGAGATGAAGCGCAACTCGAAGCGGCCGTCGGAAAAAAAGCGCAAGACCTGCTCATAGCGGTAGCAGCAGATGCAATTGGGCCAGCGGGTGAACTCGGTGAAGATCTGCCCCACCTCGTAGCCGTCGCCCAGATCGTTGATCAGCGTGCCGCCAAAGGGGGGCACCGTGGCGGCAAAGCCGATCTCGTCGCGGTAGCCGCCCGGCCAGCTGGGATACCAGGCCTCGATCTGGCCGATCTTGGCGCTGGAGAAGATCAGTTGGCCGTTATAGGTGGCGTCGCGGAAATTGATGCCGTCGTTGGCGGTCATCTCCCAGCAAACGCTCCAGCCGTATTGGTCGTGGCAGCCGTCGGTGAAGGCATCCCGTTGGGCCAGCGGTTTGGCGGCGCTGCGGTCGGCGCGGGCGCGCGTGTAGAACGTGCGGGCCACGATCGCCTGTTCCAGATTGACGAAGACGTGGAAGATGCGTCCCGTGCCCGATGGGTCATGGAAAGTCAGATCGACGCACCACTCCTCGCGGCAGGCGTTGTCCATCAGCCAGCCCGACATNNGCGTTGGTCCAATGGCCGATGACCTGACTGCTGTCCACTTTGACGATGGCCTCAATCGTACCCTGATCGGTGTAGTTGTAGAGGGTCACAAAGGCGCAATTGAGCCGGTCGCAGCCCTGGTCTTGCCAGTAGCGCGCCTCGCCGGCCGTCAGGCGCACAGCCGAGACAAACTCGGTGTCTTTGCCGGCCAGGGTCGCCTGTAGGGCGTCATCGGCCAGGGCGACCTGTTCAATGGCCGCCACGTCGAGCACGTACCCGGCCGGATAGCCGGCATAGGCGGCGGGCATGTCCAGAAACGCCTTGCTCTTGGCGACGGCCAGTTGCACGCTTTCCCGAGCCTGGCCGCGATTCCAGAGGACGACAAGGCCAATGACGATGAGATTAACGATCAGTAGTTGGGCAATTCGGCGATGGTAATTGGAGGGTCTCACACCTGTAGATTATAGCCACGGACACAAAGCTCACCATATTTACTTATGTCACGAACGGGTGACGCCCGCCGCGCCATTTGTTACACTTGGGCGCATGAATCCCATCCCTCTGCTGCACGAAAAACACATCCTCCTCGGCGTCACCGGCTCCATCGCCGCCTACAAAGCCGTCGATCTGGCGTCCAAGCTGACGCAGGCCGGGGCGCTGGTCGATGTGATCCTGACCGACGCGGCTGCCCGTTTCGTGACCCCGCTGGCCTTTCGCTCGGTCACCGGCCGCGCCGTCCATACCGATATGTGGGCACTGGATGCCCACGTGCGCCACGTCGGACTGGGCGAGGCGGCCGATCTGCTGCTCATCGCCCCGGCCACGGCCCATACTCTCAGCAAGCTGGCCTATGGGCAGGCCGATAACCTGCTGTCCTTGACCGCCCTGGCCGCGCGCTGCCCCGTTGTTGTCGCCCCGGCCATGGACGGCGGCATGTGGCAGCACCCGGCCACGCGGGCCAATGTCGCTACCCTGAGCGAGCGTGGCATCCTCTTCGCCGGGCCGGTCGAAGGGCGCATGGCTTCCGGCCTGAGCGGGGTGGGGCGGATGCTGGAGCCGTTGGAACTGCTGGGCGAGGCGCGCCGCGTGTTGGCCGGCGGCGGCCCGCTGGCCGGTCGGCACGTCGTGGTCACCACCGGCCCCACGCGCGAGGCGCTCGACCCGGTACGCTTCATCAGCAATCGCTCGTCGGGCAAGCAGGGGATGGCGATGGCCCAGGCGGCGCTGGATGCCGGGGCGCGGGTGACGCTCATCGCCGGGCCGACCTGCGAACCGCCGCCCTATGGGGCGCTCGTTGTGCCGGTGCAGACCACGCAGGAAATGGGCGACGCCACGCTGGCCTGCACCGCCGACGCCGACGCCCTGCTCATGGTCGCCGCTGTGGCCGACTTCCGGCCGCAAACCGTGGCCGACCGCAAGATCAAGAAGACGGAGAACGCCGATTGGGGGCTGGCCATCGGACTGGAGAAGACGCTCGACATCCTGACGGCGGTGAAAGAGCGGCGCGACCGGACGGGCTTCCCGCGCATCGTCCTGGGCTTCGCCGCCGAGACCCACAACGCCTTCGAATATGGCCGCGATAAGCTGCTGCGCAAGGGGCTGGACTTCATCGCCGTCAACGACGTGATGGCCGAGGGCGCGGGCTTTGCCGTGGA
>CXWJ01058886.1_pt1 | contig 10613 bp, 9 predicted proteins | sample 590841 | NCBI WGS metagenome assembly CXWJ01 (sample SAMEA3498367, study PRJEB10139) | wastewater metagenome | biome: wastewater treatment plant; material: activated sludge | place: Austria | collected 2015-01-21 | reverse complement strand
GTTGGTAGTTGGTGTTAGTAGCGGCAAGCGAGGCAGGAGGGGTGAATGGTGAAGTTTGCAGCTCGTTCTTGATTCCATGGGGATCGACAACGACTTCGAACAATCCAGCCGGGTGAATTCGTCGCATCGCCTTCGGTTGCTGATGGCCAACGTCGACCACCCAGGCCCGTTGGGCTTCCGGCAAAAAAGCTCGCACAGCTAGGGCTCGCCTCCCGTCTTGCTCGATCTCGTGGGGACCAAGGATCTCAAAGGGGTTTTCATGGTATCCATGAATGACTGGTCCGATGGCATCCAATGCTACCTGCGTTTGCACGGTGAGATCTCCTAGTTTGCGAGACTTTCTTATTGTGTTCGGTTAAGCAGCCCGGGTAAACGCCGGGCGACATATGGCGGTAATGGGCCCCAAAACACAGTTTCGGAGCTGATTCAGGGCTTCTGACAACGACCAATTCGCTTGCTGATCCGTCATTGGTTTGGTGCGGGTTCGGCGGTGAACCGGCCGGGGTACGATCACCAAAGCCGGTTCCGGAATCGCAACTTCCGCCTCAAAAGGGGCTGATAGGGCGACCGGTTCGGCGGCCACAGCGGCGACTAATTTTGGTTTGGTTGCTGGAGGGGCGCTTAGCTGAATAGGGGCGGATTCTGCGGGATTAGTTGCCAGGTCCGCTTCGTGCTCCGCGTGCCAGGCACAACAGTCCACGTGGTGAATTTGCAAAGCCCGATCCATTCGCTTCCAAAGATCGCGGTCGCGGATCGGCACGGACTTACCGAAGCATTCCCACTGCCAGCCGTTTTCGCGCCATTGACTAAGGCCGCTGCGAACGCCGCGGCAAACATAATGGCTGCTAGTGAGCAGCGTGACGCGCGAAGGTTGTTCCAGCGCTTCCAGCCCGCGAACCACGGCCAACAATTCGAGCCGGTTGGCGGAGGCGCCCGCTTCAGTATCGGCGGCGGCTAGGTGCTCATCGCTGCCGACCAGTTGGAGCATGAAACGCCACCGCGCTCCACGTGCTTCGCTTCGGGAGGCCTCTGAGAAAAGCAGATAGTGCGGGCAGTTTGCTCGCATGGAAGTTGACCACACCGCAGGATTCTGGATGGTGGAAGTTCTCGGCAGTCGCCGCAATCTTCCACACTCCTGCCCGCTTCCGTCGCGGGCCAGGGCAGAGGCCCACCTCCGGTGTAAGCCAGCCGAATTCCGCAATCCGACTAGTTTGTGTTATCGGTAAGTGATGCCGAGACCATGTAGTTTAACGGGAGGGATTTTGGAGAACTGTTGAATGAAGGTTGGTTGATTCGTGCAAAGAAGCGTTTGCGAAGCCGATTCGACCCTCTATCGGCGTCAAACACGCGTTCTAGAAGTCACATGCAGTACAGCTGTCACAACCCATCCACGAGGTTCGCGGCTTGGTTTGACCTAGAATTCCAGCGGCTACCTCGCTGTATTCATTCGATCGACTTTCGGACGAAATGATTCGTGCCGGAGCTTGCCGACGCTGGAGATGGTTATGCACTTTGGGCTTTATCTCAAGAAACAAGGCATTATTTCGGCCGAGCAACTGGTGGCAGCGATGGAAGAGCAACTCCACACGCTGGTTCCCATCGGGCAGCTCGCGTTGGAAGAGGGTGTCCTTTCGGTCCGTGATATCTTCACCATCTTACGTGCTCAGAGCGAATCGCCCCACGAGCGGTTCGGCGAATTGGCGATTGAGTTGGGCTTGATGACACGTCCCCAGCTTAAGACCCTGCTCGTGATGCAGGCCGACCGCAAGCGACCGATCTCAGAAATCCTCGTCCGACAGGGGGCGATCACAGAGCAGGAGTGTGCGACCGAACTGGTTGCTTATCGCCGCGATTCCAGGCAGCCGCGCCGCGAGGCAACCGTGACCCGCGTGGTTCGGCCGCCGATGGGGCAGGGGGCTATCACACGCATGGCCCGCATGGCAAACCAAGGGTCGGCGGTTTAGATCGCGTCCGACAGTCGTTCGTTCACGTCGGGCTCCCGGGCTGCTTCGGCCGCGATGCGGGGGTGGATGAAGATTCGCACCCGCTTCACATAATCGTCAAATTGTTCCTGAGCGAGCGTCCGAACGACGGGGGAGACATCGCCCAGACGGCGATAGATGCCGCGCTTGGGATAGAATACTTCGACGTTAAAATCGACTTCTAATTCGGCCGGCGGTGCATCGACGAGCACTTCATGGGGTTCGACTACTTGTCCTAGCGCTCTGCCAATTGCTGCCGCAATTCGTTCGGCACACTGAGCCAGTTTTTGGTACGGCTGACGGGCCAGCCGCCCGTAAACCTCCGGTTCTTCGAAATAACTATATTGGGCTAATCGTTTGTACAAGCTGCGTTTCGGACCGAAGAGACCATGGAGGAGCATGCCGGCGGGGCTTTCTCCAGCTGCGGCTCGCACGGCGTCTATCATCGGCTGATCGGTCATCGCCAGCAGACGGTCCAGATCAAGCGTCTCATGCAGCAAGAAGAAGGTCCGCTGCAGCATGGCCGTGGCCGAACGCACCGCGTGGTGCCAATAGACTTCGCTGAACATCACGTAGCGAGCGAAGACCATCATTTCCGCTGCAGTGCGGCCTTTATCACTGATAGCCAGCCCGTCTCCCGCTTCATTCAGGCAGAGGCTGCCGATTAGCCTCCGGCGATCAAAATGGCGTCCGTACGGCACGCCCGCATGGAGGCTGTCGCGCATAAGGTAGTCGATCTTATCGACATCAATGGGACCGGAGAGGATGCTGTGGAGAATTTTCCGGACGCGGCCGACCGATTCACCCGATATCAGCCCGGCTACGTCATTCGGATCGAGGCCCCAATCGTCGTGCAATACCACGGCGACCTCACCTTCGACGATCGATCGCCGCGCAAGCTGCTCGTGCTTGGGTACGGTTGGAAGCTGCAAATCTTCGATCGGATGGCCGAACGGCCAATGGCCGACGTCGTGCAAGAGAGCCGCAGCCAACAGCAATTCGGCATCTCGCGGCGAGACGGCTCCGGCGAAGCGATCGCTGGTCGCTAATCGATCAAGGTATTCGATTGCCGCCAGAAAGACGCCGAGCGAATGCTCCTGGCGCGAATGAGTGGCGGCTGGATAGACGAGGCTGACCAACCCTAGCTGGCTGATTTGGGCAAGACGGCGAAAGGCGGGAGTATCGATCAACCGTCGCACGCGCGGCGTGAGGGGCACATCGACGCCTGGCGGAATCCGAATCAGCCCACCCACCCCGCGCTGCCGGCCAACTTCTGGGATGTCGTAGATGGAGGACATTAAAGAGATAGTCGAGAGTCAAGAATCTAGGGCAGGGTAAGAAGGTTGCTCCTCAAATCAGCGCCCGCTAACGATACTAGATCAAATCTCATTTTTCGTCTCTCGTCTCTCGGCTCTCGCCCTTTGACCACTTATCCGTGGCCCAAGCCCGGCAGAGCACTGGCCCCCGCCACTAATCTAAGTATCACTGTGACGGCAAAGTACATACCGCAGTTGAAAAATGCGCTCCCTGGATCGAGATCGAAGGCTGCGTAAGCGGCCAGCGTGCCGCCGGCGAAGATTGGCACACACAGGACAAGCATCTGCCAGATTTCAAGGCCTTTTTTCATCGCATCGGCACCGAAGAAGCGATCGCCCAGAAAGGCGTAAACGCCCCACATCAGCGCAAATACAAGCCCGCAAGCCAAGGCTCGGATGGCCACGTTCACGCCGCGATAAGCTTCCAGCTCGTCGTCGCGCAGAAATGTATAACCGGCCCAAGCGATGGGCGGGCCGAGAGCGATGGCCCCCAGAATCTTCAGCAGATAGTTATTGTCGATTCCCCCCTGGGTTCGCAGCACCAGCGCAATCAGTAAGGCGACAAGCACAAAGCCCACAACGCCCGTGAACACGAGAGGCGCGAACTTGGTCTCTTTGCGCTTGTACGTTTTGAGGACATGGCGGCCGCCGGCTCCGACCGCTCCCGCTTCGGAATGCTCCGGAGCATGGATGACGACCTGGTCTTCCAGCTTCGGGATAGTGATCACTTCCTTACACTTGGGACAAGGACCAGTCTTTCCTGCAAATTTCTCCGCGACAGAGAAGCGGGCGTGGCAGCCAGGGCAAGTGACATTGATAGGCATGGCAATAGCAAGAGGCCGGGAGCCAAGAGCATGGAGGGATTAAGCAATTTCTTAATCCCTGCTCCAAGCTTTTTGTGACCAGCTCCTAGTTTTCCTTCAGTTCGTCTTCGTTGATAGTGTGAAAGCCCTTGGCACGCAGCGTATCGGTTGCCATCTCGATGTTATCGACCATGAGAGCAACGGCTGGGCGGCCATTTGGGCGGAAGAGAAGGGGATAGATTTGGCTGATGTTCACCTCGGCAGTCAACAGAGCCGTGCAGATTTGCAGCATCGGTTGTTGCGAATCGGGCAGTTCGACGCCGATCAAGTCCGATTCCACCAGTGCCAAGCCAGCCCGTTCGAGTATCTCGCGTCCCTGTTCGGGATCGCTAAGAAGAAAACGCACCAAGGCGCACTCGGTCGATTCCGAGATCGTCAGGGCGACAATCCGCACGTGGCTCCCTTCGAATCGCCGTACTACGTCCATCAACTGACCGACACGGTTCTCCAAGAACACGGTAAACTGGCGGATCGATGGATAGTCGCGGCCGCGCGCGGTCGCAAACTGGGTACCCGCTCCAGAATCCTCTCCGGTACTCATACCTCTGCCCTTGGTAAAAGTTAGGTCCGCTAGTAGGCCACAAGGCGACCTCGACCTGGGCAATCCAGCCGTCAGGCACGATTCTTCGCCACAATGCTGCTGCGAATTACGCCAGCGAACAGGCCGTCACTATACGCTTTTGGCCCAATTTTGCAACTCGCCATGCTGGCCGTCGGTTCCAAAGATGAGCCGTATTGGACCGTCGCCCACGACCCACTACGATACAACGGCGGTGGTTGACTACGACTAGTCTGCTCTATCCCCCCACGATTGACGGCCCTTATGGCGAACGACCACGAAATTGAGATTCGCGTCCGGTATTATGAGACGGACGCCCAGGGCTTCGTCCACCATGCGAACTACCTCCAGTATTTAGAGCTAGCGCGTGTGGAACAGCTTTTGGCGATGGGCTACGATTATGCCCAACTAGAGCGGGACGGCATCATCCTGGTGGTCAACAAGATTGCCTGCAAATATCACCGGCCTAGTCGCTTCGGCGACACGTTGCGGCTCCAAATTCGCACGGTCAGGGCGCGAGGGGCACGGATCGATCACGTCTATCGCTTATTCCGCGGGGGCGAATTGCTGGCCGAGGCGGAAAGCACTTTGGCGTGTATTGATCGCGAGGGCAGCGTGCAGAGGTTGCCGGATTTCTTGCTCGCGCCAGAAGAGCGGATTAGTTGAAATGCCACGGGTAACGGTCTGCCGGCTGGTTTGTTCTGCCCCATTCGAAATCGCAAGGCGATTGGACCAGCCTGTTGCATGCCGTCGCTGCGTCGTAAGATGATGACAACAGTCAATCGCGTCGATAAGAACCACACTTACCATGCCTGAAAAGAAGAGAATCCTCCTCATCGCCGGCGACTTCGTCGAAGACTACGAAGTCATGGTTCCGTTTCAAATTCTACTCACCGTGGGGCACGAAGTGCATGCGGTGTGCCCGAATAAGAAAGCGGGCGACACGGTTGCCACAGCCATTCATGATTTTGAGGGTGATCAGACCTATACCGAGAAGCCGGGGCACCGCTTCCGTCTCAACTGCACGTTTGCAGAGATCGATCCAAACGCTTACGACGCCCTTGTTCTGCCGGGCGGCCGCGCGCCGGAGTATTTGCGGTTGAACGAGCGCGTGTTGGAGATTGTTCGCACGTTCGCGGCCGCTGAGAAGCCGATCGCGGCAATCTGTCACGGCCTGCAGATTCTCACCGCGGCAGGTGTAGTAAGTGGCCGGCGATGCCAGGCTTACCCGGCCGTCAAGCCGGAATTGATTCAAGCCGGCGCGGCTTGGGACGAACCGTCAGCCGGGTTCGATAATGCATGTGTCGATGGGAATCTGGTCACCGCTTCTGCCTGGCCAGCTCACCCCGCCTGGATGCGCGCATTTCTCAAAGTACTAGGGACGTCTACGAGCGGCTGATACCGCTTCCCACTTGCCTTTGTGGGGCCGGTTGTAACGATTGATCCGGCCGCACATCTTGGCAGGCGGCTTTGTGCCGCTTATGGCCAGCATTCACGCGTTATTGTAGCCTCAAAACTGGCTACTTTTGACGCGGTTGTAACCTCGGATTACGCTGAAAGTTCCAGCAACCCTCTTCGACGATTCCTCAGTAAGGTACGCGCATGCTTTCGAGAGTTGGCATTACGTTCGCAATTTGTTTAATGATTGCGTCTTCGGTAGGGGCGCAAGTCGTGCGTTTCGAGACCAGTCTCGGCGACTTCGACATGGTTCTCAATCCTACGAACAATCCCTTACTGCAGGCGCATGTGGATAACATGCTGCTGTATGTGGAGGATAACCGCTATAGCAGTAGTTGGATCAACCGAGCGGATACAGGCTTCGTGTTGCAGATGGGCGGGTTCTATTCCCACACGCGTCGGCCGCCGCCAACAATCGACAGTACGCGGGCGATCGTTACTTTCGATCCGGTGCTGGGAGAGCCCGCCTCAACGATCAGCGGGTTGTCGAATACGATCGGAACTGTGTCGCTGGCGCTTCCGGGTGACGGCATGGGGGGCACGAATCAAGACGCCGGCACCAGCAGCTTCTTTGTCAATCTGACGAGCAATGCATTCCTGGATGCCAACTTTACCGTCTTCGCTGCAATTCCTGATATGACCGTCGTGAACCAGATCATGGCACTCACGACGATCGACCGCACTGCCGACCCAAATTTCGGCGCCGGCTCTGGCAATCTCGGTTTTACGGACGTGCCGATTATGGACAACGGCCAGCAGGTCTTTATCAAGCGGGCGTACGAGATTCAGGACGCTATGAGCGTGGCCCGAGCCCGAGCTGGGGTGGAGTCCACGATGGCCCTATCCGCTGCAAATTCTGGCAGCGGAGCAGAAGCAAATTCGTCGCTTGTCTCGACATCATCCGCCACGGTTGTGCCGGAACCAGCAAGCCTCCTGATCGCCACGATTGGCAGTCTTAGTATTGGATTTCTTGCGCGACGTCGTCGTTAGTTCCGTTAGCTTTACGGCACGGTTGGCAATGGCGGGGCCACGAGCAGATCGTCGAAAGCCCCTGGATTCGCGACGCCGGCAGGCGATTGCGGCGCAACGGTGCCGTTGTTTCGAGCGTTTGCGAAGGTATCGGTCTTCTCGAAGACATCAAAGTCTGCGCCTCCTGTCTCGATCAGGTTGTACGTCCCGACGCCGTTCGCCGAATTGAAATCGGCAGCCGTGTCGCCACCCAAATTCAACCGAATGCGACCCTGAGCACCGCTGGCGGTCATTGTGAAGTCACTGCCGCCCGCATTGGCGTCATCAAAGTTGCTCCCTTGGATCGTGGCATTCATCGTGGTGTTGCCGGAGCTGAGGAAATCCGCCGCCGCGCTCAAGCTGTTGTTGATAAATTGCGACTGACCTGGTGCGCCTGTCCCATCGACTAACACATTGATCGTTTTGGCCGTCGCTCCCGAGGAAGTAATCGACAGCGCCGAAGCATTGTCAGCTGTGAATACATTTCGGTTGCGGATCGTCACATTGCCGGTCTGTGCCGAACCACTGAACGCCAAGGCAAATGCGACATCTGTTCCAGCCCCTGTGTCGATAGAGTTGTTTTCAACCAGCAGCCCAAACGCGCCTGAGCCGGTAATGCTCATGGCGACGTTGTTTTCGAGATCGCTGTTGCTGAGCCGCAGATTGAATGCGTTGCCGTTGTTTGCGCCGAGGACGCTGAAGCCCGTTCCTGTCGTCGCGTCAAGATTTAAGCCATCGAAGGTGACGTCCATGGTAGTTGTGGCCGCAGCAGTATGTTCGATTAACACATTGTTGGCCCCTGCGCTGGCGACCCGGATATGCCGCAAGTCGACGTTCTGAACATTGCGTACGATAATTGCCTCGTTTGTCGTGTTGAGTGTACCGCCCGAGTCGGTGGCGCCGCCGACATTGCCGATGGAAACTTGTCCGCCGGTTAAGTTTTGCAAGACGATGCCGTTGGTGTTTCCGCTGGTGACATTCACGCTTTGGAAAGCCACGCCAGACGCCCCGATGATTATATTTTCGAGTTGGAGCCCGATGCCATCGACCGTGTCGATCGTGTTCGTGGTTCCCAGCACGGTCAATGTCCCGCCGCCCGTGGCCACCAGGCCGTTGCCGGTTGTGGTGTCGATGTTCAGGTCGCTGAGGCTGGTCGTGGCCCCGGTATTGTTTGTAACAGTGACGGCGGTATTCGCACCGGTGTTGAGATTGTTGTCTCCCAGCAACGTGAACGTACCGCCTGAGTTGTTGTTGATCAACACACCCTGACCGTTGGTATCGTTGATCGAGCTGGTGGCTGTGAACGTGACAGTTCCTCCGGTCACGTTTTGAATTGTGACGGCCGTCCCGGCTGTGTTAGTAATGTCGCCGGCCATACTCACGGTGCCAGCGCCGCCATCGACTAAGAAGTCCGCTCCATCCACTTCCTGAATGCGAGTCGCGGCATCGAAAGTAAACGAGGCGTTGCTGTCCTGAATGCGCACGCCCGCCGTGGCTGCAGCTCCGTCCCCGTCTACCAATGCGTTGTTGACCTGAACAGTTCCGTTGTCAACGTCGTTGAAGTTCATGCCTACGGCGGATGCGCCGACCACATTGGTGTCGTTGACCGTCATGGTTAAGTTGGCCGACGTGGCGTTGCCGCGGACTTCGACCCCGATGTCGCCGTCGTTGATTTCCAGATCGTTCANNCATGGCCGTGGAGGTTGACTTGTCTACGACGACGCCGGACACAGCGCTCGTATTATTGATTCTCAGGCCGCTGACGGTGACGTTGGCGGAGTTGTTGACCACGATGGCGTCCGTGCTCCCTCCCGCTATGACGCCACTTTCACCCGCATCGTCGCCGACCGTGCCGAGCAAGATGGGACCACCCGTGTTGTTCTGCAGCAGCACGGCGCTATCCGTACCGCCCGCGGTGGTACGATCGATCTGGGGGAAGTTCACGCCGGCCGTGGAGATCGTCATATCGGTGATCTGGACGATGCGACCGGTCTCGGTTCGGATCTTGTTGTTCGTATTGCTGGCGGTGAGGGTGCCGCCGCCAGTGGCAATGAAGCCTTTATTTGTGCTGGTTGTGGTAATGTCGAGCGCGCCACCGAAGTTGATATCTGCGCCCGTATTATTGGTGAGCGTTACCCCATCGGCGGCGGTTAGTGTTTGTGTCACGTCACCCGAGAAGATGATAATTCCGCCCGAATTACGGTTGATGAGAAGGCCTTGGCTTCCCGCCGTCTCGGTGATATCGCCGCTGAACGTGACATTCGTGCCCGTGCCGCTTATGCCCTGCAATGAAACCGATCGTCCCGAGTCGCTGGCAATGTCGGCGTTCATGGTGACAGTGCCAGTGAATTCGTCGTCGGCCCCATTTCTACCATCGATATCGAAGGAGGTGCCGTCGATGCTGTCCATCGTGACGGAGTCGGCGATGTTGAACGTGCCATCCGACTCGCCCAGAATCTGGAAGCCGATGCCCGTGATGTCGCCATTCGTGAGCGAGCTGGTGGACATGGTGAACGCGCCGTCAAAATCTTCGAGGAGCACGCCACCTTGGCTGGTTGTGCCGCCGTCATAAGTGTAATTGGAAATCGTCGTGCTGCGTCCGGTAGCGGCGGTGTGGGTGTTGGCAATGTAGATACCTCGTCCATTGCCGTTAGTGCTAGTGACGTTGGTGATCGAGATCGATTCTTGCAACGTGATGTTCGAGTTGTTGACGTCTTCGGTCGTCGCAGAATCGATGTGAATCTCGTCGCCGCCAATATTGTCGAAAGTCACGTTATCGATGGTGACGCTGCCAGCGACAGTTTTTAGATTCGGGTTGTCTTCATCCACGCGCACGAACGGCGTGGTGACGATTCCGTCGCCAGTGGTGTTCTTGATAGAAAGTTCGCGCAGCCCGGGATTGCCGGAGCCGTCTGGGCCCGCGACGATTGCGCGGGCGGTGACGCCTTGGCCGTCGATGTCGAAATTCGAGACTTCGTTGGCATCCGCCAACGTGACGGCATCGCCCAGGGCCGCCAGAATCATCGGCCGCGGGAGAGCCTTCGCGCCCGGTGACGATTCAGGAATGGAGATAGTTCCATCTTCTTCGGTAACCACAGTGTGGTCGAAGTCATTGCCTTCGCCGAGGAATCGCTGATTGTCCTTCAAGACGGCGCCGGCCCCTCCCTGAAATTCACTTTGCGAATGAACATAAACAATATCGCCGTCCTGACTATTGGCATTGATGTTGGCGAGCGTATTTAGGGGTCGCTCGAACGTGCCATCGCCTCCCGGTGCGGCATTGCTCGCGACGTGGACCACGCGAATCGGCTCGCCGTCAGCGCCGTTCAATGGGTTGCCGCCAAATGTCGTGCGTTTAGAGAGGGCCACGTAATCGTTACGCATCACAGGCTCGCGCATGCGATCGGGCACACCGCAAGCTGGCTGG
>CXWJ01002005.1_pt1 | contig 10613 bp, 12 predicted proteins | sample 590841 | NCBI WGS metagenome assembly CXWJ01 (sample SAMEA3498367, study PRJEB10139) | wastewater metagenome | biome: wastewater treatment plant; material: activated sludge | place: Austria | collected 2015-01-21 | reverse complement strand
AAAATTGATTCCGATCTTTATATCTACCCTCAGTTTATTGTTGACCTGAATGCAGTACTTGATTACTTGCGCAAATCACGTGCGATTACAAAATTTAGTATGTATGGAATAAATATTGGAGCCGGACTTTCAATTGGGGTGGGCGCTAACCGCACCGAAACACAAAAAGTTATTGCTGATGGCCCTTGGATTGGCTTAGAGGTGATGAAGAAAAAAATAAAAGAGAAACTCAGCAAAGATGTAAACATGCCATTTGGGTTTGACAAAAACTATGAACCCATGTATGCAATGGAAAAAACCAAAGGAATGAAAGGATTGATGATAATTACATCACCACAGGATGCATTGGTTACACCAGCTGACACTAAACAGATAAAAGGAGTAAGCGAAAATTATATTGTAAAAACTTCTGCGTCCAATGCCGAGAACTTTTCGACAGATAAAAATATGTACTTCGAAAAAATTTCCGCTTTTTTAAATAAGTAAAAGTTAGTGCACATTAAGTATAAAAAGGAGATGCTTAAAAAAGTTTTCTCCTTTTTTATTTGTTACAAACTAAAGGCCCGAATTTTTTGAAAAATAAAAACGAATGCCTACACCAAAATTAAAATGTGCTATACTTTGGTATTCGTTTTCTTCAAACCTAATAGTTTCCTTTTTATTTCCATCATCATATTCAACACTACCAAGTGCTCCAAAAATAACAGTGGCTTTAGCACCTATAGATGCTGAAGGAGAAATTTTAAAATCGAGCCCCCAGGATCGGGCAAACCCAATGGTATCACCTGTAATTTTTACATCGTAAGGCGCCTTCCAGTTTTCTTTATGCATCATATAACCCACAGAGGCTGAACCATAAAATTTTAATTTACCCTTAGCCATTATGGCAGAAAAATAAATTGCTGGGCCAATATATGTAATGCCAATTTTAGTGCTTAAATCGCTTGTTAAAACATAATTTCCGTTTACATCAAAATAATCCACATCGCCAATCCGGTAGTACGAACTGTGTTTGTTATACATAAAGCCTACGCCAATGTATTTGGTAAAAAGATATGAGAAATCAATTGTGTATCCGTATCCTGATTTTAATTTTTTATAATAGTTTCTGTCAAACTCTGATGCATTTTTGTCAATAGAAGCCAGGCGGTAACTGTAATTTCCGGTTACGGCTATTCGCGCACGGCCCCAATCATCACCCGGAAAGTGTTTTATTACATCTCGATTTGGAAAATAATCCGTTTGGTAAAATGATACATACGTTAAATCAATCACCGAACGTACAGGTTTATTATTAACAAGGTGCCCATACTGAAGATATCCGTATTTTTTTTTAAATATTTTACATGCAATGGTATCTCCCTGTGTTGACATAATAACATCCTGAGAAAAGCATTAGGCCGGCTTTAAAAAATAAAGCAACAATAAAAAAATACATTTTTGCATAATCAACTTTTTAATTAATAGCCAGCTGCGGCTACACGTTGCGTTGGTTCCAATGTTGCATTTCTAATGGCAACTTGCTGCGCAACATTCATTGCAAGTTCTGCAAATGCCAGTGCAACCGGTGAATCATCCAATGCAATTGGGTTTCCGTTGTCACCACCTTCACGCACTGACTGTACTAATGGAATTTGCCCAAGTAGTTTTATATTCATTTCATCAGCAAGTTTTTTGCCACCATCTTTTCCAAAAATATAATATTTGTTTTGTGGCAACTCTTCGGGTGTGAAATACGACATGTTTTCAATTAAACCCAGCACCGGAATTTTAATATTTGGTAATTGAAACATGGCAACACCTTTTCGAGCATCCGACAATGCAACATCTTGAGGAGTTGTTACAACAACTGCTCCTGTAACAGGCACTGCCGATACAAGGGTAAGATGAATATCACTGGTTCCCGGAGGTAAATCTACAATTAGATAATCAAGGCTTCCCCAACTTGCATCTGAAAAAAGCTGACGCAAGGCCTTTGATGCCATAGGGCCTCGCCATACAATAGCCTGCGATGGGTCGGCAAGAAAACCAATGGATAATAATTTTACCCCGTGTTTTTCTATTGGCAACATTAATTGCCTTCCGTTTTTTTCTTCTATAAACGGATGTTCATGCTCTACACCAAACATAATTGGAACAGATGGTCCAAAAATATCTGCATCAATTAGCCCAACAGACGCTCCTGTTTTTGCAAGTGCCACTGCAAGGTTTGCAGCAACAGTTGATTTTCCCACTCCACCTTTGCCCGAAGCAACGGCAATAATATTTTTTACTTCACGCAACATTTCATGCTCATCGCTTCTTCGTGATGTAACATTGGCCGTCATTTTAACTGTTACTTCAGCATCTTTATCTACAAAATGAATGATTGCATTGGTACAGGCGCGTTCAATTTCGGCTTTTAGAGGGCAGGCTGGAGTGGTTAATACAACTGTAAAACTCACTTTTTTACCATCCACAGCAACATCCTTAATCATGTTAAGTGTTATCAAATCTTTTTTCAAGTCAGGTTCCTGAACGTAACTTAGCGCTTCTAAAACTTTTTCTTTTGTAATACTGCTCATCGTTTTTATTTACATACAAATATAGACGTTAATGGTAAGTTGTGAACCACGAATTGCGAATTCAAAACAATATTATTTTACTTTTTGAATCAGGTAACTACATTAATTCCTTTGAAGGATCCCAAAAAAGTTTTTCGAAGTTTTGAACTTTGTCATCCTTAACTTTAATTCCGTCTTTTTGTAATAATTTTTGCATGGCATCGGGTGAGCCAAAGTGATGTTTACCGGTAAGTAGTCCATTTCTGTTTACAACTCGTTGCGCTGGCACCCTGGGTTTTGCATTGTGGGCGCTATTCATTGCCCAGCCCACCATGCGCGATGATTGTGCGGTTCCCAAATATTTTGCAATTGCACCGTAACTCGTAACTCTCCCTTTAGGAATTAATCGTGCTACCTGATATACTTTTTCAAAAAAGGAAATTTCAGCTTTGTCGTATGATTCGGGAATTTTTTTCTTAGACATGCTGCTAAAATAAAAAAGCTGCCCAACATTGCCGGACAGCTTTTTTAACAACACAAAAGAATATTATTCTAAAACAATTTTCTTAATAATTGTATCACCTGATTCACGGTACAGTTTCAGTAAATAAACTCCTGCAGGAATATCTTTAAGCGATATTTTTTTGTTAAGTGTTATTACATCATTAATTTTTTCGTTGTAAACATTTCTTCCGCGCAAATCTGTAACATTAATTTCAAGATTGGCTGCCTTGGTAAAATCAGCAACCAAAGTAAAGTTACCATTTGATGGATTTGGAGTTACAGAAAGGTAATTATCCTGTTCAACATAATTTACACCGGTAACAACAGTTCCATAAACCTCAAACGGAAAACCTTGTTGAGTTAACAAAGAGCCATCGTTTGCAGGAAACCACATCATACTATCAGGGTTGTATTGTAAACCATCGCCTGTAACAGTATTAACAGCATCGGTTAACGGTGGCGCCCATGGGCCTGTTAAAGCTGCATCACCGTCCGTTTGCCAGCTGAACCAATAGTTGCCTGCAGTTAACGACCAAGCAGTTTGTGGAATCACACAATTACGCATAACAGGCCGTGTTACTGCTGTTAAAGTTGTAGCTGAAGTACGGTATATTCCTGAAAAATAGGTGTTATCAAGAATATTTGTCGTCTCATCACCCAACACAATTGTTCCGCCTGTTGCAGGTGAACCACTGTAAATAGCACAATTTACAGCTGTAAAAGGAGATATATTTCCTGAATTTGTTTGATAAGCAAGAAAAATAATTGAGTCAATTGTCCAGGTTTCACCGGCAGGAATCGTAAAGTCATCGGCAATGCGATAACCAAATGAAAACTGATGACCTAATCCTAATGATCCTAATCCATCATGCAAGGCAGATACATCGGCACCACCAAAACCTGCGCCCGGCTGGTTTACAATAGTACCATTGGTATAAATTAACTGCGCACTGGCCAACATGCTGCTTAAAACCATGGCCGAAATAAGAGTAAAGAGTTTTTTCATATTTATTTTTTTTTAAAATGTTTGAGCTACAAAAGTAAAAATATTATTACACGAATGAATAAAAAAGGCCGTCAAATTCTTTGACGGCCTTTACAATAAAATACTATGTGAAATTATTTTTTCACTACTTCTTTTCTGTATGTGTTGCTGCCGTTAGTAACAAGCACCTGGTATAAGCCGGCATTTAAATTACGAACGTCAACCGAAACTTTGTTTTCGCCTCTGTTTAACTGAAGGCTTTTTACTTCCTGCCCAATGCTGTTAAAAACTTTTACAGTATAGCTTTCGTCAAGTACATTGGCCATATTAACCTGAATAAAATCTGTTGCAGGATTTGGGTATATGCTAACCGTATTGCTTGCATTGCTTTCAGAAATTCCTACGGTAGCTGGAATATATTTTACAAGGTCAATACCGATATAATCAGAGTTTGCACCTGCAGGGCCACCGTTTTCAACAAAATAGCGAAGTGCAAAACGGCCAGATGTTGGGGCTCCCAATCCTGAAATTACATATGTAAACTGAACCCAGTCATAAGGATATCCTACCGGATGACCTTGTGGAGAATATGTAGGGTTAATATCAATAGCAAGAGTAGAAAAATCTCCAACCGAAAATTCATCCATTCCAATATCATTGCTTGATCCGGCAAAACTAATGTTAAGCTGTAAGCGATCAGGATAAACTGTCGCGGCAGAATCTGTTTTACGTGTATAAAAGGTAATAGAATCACCATTGTTAAAAGTTACTGTTGGAGAAAGTAACCAGTTGCTTATTGTACCTGAACCTGAAGTATTGTTATAGTTTGCTCCTATATAGCTTGTTCCAGCTCCTGAAAATGCTGCAAAAACCGCATCATTTCCTTGAAAGTGAGCTGTAGTTCCAACCGGATTACTTACATTGTACATTTCCCATCCTGCTGCAGCAAGTGTAGTAATGTCGTCAAACTCTTCGGTAATGGCTTGTGCGTTTGCTTGGTAAGCATATGGTGCTGTTAAAACCAAAGCTGTGAACAATGTTTTTTTAATTGTAGATGTTTTAATCATGTGTTTGTGTTTTTTTGTTAGTATTGAATAGTTTTAATTTGTGCGCTAAGGTAATAAAACTTTATCTAATCAAAAGGTGAAAAAACTCAAAATAAAAACAATTGCTTTGTTTACATCCGGTGGCGATTCACCGGGTATGAATGCCTGTATACGCGCCATAGTACGAACCGGTATTTTTCATAATAAAAAAATGATTGGCATCATGCACGGTTATCAAGGCATGATTGATGGTGAATTTGCTGAACTTGATTCTCGCTCGGTTAGTAATATTATTCAGCGGGGCGGAACTATTTTAAAAACAGCCCGCAGTAAAGAGTTTATGACTGCAGCCGGAATGAAAAAAGCATATACTAACCTGAAGAAAAAAAACATTGATGCTGTTGTTGCCATTGGTGGTGATGGCACTTTTAAAGGTGCCGTTGAGTTCAACAAAAAATATGATATTCCTTTTATAGGTATACCCGGTACCATTGATAATGATTTGGACGGTACTGATTATACATTGGGTTTTGATACAGCCGTTAACACCGTTATTGAAGCCTTAGATAAAATAAAAGATACCGCAGCAGCGCATGACCGATTGTTTTTTGTGGAGGTTATGGGACGCGACTCAGGTTGTATTGCATTGTGGAGTGGCACTGGAAGTGGTGCCGAAGAGATAATGTTACCCGAAGTAAAAACAGATTACGATAAACTTGCCGCCAGGCTAAAAGAAAGTGCTGAAAGAAAAAAAACTTCGTGTATAGTAATTGTTGCTGAAGGTGATGATGGTGGTGGGGCATTTAAAATTGCCGCAGAAGTAAAAAAACGTTTTGATTATTATGATANNCCACCGTTGGGTTTAATCCTTTTTTTCACGATACCGAGTTTGTGATTGTTGAATTGAGTAAGAACGAAGAACTCAAAAAATTTGCATCTGATGTTAATGATGTAAAATTTTTTGGTGCCGGTTGCTCAAGTCCTGAAAGGAATAAAATTATCTATACTGCATTTGAGCATTTTTTCCCCAATGCAAAAATTTTGGTTGATCATGATATGTTAGGTGCTTCCATAGCATCTTGTTTTGATAAGCCCGGTTTGGTAGCAATACTTGGTACCGGATCGAACATTGCTTTTTATGACGGAAAAAATATCAGTGAAACCAAACATGGTTTAGGCTACATACTTGGCGATGAAAGCAGCGGAAGCTATTATGGAAAAAAACTAATCACTTCATTTCTTTACGGAACCATGCCTGAAGATTTACGAAAAGAATTTTATACAACATACAGGATGGATAAAGAAGTTGCCATTACACACGTCTATCAAAAGCCCAATCCCAATGTGTATCTGGCATCGTTTGCAAAGTTTTTATCATCGCATAAAAAACATTTGTTTATACAATCATTAATTCACAAGGGCATTACCGAATTTTTTGAAACCAACATTGCTGCCTATCCCGAATACAAAAATCATCCTGTGCATTTTATCGGATCAATAGCATACCATTTTAAAGATGTGCTGATGACGGTAGCTGACGAAAAAAAATTTACGGTAGGAAAAATTTTAGTAAAGCCTGTTGAAGAACTCGAAAAGTATTTTCTTCAAAATACGAAATAGATTTTTTCAAAAAATAGTTAAAATCAAATTCTGAAATTGCGTGAAATATTAAAACTGAATTTTATCCCTCCCTCAAACCAGTCATCAGTGGTGTAAGGAATAAATTCGTTTTCGAGAATGCCGGCTGAATTAGTAAACATTATGGTAAATACGTGTCCGCCTGTTTCTAATTCAAACCCCGCACCTAATGGATCAAAGTAAGAGTCGGAACGATTGGTGCGGTATTGGCTCCAGTCATAAAAATAATCTACAACAAAGCAGGTGCCTTTGGTTATTTTAACTCGGGCTGCACCCCCCAAAGCAAAAATGTCATTCTCATCTTTAGCATCAAACAAATAGTTGCGGTGAACAATAGTTGGTAATACTGCTAATGAAATGCGTGAAGAAAATTTTCGTGCAACAATTGCCTGAAACGTATAGCTTAATCTGCGTGTGGTTTTGTCATAAATTTTTGCATTGTCTTTTTGGGCAGTAATGGCAGCATTTGCAAAAAGTGTTACTGCAACAGGTACTTTATTATCCATAGTTTGTTGTAGCACACGCATTTTTACCAAACCCTCATAATTTTCGTTGAGTTTGCAACGCGAAAGTCCTACTGTTAGCGCATCGGTAATTCCATATTCAAATGCAATGCGAATATCCGTTGATGCATCCAACCCATATAATGTATGCCCAGCACTTTGACCATTGGTGTATTTGCCAATGTTACCAAACCTATGACCCACTCTAAAATCAAGTGTGCGTTTATACACCGTTTCGTTGGTTTGCGCGTTTATAATTTTTGTGGTTTTAAAAGTGGCCGTTACTTTTTCCTTTTTCGGTTTACTTTCTTCCTGAGCAAGTTTTAGTAAATCATCCTGTGCAACAAGAGCAGACGAAAAAAATCCACAACAAACAAGCAGTACAATTTTTTTTAACATAAGGTTAGTTTTACAAAGTGAGACTACTATTTTTTTTCAGCAGCTTTATGGGGTGTATAAACTGCATGTATGGTAACATCAACTATTTCGGCAATATTTTCAATAACCAATTTAGGTATTTCAATTTTATGATCGGCAAGTTTTACTTTAAAAGTGCAGTCGAGCATCGCTTTACCTTCTTTAACTGTAATTTTTGCAGTGTCGGTTCTTTCTCTCTCCTCACCATGCATGGTTAATTTACCTGTTGATGTAACCGTATATTCTCCATCCATGGTAAAATCCAGCTGCTCATTAATTTTTCCTTTATAGGTAGCGGTAGGGTATTTTTCACTCTCCATATATTTTTCGTTAAAGTGTTCCTGCATCAATGCCTTTTCAAACTTAAAAGATGTAATTGGAATAACAAACACAACTTCACCATTGGTGGTATTGATAAATGTATTTACACTCTTTGTTTCAGCAGTAATATCTTCCATGGGCGCCTTTGAAAAAAAACTTGCCTTACCCTCTTTAGCNNGATACACAGGTTGTGCACAGGCTGTTGTTACTGCAATTAATAAACTAATTAAACTGAATACGTTTTTCATTTTTATTGTATTGTTTTTAAAATTTATTTTAAAGGTGCACCAATGCTTACCCATGTGCGAAGTTTTTGCAAATCACATTTATCAAGTTGGTATTTGTTTTGCGGCATAAATAATGGATCATCCACATCCCGGTTTATTCTGTTTACTATAGATCCTGCTGATGTTTTAACACCATCGTAGGTACTAAAGTCAAATGTTTCGTCATTATTACTATGACAACCCGTATATGCACAATTGTTGTCAATTATTTTTTTCATTCCGTTTTGATACGACAAACTACTAAGGTCGCAGTTATTTTCATCTTTAAACGATTCTTTGCTGCACGATGAAAAAACCATAAAACACAAAAACATTAAAAATAATGTGGCTGCAAATAAATTCTTATGTTCGTGAAGTGGTTGCATGTGTTGGTGATTAAAACAATAACCGTACAAATGTAAAAACTTGGTGTTATGCTACACTAAACATTCATGTTGAGCAGGAATTTTTTATTTCTAAAAGGAATTTATTAAAAAATGTGGCATCTTAAAAAATTTGAAGAACTGAAATTAGAAGACTTATACAAAATTATGCGCATTCGCCAGCAGATTTTTATGGTGGAGCAAAAGTGTTATTATGTTGATGCCGACAACATAGACCAGGCCAGTTATCATTTGATGATGTACGATAAAGAAAATCTAATGGCCTATGCCCGAATAATTCCACCGGGCGCTTTGTATGATGAGCCTTCAATNNTGGTATTGCACATAATTATATGGTGAGAGGCATCACCCCTACCCCTCTGCAAAAGAGAGGCGATTAAGCCAAAGATGAACATCAGGCATTTAGATTCCAAACTTTACTTTTACGCCATGCTAAAAATATTTACCGCTGTTTTTATTTTAGTGATTACAGCTTGCTCACAAAAAGAAATTAAACAAACAAAAATCATGTTCGAAAAAGATATTCATTCATTTGCCAATCCTAACAATGTTGTGATGAAACATTTGTCACTTGACTTACATGTTGATTTTACAACAAAAAAATTAAGCGGCACTGCCACCCTTACAATCGAAAACAAAACAGGTACAAACGAATTGCATTTGGATGCAAATAATTTAACCATCGAAAAAATTACGTTAGATAACGGCAGCAATGCAAAATTTTCATTGGCAAATCCGGTAAAATATCTTGGTAATGATTTAAGAGTTGAGATAAAGCCAACCACAACAAAAGTTACAATTACATATTCTACTTCACAGGATGCATTGGCAGTGCAATGGCTGGATGCTAAGCAAACAGCCGGAGGAAAATTTCCGTTTTTATTCACACAGTCGCAGGCAATACTTGCGCGCACATGGATTCCATTGCAGGATTCGCCCGGAATAAAATTTACGTATGATGCAACCATTCGTTGCCCAAAAGATTTAATGGCTGTGATGAGTGCGACTAACGAAAACGAAAAACGTGCAGATGGGATTTACAAATTTGATATGCCACAACCTATTCCTGCATACCTGATGGCGTTAGCCATTGGCGATTTTACCTACCACAAGTACAACGACATTTGTGGCGTGTATGCAGAGCCTGTGCTTATTGAAAAAGCCGCCAACGAATTTGTTGATTTGCCAAAAATGATTTCGAGTGCTGAAGAATTGTATGGAAAGTATGCATGGGGACGCTATGATGTGCTTGTGTTGCCCCAAGTTTTCCGTTTGGCGGAATGGAAAATCCGCGTGTAACATTTGCAACGCCAACCATTATTGCAGGCGACCGTTCTTTAGTTTCATTGGTTGCGCATGAACTTGCACATTCATGGAGCGGAAATTTAGTTACCAACGCCACCTGGAATGACTTTTGGCTCAACGAAGGTTTTACCGTTTATTTTGAAACACGCATTATGGAAAAAATTTATGGACGCGATTATGCCGACATGCTTACGCTGCTTTCATTAAACGAATTAAAAAATACCGTGAAAGAAATGGGCGATACAAACGCTGACACAAAACTCTATCTCGACTTAAAAGACCGCGACCCTGATGATGGCGTAACAGATATCGCCTATCAGAAAGGAAGATTTTTTCTAACATCCATTGAAAATATTATCGGCAGAGAAAAATGGGATGCGTTTTTAAATAAATATTTTACCGAACATTCTTTCCAAAGTATGGACACCAAAAATTTTTTAGAATACTTGGATAAGGAATTAATAAAAGGTGATGCTGCATTGAAACAAAAAATAAATGCTGATGCATGGATTTTTTCTCCGGGATTGCCTGCGGATTGTCCGGTGATAAAATCAACAGAGTTAGAAAAAGCAGCAAAGGCAGCAATGGATTTTAGGTCAGGAAAAACGCCATCACAATTGGATACTAAAAACTGGACAACGCATCATTGGTTATATTTTTTAAGAAACATTGGTGATACCA
>CXWJ01003636.1_pt1 | contig 10614 bp, 10 predicted proteins | sample 590841 | NCBI WGS metagenome assembly CXWJ01 (sample SAMEA3498367, study PRJEB10139) | wastewater metagenome | biome: wastewater treatment plant; material: activated sludge | place: Austria | collected 2015-01-21 | reverse complement strand
GCTACCCTCCACTCTGCGCCCCCTCTCCCCCCGGGAGAGGGTTGGGGAGAGGGTCTACTCCCTCGCCCCCCGGGAGAGGGTTGGGGAGAGGGGCCGCCGCTCCCTCTCCCCCCGGGAGAGGGTTGGGGAGAGGGTCTACTCCCTCGCCCCCCGGGAGAGGGCTGGGGAGAGGGGATGCGGGGCGCGGCATATGGAATACGTCGGTGGCGCGGATATAGGCATCACCGGCCAGCCGCCCAATAGGCCGCAACGCCGCCAGATCGATCCGTCCCTTGTCGTACACGTCATCGCGCACGTGGATGCACGTTACCCGGCCGAAAATGGCCGCGCCGCCGCCCGGCTGGTCGCTGATGACCACAATGCGCTCCAGCACACACTCGAAAGCGATGGGCGCTTCGGCCACGCGCGGCACGCGGATCGTCTGGCTCGGCGCGGGGGTCACGCCGGCCCACTCAAACTCCGACTCCCCGGCGGGCAGGACGACCGAGGTCTGGTTCATCCGTTCGGCCGTGTCCTCGTCGGTGATGTTGATGACGAACTCCGGCACAGCCTCGATGTTACGCCACGAATCCTTCTTGCGGCCGTCGCCGTGGACGCCGGGGCAGAAGACGAGCGTCATCGGTGACGGGCAGACGGCGTTGAAGTAGGAGAACGGGGCCAGGTTCAGCCGCCCGGCGGCGTCCATCGTGCTGACCCAGGCGATCGGCCGCGGCACAATGGCGCCGATGACCAGCCGGTAGCGGTCGTGGTGGGTAATTTGGTCGACGTGGAGGATCAAGATGTATTTCCTGTGGGTGGGTAGGTGCGACGCACTTCGGAAAGTGCGTCGCACCGGGAGAACGCTAAACCAGCCAGCTATAGGCGTAGCCGTCATCTTCCATCGCCAGCGCGTGGCGCGTCAGGCGCAGGGGGCGGAAGGTATCGACCATCACCGCCAATTCCTCGGTGCGTTCTTTGCCGATGGAACCCTCGTAGGTGCCGGGGTGTGGGCCGTGGGGGATGCCGTTGGGGTGGATGGTCAGCGATGCCCGCTCGATGCCCTTGCGCGACATGAAATCCCCCTCGACGTAGTAGAGCACCTCGTCGGAATCGACGTTGGAGTGATTATAGGGCGCGGGGATGGCCTGTGGGTGGTAGTCGAACAGGCGCGGCACGAAGGAGCACAGCACGTAGCCCGGCCCGTCGAATGTCTGGTGGACGGGCGGCGGCTGGTGGACGCGGCCGGTGATCGGCTCGAAGTCGGCGATGTTGAAGGCGAACGGCCACAGATGCCCGTCCCAACCGACCACGTCGAGCGGGTGGTGATCGTAGACGAAGCACGTCACCTGATTGCGGGCCTTCACGCGCACCTCGAACTCGCCCGCTTCGTTGTGGGTGATCAATTCGTCGGGCGGCCGGATGTCGCGCTCGCAATAGGGCGAGTTCTCCAGGAATTGGCCGTAGTTGTTGATGTAGTGCCTGGGCGGGGTGACGTGGCCGTAGGATTCAACGACGAGCATGCGCTGCTCGCTGTCGGGGTCGGGCAGCAGCCGCCACATGACGCCGGTGGGGATGACCAGATAGTCGCCGGGGCCATAGCGCAGCCGGCCGAACTGGCTTTCCAATATGCCTGTGCCGTCGTGGATGAACAGCACGTCGTCGCCGTGGGCGAACTTGTACCAGTAGGTCATCGGCTCGGTCGGCCGGGCCAGGTAGAGGACGACGTCGTTGTTGCCCATGAGCGGCACACGGCCGCTGATGGCGTCGCCGCCGGCCGGCAGCGGCATGGAGCGCAGGTGGCGCGGCCGCAATGGGCCGCTGTCTTCGTAGACGATTGGCTCCGTGGGCACCAGGCCCAGCCGCCGCACGGCCGTCGGCGGGTAGAGGTGGTAGAGGATCGACTGGATACCGGCAAAGCCGTGGATGCCCATCACCTCTTCGTGGTGCAAGGCGCCATTGGCCTGGCGGAACTGCGTGTGGCGTTTATGTGGGACCTGCCCCAACTTATAGTAGTATGTCATGTTATGCCTCAGAGAAGAATGGCTACGGATTAGAACGGAAAGAACGGATTTTTGAACAACGGTGAATCGTTATCATGGATTGGGAAATACGGCGTGTGGACCCTTCCGGTCATTTGTCAGAAACACGCGTTTAAATGTTGCCTTCTGACCAAAATTGAGAAGTAGCCCAACCTCGATGTCCGTGGCCCGCAAGTAATTGCGTAGTTGTGCCAAGTGTTCGGGACGCAGAGCCTCGGCCGCCTTGAGTTCGAGAATTACCAGATCATTGACTAATAGATCGGCGTAATACTCGCCAACATGGACTCCATGAAAATATACGAAAATCGCTACTTGCTGCTGTACCTGGAAACCACGTTCTCGCAATATCAAGGCCAGCGAGTTCTCGTACACTCTCTCCAGAAAACCAAAGCCGAGATTGTTGTATACGTCATAGAACGCTTTGATGATTTCCTGAGTAAGCCCCTCGTGCAGTAGCGTCATTATTCTGCAACTCTAGCAAAAAATCCGTCTTTTCCGTAAAAATCAGTAGCCAATTCTTTATAAATTGCCGCGTAAGGCTTGCTCGCGTTCTATCGACTCAAAGAGCGCCTTGAAGTTGCCCTTACCGAAGCCGCGCGAGCCGTGGCGCTCGATGATCTCGAAGAAGACCGTCGGTCGATCTTCCACCGGCTTGGTGAAGATTTGCAAAAGATACCCCTCGTCGTCGCGGTCGACCAGGACGCCCAACTCGGCCAGCACGTCCACCGGCTCGTTGATCTTGCCCACCCGGCTTTCCAGTTCCTGATAGTAGGTTGTCGGCACGCGCAGGAATTCGATGCCGCTATCCCGCAACTGCATCACCGTGCCGATGATGTCGCCCGTCGAGCAGGCGATATGCTGCACGCCGGGGCCGTAGTAGTAATCGAGGTACTCCTGAATCTGCGACTTCTTCTTGCCCTCGGCCGGCTCGTTGATCGGGAACTTGACCTTGCCCGTGCCGTCCTGCATCACCTTCGACATGAGGGCCGAGTACTCGGTCGAGATGTCCTGATCGTCGAAGTGGACAAGCTGGCTGAAACCCATCGTCCGGGCGAAGAACTCCACCCAGCGGTTCATGGCCCCCAGCTCGACGTTGCCGACCATGTGGTCGATGGCCGCCAGACCGACGCCCTTGTGCCAGACGCGGCCGTTATCCGCCTCCGGGCCATAGCCGTTGCGCGGCGTGTAGCCGGGAGCGAACGCGCCGTGGTAGTTGGAGCGGTCGACGAACTTGATGATCGTGTCGCCATAGGCACGCACGGCCGAATAGCGCAACACGCCGCACGCGTCGGTTATCTCCGTGGGGGCAATGGCCCCCGACGCGCCGCGGGTCGTCGTCTCGCGGTAGGCGGATTCGGCGTCGGGCACACTGAGGGCGATGACCGCCACGCCGTCACCGTGCAGGTAGGCGTGCCGGGCAATGGGATGATCCGGCCCCAGCGCCGAGGTCAGCACCAGCCGAATCTTGCCCTGGGCCATGACGTAAGACGCCGTCTGCCGGTTGCCTGTCTCCAGCCCGCTATAGGCCGCCTGGGCAAAGCCGAAGCCCGTCCGATAGAAATGGGCCGCCTGCTTGGCGTTGCCGGCGTAAATCTCCACATGGTCAATCGCTTTAATCGGTAAAAAATCTTCGCTCATGTTGCATCACCTCTTATCTCCGATTTTTTTTTCCGTAAATCACTGGCTCCCACCGCTGCTACGCAGACCCTCTCCCTAACCCTCTCCCAGAGGGAGAGGGGATTAGAACCCTCTTCCCCCAGACCCTCTCTCTAACCCTCTCCCAGAGGGAAAGGGGACTAGAACCCTCTTCCCCCAGACCCTTTCTCCCCTGCTCCCCTGCTCCCTTTCTCCCCTGCTCCCCTGCTCCCCGCTACCCGCCACCCGCCACTTCCTCGATCACCCGCCCCAACCGCTCAATCCCCGCCTCAATATCGGCCAGGCAACAATTGGAGAAGTTCAGCCGCATCGTATTGGCCGCGGCCGTGCCGGGCTGGGCGAAGGCCTGGNNGACGCCCTCCGGGAAGGAGCGGGTCATGGCCGCCAGCATGGTATCGCGCCGGCAGCGGTACTCTTCGTTCAGGCGGGCCAGATGCGCCGGCATGTGGCCGCCGTCCAGATAGGCCGCCACCGCCCGCTGCGTCAGCGCCGACGACTCCAGATCGCCCGCCTCCTTGATGACCGTCAGCTTGGGCAGCAGCGCCTCCGGGGCGATGAGCCAACCCAACCGCAAGGCGGGGGCCATGATCTTGGAGAAGGAGCCGACGTAAAACACGTGGGAATCGTTGTGGGCGCGCACCGGCGGCAAGCATTGGCCGTCGTAGCTCAGGAAGCCGTAGGGATCGTCTTCGACGATGGGCAGATTGTAGGCCACGGCGACATCGGCCAGCCGGCGGCGCTTGGCCTGGCTCAGGCTGACCCCCAGCGGATTGTGGGCGTCGGGTATGATGTAGAGAAAGGCCGGTCGCGCGCCCCCCTCCAGGTAATCGATCACGTCCTCCACTTCAACGCCGGTCGCCAGATCGGTGCTGATCGGCAACACGCGGGGCCGATAGGGGGCCACGACCTGCCGGATGCCAGTATAGACGATCTCCTCCAGCAACACCTGACCGCCATCATCCAGCAGCAGGCGGGTCAGCACGTCGAGCGCCTGTTGCGCGCCGGTGGTCAGAAAGACCTGCTCGGGCGCGCAATCGACGCCGCGCTGGGCCATCAGCCGGACGATGTGGGCCTTGAGGGGCGCGAAGGGCGGGCCATATTGCAGCGCGCCGCGGTCGGTGGCTAACACCTGGGTCAGGGCGCGGCCGTAGTCGGCCGTGGGGAACAGATCGGGCGCGGGCAATCCCCCGGCAAACGACAGGATGCCGGGCCGCGACACGACGGCCAGCATCTGGCGCAGCACCGAGCGCTGCATGGTGTGGGTCCAATCGGCCAGTTCGATCGCCGGCGCGGCCATATTCAGGGCAGGCAAAGTGGGAACCATGGTATCGATCACTCCAGATAGGACGGCACGCTGACGGGCACGGCGGCCGATGATTTGATCTCGCTCAGGACGAGACTGGTGCGGATTTTGTCCATGCCGCGCACGGGGGTGAGGCGGTAGAGGATGAACTGCTCCAGATGCTTGCGGTTGTGGACGACGACTTTGAGCAAATAGTCGAACTCGCCGGTCAGGTGGTGGCACTCCAGCACCTCGGCCATGGCCTGCACTTCGCGCCGGAAGTTGGCCACGGCGTCGGGTTCGTGCCGCTGCAACGTCACCTGGACGAAGCAGAGCATGTCGAAGCCCAGCGCCTCGCGGTCAACCTGGGCCACGTAGCCGGTGATGATGCCCGCCTCTTCCAGCCGGCGCAGGCGCTTGTGCAGGCCGGTGGCCGACAGATCGACGCGGCGCGCCAGTTCGGCGTTGCTCAGCCGGGCGTCTTCTTGCAGGTCACGCAGCAGGGTACGGTCTAATTCGTCGAGAACAACCATATTCGTCATGGATAAACCTTTTGTTTTGAATCCACACATATCATAGGTTACTTTCGTGTGTAAATCAACCTATTTTATAGTTTTGGTTGATATTCATTACAATAATGGCCTAAGTAGAGTTGAATATCAATGCGGCGTAACGCGGGGCGTCATAGGAAACCGACATTATGTTAAGTTTTGCACATTAACGGGCAATTCATTCTATTTGTAATACATTCGGCTATACTAAATGTTGCTTATGCGCCATCTACCGTTTCTCTTTCTCGTAACGTTATTACTCTTGATCGGCTGTGGGGAGCGTGGCGATCTGTCGCCGACACCCTTCCCGACGACCGGGGCCGCCATGACGCCGGTCGGTGCCGGCCCGGTGTCGCTCACCATAACCGAGTTGATGGCCGCGCCCGGCCTCTATCAGGACGCGGTCGTCCAACTGACGGGGCGGCTGCGCAAACAACCGCTGGTGGTCTGTGACAGCGACCTCCACGCCTCGCCGGCCGGCTGGGGGCTGGCCGAGGAAGGGGTATTGGCCCTGGCCGGCGGCTACGAAGAGCAGGTGCGCTCGCTGCTGCCCGGCGACTTGCAGATGAGCGTCGAGGGGCGCTGGCGGCGCTGGAGCGGCCTGGTCGGCTGCGGCAAGCAGGCCCAGCAGCAAGAGGTCTGGTACGTCGAGGTCAGCCGCATCCTCTCGCCCAGCCCGCTGACGCAAGTGACGCTGACGCCGGGTGGGGAGATCGCCATCTCGGCCGTCACCGCCGTGTCCACCGAGGCAATTCTCCTCACCCCGGAAGGTGTCAGCGAGACGCCCGGCGTGGATGAAGCGACGCCCGAACTACCCGACGTGACCGTGCCGCCGCAAGAGTATCCCGGCGATGGCGAGTCCTCTACGCCCGGCGGTATCCTGCCCACGCCCTCGCTGCCGGGCGGGCAAACCCCCACCGTTGGCCCAACGCCGGGGCCGGGGACGACGACACTCCCGGCGACGACCCCGGCCACGACCGGCACGCCGCCCGCCGGCACGGTGACCGGCACAGTGACCACCACACCGCCGGCCGGCTCGCCCACGCCGACCGTCACCGGCACGCCGCCCACGCCCACCGCCACCGCGACCGGCGGCGCGCCGGGACAGGTCGTGTCCAAGGGCAATCTGGGCGATGAGTTGCCGGGCGATTTTCTCATCTCCAATCTGGCCGCGGGCAAAATCGACAGTTGGGAACTGGATGTTTTTGAGGATGAAGCCATCCGCCTGCAAGTCATCGCGCCGCCGCCGGCCGACATCATCGTGTCGATCTTGCTGGATGGCGAGAAGATCGTCGATCGGCAGAACATCTCGCCGGCCGGGTCGGCCGAGGTCATTAACGACCCGACGATACCCGGCGAGGGTCTCTACGAGGTTCAGGTATCGGTGAACGGTGGGGCGGCCACGGATTACGCCATCGCCGTCTATACCGATCCCGAATTCCCCGTCGTCCTGCCCGGCATTCTCATCTCCGGCACACCGCGCAGCGCCGTTCAACAGGCGGAGTTCGCCTGGCATTACTGGTTCTTCGTCGGCAATTCGGGTGACGAAATCAGAGTACGGATTATGCCTTCCGGTAACGGCGACCCGGCCTTATATCTGTATGGCCCGGATGGCATAGAAATCGATGAAGCCTGGGCCGATGAAAACGAAGCGGGCGAAGAGGAAATCATGGAGATAACTTTGCCCGCCACCGGTTTCTTTTCCGTGGGGATCGACGAGATAGACGGCAACGCGTTCACCTACGATCTGGAATTTACGCTGCAATAGACCCCCTGGTGGGCGGCATGACCGCTCGTGCCGCCCGCCCCACCAATTACCCCCTCTCTAACCCTTCTCATAGGGTGGCGTGTTATTCTTGCCGCATATGGACGAACCGATCCCTCTCATCGTCCTGGCGGATGATCCTCTGGCGCGGGCCGGTCTGGCGGCGTTGCTGGCCCAGCTGCCCGGCGTTGCGGTTGTGGCCCAGGCCACCACGGAACAACTGGGCGATGCCGCCGCCGGGAGTATGGACGTCACGGCGGCGCTCGTCGTCTGGGACGTGGGCGGCGGCCGGGAGTGGCTGTTGGCCCGCGAACCGGACGAGAGCCTGGCCGGCGACATCCCCGTGCTGGCCCTGGCCGCCGACGAGGACGCGGCCCGCTTCGCCTGGCGCGCTGGTTGTCGCGCTGTTTTGCTGCGCGACGCCAACGAGGAACGGCTGACGGCGGCCCTGGTGGCCGTGGCCGCCGGTTTGGTGGTCATCTCCCCGTCACTGATCGGCGTGTTGGCCCGCGAGGACGCGGCCGAGAGCGCCGCCATCGATCTGACCCCGCGCGAGGTGGAAGTGCTGTCGCTGCTGGCCGAGGGGTTGACCAACAAGGCCATCGCCCACCACCTGACCATCAGTGAGCATACCGTCAAGTTCCACGTCAACGCCATCATGGGCAAGCTCGACGCCCAAAGCCGCACCGACGCCGTTGTTCGCGCCACGCGGCAGGGCCTTATCGCCCTGTAGACCTGCCTGTTCTTCCGGGTGGTCGCCCCGTCGTTTGGGTGATTCGTGGTTGGTGGGCGTATTGTAAGATACGAATCAATTGATGGGATTAGTTATAGAAACCGAGTTTTCAGGAAAAAACTCGGTTTCAGATTAGGAGACAAGCATGACATCCACCATACAGGAATTATCAAATGGGTTGGCCGCGGCCGTGACCGTCGCCGGGCCGTCGGTGGTGCGCGTCGAGGGGCGGCGGCGCTCGGCGGCCAGCGGCATCGTCTGGTCGGCCGACGGGCTGATCGCCACCGCCAACCACGTCCTTCACCATGATGAGAACATCCAGGTGGCCGCCGCCGACGGCCAAACCGTGCCGGCCACGTTGGTCGGCCGTGATCCTTCGACCGATCTGGCCCTGTTGCAAATCGCATCCACCGGCCTCACCCCGCTGGAACAGGCCGAGGAAGCGGAGATGGGCGTCGGCCACATCGTGCTGGCTCTGGGCCGGCCGGGGCGCAGCGTGCAGGCCACACTGGGCGTCGTCAGCGCGCTAGGCGAGGGCTGGCGCACACCGATGGGCGGGCAAATCGACCGCTATCTGCAAACGGACGTGATCATGTACCCCGGCTTTTCCGGCGGCCCGCTGGTGGGGGCCAATGGCAAGCTGCTGGGGCTGAATACGTCCGGGCTGGGCCAGGGGGTCAGCCTGGCTATCCCCACGGCCACCATCGGGCGGGTCATCGATGCCTTGCGCGCCCACGGCCGGGTGCGGCGCGGCTATCTGGGCGTCAGCACCCAGCGCGTCCGCCTGCCGGAAGAGACGGCGGCGGCGCTGGGGCAGAAGGCCGGTTTGCTCATCATCTCCGTCGAATCCGGCAGCCCGGCGGCCGAGGGCGGGCTATCGCTGGGCGACACCATCGTGACCCTGGGCGGCCGGCCTGTGGCCCGGCACGAGGATTTGCTGGCGGCCCTCACCGGCGACGTGGTGGGGCAGAAGGAAGTGCTGAGCATTCTGCGCGGCGGGCAGATTCAGGAAGTGACGATCAAGATCGGCGAGCGCGAATAAGGGCCGGAGAGGTAAACCACCTAATACGAAACGGGGCTGCGGCAATGATGCCGTTGCCCCGTTTTTTGTTCGTAGTCAGGCGCTTTAGCGCCGTAAGAGGCAAGAGTTAGCTCTTGGAACGCAACTAAAGTTGCTGACTACGAACAAGAGTTAGCTCTTGGAACGCAACTAAAGTTGCTGACTACGAACGACGAGATTTAACTGATATTACGCAAGGTAATGAAGCGGCTGCCGCCCTCCACCAGCGTCACGCGGGCGCGGTAGAAGTGGCCGTTTGATAGGGGCAGGTCCTGCTCGACGCGGGCTTCGCCGTCCTGGCTGCTCGGCTCGGAGACCATGCGCACGAGGCCCACGTGGTTGATCAGGTCCATGATCGGCCGGCCGATGACGTTATCGTCCGGCAGGGCGAAGAGCGCGCGGGCCGCGGCATTCGACACCAACATGCGGAAATCCTCATCGACAACCAGCACCGCATCGTCGATCTGCTCCACGACCTCGCTCAGCACGGTGCGCTCGCGGGCCATGGTGTGATACATATTGGCGTTGTTGATGGCGATGGTCGCGTAGCCGCCCAGGGCCGAGAGCGCCCGCGTGTCGTTGCTGTCGAAGGACGAATCCTTGATCTGGTTGGTGACGCCCAGCACGCCGATGGGCTTATTTTGCAGGATGAGCGGCACGTAGATGAGCGACTTGACCAGCAGCGCCGTATGAGTGCGCTTCAATTGCGAATCGGCCCCGATGGCGATGGCCCGTTTCGTCTGCAACACCCGCCCGGCCAAACTGTCGGTGACGCGCTTGCGCATCGACCGCGCCTTGGAGTCCATATTCTTGGAGGCGCGGATGTATAGCTCGCCGCGATCCTCGTCGAGCAGCATCAGCGAGCCTTCCTCGGCCCCCACGACGTAGACGGCCGCCTCGACCACGCGCTGCAACACTTCTTCCAGATCGAGCGATGAGGAGACCGATTTGCCGACGCCATAGAGGACGTTCAACTCCTGCGCCCGGCGCTGCAATTGGGAGTTGCTCTCCATCAATTGTTCAACGAGTTGGTCGCGCTCTTTTTGCAGCCGGCTTTCGCGCAGGGCCTTGTCGATGGACGCGCTCAACTCGTCGGCGTCGATGGGCTTGATGATGTAATCCTTGATGCCCAGGCGGAAGGCGCGCACGGCCGTATCCTCCGACCCTTCGCCGGTGACCAGGATGGCCGGGATGTCGATATTCCGCTCGCGCAATTTCTGGAGCACTTGCAGGCCGGTGAGGCCGGGCATCTGCTGATCGGTGATCATCAGGTCCGGCTCTTTGGCGATAGCCAGCTCCAGCCCCATCATGCCGTCCGAAGCCGCCAGGACTTCAAAGCCCTTGGGCCGGAGGATATTCTCGACCAGGAAGTCCCGAATCTCAGGGGAATCGTCAATAACCAATACGCGTTCGTACATAGCGTGTTGCCGCCGCTCGACTGTGGGTCTCGGAGAGCGCTGTAATATTACTACTCGGATAAAGGAGACGCAACTGCCACAACTTTCACTTGTCGGCGCTTTCGGTCTGATATAGCATGAATCCGCCATGC
>CXWJ01029777.1_pt1 | contig 10619 bp, 8 predicted proteins | sample 590841 | NCBI WGS metagenome assembly CXWJ01 (sample SAMEA3498367, study PRJEB10139) | wastewater metagenome | biome: wastewater treatment plant; material: activated sludge | place: Austria | collected 2015-01-21 | reverse complement strand
CAACCTGCCTTGGTGTGTACCTCCCTGGAACACCTGAGTGTCGCCTCTGCTACTGACTTCTGAGTATTTTAAGGCCTTGCGGGACACGTTTAACAATATGCCTCTCTACCGCTATCAACAGGCCTGGCAACTACTCTGAACGCTTGCCTTCAATAGTCGAGAGCCTGTCATTTACTAGTTCCGCTGATAGACAATCACCCTGAAGGGCAGTCGTAAAAATCTGCATAACTTTTTCCGGTCCATGCTGATTCTCAATATACTGTCGCGCCCGTATGGCAATCTCATCTCGTCGGCTACGCGAGGCAATCAGCGAGCGGATATCCTCTGCGGCCACATCCACTGTCCCGGAGACTGTGCCCAACCGATACTTCTTAATGATGCAGTCCGGGTCGACCTTCACGGTTACGATGGGAGTACCATTCGCCCACGCTTGCATAAATGTATTGGGGAAGCCTTCCTCATCGGATGTGCATAGTAGCAACGCTGCATTCGCAATCACGTCCATGGCTTCATCTGGTGACACACGCCCTCGGTACTCGACATTGGGCAACTCGGTGAACATTTCAATCATCCGCATACTGTAACCGGCCGAAGTCTGATAGCTAGTCGGTCCACCGCAGATAATAAACCGTACGTCTGGAGTCCGCCTCGCAATGTCGATGAGAACGTCCGGACGTTTATGGTGCCGCAACATGCCTACCCACGCCACGTAATCCTCCCGTTGTGAATGTGGTAACACATCCAACGGAAGAAGCCCGACCTTAGGTAGTGTGCAGGCCTTCAAGCGTAATCGAGGAGGGAGCATGAGCAGCTGGTCGGCATGTTGAACAAAAATCCTATCAGCTCTCCTAAGGCCCCAAGCATAGAGCCACCACCACCGTGCACGACTCATGACTTTCCGATGAGGTTGAACATCAGCATCCAATGCCGACTGAAAAACCGTACGAACGTTCAAAAACTTCGCAATTTCTACGAGCGGTCCCCACAGATGCGTCGCTCCTGCCCAGAAAACCCAATCTGGCCGTTCATCATGTAAAAAGTGACCCCATTCGAAGAGAATTTGACCTTGGCGTATCGGCCCATGGCCAATGCGTATATACTCCACCCCCTCAATGAATTTTCGTTTCTTCCCTCCTAAGAGACCATGTACCCCAACTTTTACGGACCAGCCGGCAGCAGCCAAAACACGCGAGAGAATCCAGATATTACGTTCAAGCCCGCCTATGGCGGTTGACCCACCTATGGCGTACTCATATGGCCCATCGTTTAAAAACGCGATCTTCATGGCCTGACCCTGTGTGCCATTGCCCAAGCAAGAAATACAAAGGGGATCCAGAGTTCACGTCCGATACCTGCCTTCTCAATATTAGTTGCGTGAAGTTTGCGGAGATGCTTCATATCAAAGAGATCCAGATTGCCTTCTCCCCAATCCAGTACAGCGTCGACGGCCGGTCTCCAGTCGGTTCTAAGTCGATGACCAAACGGCACGTTAAAGCCCTGCTTCGGTCGATCCCACACTTCTTTCGGCAAAATCCGATGCGCGATGGGCATGAGGAGGGCCTTCAGCACGCCATGATTGATCTTTACCGATGCTGGAAGGGGAAGAATGCTGTCCAAAACTACATTGTCGAGATAGGGAACCCGAACCTCAAGAGAAGCCAACATGCTTGCCCGATCGGTCTTCACAAGACAATTCTCGCTCAAATAAGTTTCGAGATCAGTTCGCATTAATAAATCCATGTCAAACCGAGCATCATATCGCCTTGCACGACGTTCCCAAGGCTCAAAATACTCATTAATTCTGGCTAACCGATGATAGGGAGGCCTCAGAACTTGTCGTAAGTCTCTCCCGAAAATGGGGAAATCCCCGTAGCGTGCCACTGACCACCTCACGAGATCTTGTGAAGACAGCATCCTCCAATAGAGATGCAATGCACCCCGTAGATTCCAGGGGAAAGCCCGTAATGCTCGATGCATGAATGATCGTAGTGAATGTCCCTGTCGTGCCTGTCCTCCGAGCAGATATTTAGGATATCCACCGAACACTTCATCGCCTCCGTCTCCTGACAACGCCACCTTAACATGAGATTTCGTGATTTTCGACAATGCATACGTCGGTACAAGAGCTGGGTCCGCGAACGGTTCATCGAGCCGACCCAGCAAATCCAGGAGATTCTCAGAGTCGAGATCTTCTGCGGGTAAGACCGTGTGGTCAGTACCGAACTGCTTCGCAACCAGTGCAGCAATCGAAGACTCATCAATGGCAGGGTCACCGAATGAAACAGAAAACGTACGGAGTGGTTTCCCGCTATGACGCGCCATAAAGGCCACAATTAATGAAGAATCGATACCTCCAGACAGAAATACTCCGATCGGCACATCGCTCACCATTTGGCGTCTCACCGCCTGATTGAGCATTTCCTCAAGTTCAAATTCATCAGGTGCAGAGGCTCCCTCGTGACGCAACGGCGGAGACCAGTATTGAGTGATTTGCAACTCCTCCGATCCTATGCGCCACCTAAACCTACAGCCTGAATCAAGCTTGTTCACTCCCGTGAGGATGGAGCGCGGCGTTGGAATGTACTCGAAGGTCAACAGGTCACGAACGGCAACTGGATCGATTCGATCAAAACCTTGGATCACGCCGAATGGTTCAAGGGTCGACGACACGACAAGGGCGCCGCCACGGATAGCCCAGCATAACGGCTTGATCCCCAAACGATCACGAGCTCCAAAGGCCACAGACTCGAGACGATCCCAAATGACAAACGCAAACATTCCGTTTAATCGGTCAACGATCTGCTCCCCCCAATGACGATACCCTTCGAGAATCACCTCGGTATCGGATTGCGTCCGGAACCTGCATCCCTCACCGACGAGGCGATTGCGCAACTCCCTGAAATTATAAATTTCGCCGTTGAATACGATGACAAATCGCCCGTCACCACTCTGCATCGGTTGTTGGCCGGTATCAAGATCGATGATGGAAAGGCGCCGATGGAGCATCAACACGTTGCGCTCCTGCCACTCCCCTTCCCCATCAGGACCTCTATGCGCAATCCTCGCAAGAGCGTGTCGCGCTGACTCCAGGTCAAACACGGGTACATCTTGCAAGAGTGCGATCAATCCACACATACTACGTGTTGCCCTTTTTTAGAGTGACGATCACTCCCCAGCTGCCACTCCCGAACGCTTTTCGTTCTCGAAAGATGCTCTACTATGGACGTCTAGGCACCATGGTTCTAATCAAGTCCCTGTTGAAACTTGCTCACATGCCTATGGCCGGACGTGTGTCTCTTTGATACTTGAAGAAGCTGAGAATCTCGATCCAGGAACCCCTTGAAGCGCGCACAGCAACGTTTCAATCTGTCGCTTCGAAGAATACAATTCGCACTTCACACGATTTGGCACAAAACTCTCCAGGGTCCTGTTTGCCCACGCATCTACAATCCGTTGGAATACAGTAACAACTTCGTGACAGGAATCGGCATCCGCTATCAGAGAATCCCCTACTTGCTGAAGGATGCGTCGTGTTTCATCCTGTGGGAGAACCCCGATGATTGGTCGTCCCGCTTGGAGATAGCCAAAGAGTTTCGCACCTGCGACGAGTTCATGTCCCTTTCTACCGGATGTCCTTCCCAACACCAACAGAGCATGCGCCTGATGCTGTATCCGACGAATCTCCATGTTTGAGACCGGAGGGGCCATTTCAACCATATTACCTAGTTCCAAGGATTTCACACGCTCTGCCAGCCCTCGCAATCCTTCGCCCACAAACAACAATCGTAGCCNNGTCCGATACGCCACAACACCAGCAGAGAGCGGTCCGATCGTAGCCCATATTACATCGGGACGGTCTTGCAGGCAGACAGCTCTGGCCTTCAGAGTGGCAGGCTTGATCCAGGACATCGCGATATCAGGCCGGTAGACCCAAGCCTCGGCCCTTCTGACTGCCTCTCGAAGCTTAGAACGCCAGGAGGCCTGATGGCCTGCGAGAATTGTTTGTACTTCCTCTGCGGATGAACTGCTTAGTTTGCTCTCGGTCCGTACTCCTCGCCAAGCCTGAAATGCGCACCATGGGTCTCGAGCTTCGACCCGAACAATCCGAGCAGCCGACGGCACCTGGGTAAGAAGCTGTGGATCATATCGCTCGTACTGATAGGGCTTGCAGCAAATCACGCCAGAGCGCCACCCCTGTCCCATCAACTCTTTCAGAAAACGTAGCGACCGATAGACAGCCGCACTACTATCCGGAGGGAAGTAATAGGAAATCATAAGTATCGACTTTGTATCCATAAGTATTGATACAAGCTGTTCTCAGCCTGGTGTTGTGCGGGAGCACAATCAAGGTGCGATTATCTGGTACTCCCCGCGTCGGCTAGTCCGCACAACGATCGATAGGCCGTTGCTAACGTCTCTGGATCCCTAGACTTACGCACATCTCCTAGCCTGAGAGCCTGACAACGATAGCGTGACCTGTCGGCTGCTTGCAGGATCTCGTCGACGACACCTGGCAACTCTGAATCATCATCAAAGAGATAGCCAATATCACCATGCTTTGCAAACATAGCTTGAAATGTCGGTATTCTCCTCGCAATGATGGGTTTCTGCCAAGCAATGGCATCGAGCAAGACTCCGCTCGCCGTAAGACTATAGCGCCCCATTTCATACGGAAGGATGATGAAGTGAAGCGGTGTCACTCCGCGGACAAAATCTTCACGAGTCAACTGTTCGGCAGCTGGTCGAGTCGCCAAGGCCCGTGTTGCCTGCACCTCCCGACTCTCCAGCGAGCCTCGGCCGATTACATGGAATTCTGCACGCCTGCCATATTTTTCGACAATCACATCAGCCAGCGCTACAAAGAGCGGATAGCCCTTACTCTTTAAGGCAGTTCCCAGAAATCCAAACCGGATCGGGCTGTCGAGATCTAGTACTTCATTCGTCCCCTCGTTTGGGGACATGGGATGATCGAGTGATCCTATATTAAGTACTACCCGAGGAAGACGTTCGACTACCCTGTCCCGAATGGACTCCTCAAGCACCAGATACTGGATACCCCTGTTTCCTAACAAGGTAAGAGACGAATGCATATCTTGCATTCTGTGGAGAGGATGCCTGCGTCGCTTGCCCGTGACACCACTCAGCCCATGGAGGACCACCTGTACCTGTGGATTCTTTGAACTGAACAATCGGGCGACTTTCATCGCCAGGACAGTTGACGGAAAAGCGGACGTCAGGATCAGGCGTGATGTAAAACCGTGTGGCAGTTTGCCTAATAGATTATTAATAAGCTTCACTTCTTGAAAGAACCGTGTACCGTAGCTTGGTCCAGGAGGAATGGGAAGAATTTCATTCCAGTGAACGGAGCCGGCAAGCGTTTTCCCAACCTGGATCTTCAGTTGTTCGAGATGAGCTGTAGCTCCGTAAAAGGCCAAATCCTCGTTTGGGAACGCCATCCTGATCGTAGTGAGGAATCCCGCATTGAATGGGACGTGGGCGACGCGGTCGAACATGACCTCACAGACGAGGATCATGATTCGTGCACTGTCACATTTACCGCGACTTGAGACTCTCGCTTTGGCAACATTTCAAACTTTCCGGCGTATCCTCGTGCTGCCCTACTCACACAAAAACAATACAACGTACCATCAAGCCATGACCACATCTGCTTAAAACGAAATCTCCGTCCAGTCAGTTTAGAGATGAGCCGCTCAGTGTAATAGACTGGCACATAGAGCCCGCTCGCTTTCATCATAAGAATGGAATTGACCCAGCGAACGATCGGCCAAAGCACCGTGGTGGATCTTGCCATGATCTTTTCATCAGCGAGATACTGAAAAAACTCTTCCCGCAGGGCATCCCCGACCGGAATGGCCGGTTGGGGGAAAATCACGACAGACCCCTTCTTCTGCTGCCCAAAGAGCACCCGAGGAACTCCCGCCTCTTCGGCAATTCGTCTGGCAATGGGCCGGTCATAGAGCCGCCCTACCCTCCAAGGATCCATCTCTGCCGACTCAGTGATCTTGAGAATATCTTGCTTTCGCCTGGCCCCTATATGGGGTAATGGAAGATGGATAAACCCGATTGCCAACCGAAACTCAGCCAGCCCTAGGCCGCCTGAATCCGTTGAATTGAGTTCCGCCCCAGGCAACTCTTCCCCCAATAATTCAGACCTTGATACTTTTGGGTACCAAATGGCACCTCCATGGCCTGTCAGGAGCAGACTCGCCTTAACCACATGCTTACCTATTTCAAGCATGTTCACATCCTGATTGTGAAAGAGCGCTGAATAAAAGAGAGGTTCAGCTTGAAACCCTTCGGTAAACGCCCGCCTGTCAATCGGCGTGCACGGGAGACGAAGCGAGTTGCAGATAGCACTTCCATCATCGTCAGGTGAAGCGCCTTCTTCTTGATGGGCGAGACGACCGATGCTTTTGGCCTTCGTCACCGTAAAAACCTTGTCGATCCCAAAGGTTCCAGCAAGCGCATTGACCGCTGTGGTGTCGTATCCTGTCGACTGAGTCGACAGGATCTCCAGCGGTTCGGTTCGTGCTCTATCTCGCGCATTGAATACGATACTGGCATAGTTGTCCTGCAAGTACGCCCGATATTCGGCAAAACATTCAAACCTGGGGGGCATTGGCTTCTCTGACTCAGAGACACCATCTTTGCCGACATCGAGATTTCGATACAATTGGCGGCGGATCCTCCCCCTCTTGGTCGGAATATCGCGTCGATAGTGATTGATCCCCACCATGATCGAATCACAAATGCCCGGATATTCCTGGCAGCGCGGGTCAAGAACGTCTCCGACATAGCCCAGCAACAGCGGCAGTGAATTCGCTACGATGACGTGTGAGCCTTCTTCGGTATAATACAGAGAATCAACCGTCGAGGCGCTGGGAACGAACCGAATGGCGTCCCCCTTGAGGACACCACCCGTACCGAAAACACAGTCACTCTCCGCAAACTCTCCCGCCTGAAAGGGACCGGTCCAGACTCCTTCAATAAAGAAGTTTGCCCGAACTTCTACGGAAGCACCGTGGGAACGACTCACCAACCCGTTCTTGTAATCGACCTTCGCGACCCAAGCAAGTTTTGGCAATGAGGGATAACAAATGGCGTTCAGTTTCATGCGAGTCAAGACTGCACTAGGGCGAGACCACCTACCGTGTCACCTGTCAACCTGCATCTCCCACTTTTTGCCTAACTTCAAGTCCCAACCATCCGGACGCAACTTCAGGTGACCACCCGTCGGTGTCAATGTAAACTCTCCGAAGTATATATTCCCGTCGATGTTGTATAAATCAATTCTCACGAAATCAAATCCCACAGAAAGACGAGACGCTAAATCCAGCATTTGTTCAAAGTTTTTCGGCTTGGGAAGGAGCGGTCGAGCCACTCGATCTCGATAGTACAGGTCTAACAGATTCCACTGACGATCAAAAAACGGATTGATATCATGCGTGCCGTTGTCGACCTGAATCACCTCAGGAACACCGCCGAAACACCAAAATCTGTAGTCTAATGGCCCACTCCCGTCCAGACTCTTCAAGTACTCCTCGATCATGATCCTCGGCTTGATGTCATAGTATTGGCCTTCTCGTGCGGCCCAGTAGTAATTCGTCTCCAACCAGGTGGCTAACTTGTCGAAAATCTCCTCTCTATCAACCTGTCCCTTGACTACAATGACTTGCGCACTACCGTGATTAGTCTTAATAATATATTCATTTGGCAATTTCTCGAATGGGATGGCGCGGAGCTCCTCTCCCTCCCAGAGCAGTTTGACCAAGTATTCATCCCCAATCTTGCTCCCCACGTATGCTCGTGCAGCAAACTTATCCGCAACCTGAGAAAAGTGTGCATTGGGGATTCGATTCAAAGTGATCATTCTGCAAAAAAGCTTCTCGCTAAAGCTCTGCGGATTCAATATATCGAGTGGTCGTCCGTGTAGACGCTCAAACCGTTCCAGCAAAATTCGCTCCCCGTCGGATCGACGCAAGAACTGCTTCTTGATATTCCTGGCTACATCAAAGATCGCATACAGCCATGTCTCACGAACCAAGTTGGCTATGTAGCTCTGATTTCTCATCGAGGTTTTTTTTAATTCAAGACCTCTCTCAAAAGCAAACCTGTCCGGCTCATCCACTACCTGGCAAGTTTGTTCGCAATGCGTTTGGAAGTCTTCAGCGGGTTGAACACTAGATCCAACAGCTCACTTATCACCGGCTTGGCAACTTCGCCATAATGCAATCGATAATCGAGTCTCGCCAATTGCCTCTTGTGAAATTCCCAAAACCCTTCATCTGAACCGTGGAGTGCTCTGGATCCGAGAAATCTGTAATACTGCTCCCAGCTTCGTTCTGAACATCGCTTAAACTCTTCCTCATTCAGAAATATTCGACCATACTTTTTCAAGTGTTCCAGCGTCCCCAGATAATCCGTGCCAAATCTTTTTGAAAAGGTACTCTGCGCCTGAGGGTGTTCCCGTGTGAATGTTAACACCTGATGCACAAAGCCGAAGTCACGATCTTGAAGCATGTCGTAACACACTTCGATATCACAATGCCGGTTCCCCTCGTTATACACCGCTGAGCGCCTCCTGACCTCATCACAACAGAATAGCGTTGAGGTTGGAGACCCGAATACATAGGGCCCTCCCAAAAAAGACGCTCGACAAATCTCCCGGCCACTCAGGACTGTTTGGCTGTATGGGATTCCGTCCCAAGACACATACTCGTTACGAAGCCCATATGCCCCGACAATGGCGACGGTGGGATAAGTCTCCGCGAGCTCCACCATTCGCTCAACACACTCGGGAAATAACCAGTCGTCCGCATGGACCATTTTGCAATACTTACTCTCCTGAGCAATTTGTCGAAACGCAATATTCCCGTTCTGATCACAGCCTACGAATTCCGAGTTGGTATGGATACGAATCCGCCTATCTTTCTCAGCATATTGTTCGGCGATTTGAAGCGTCCGATCGGTACTGCGGTTATTGACAATCACATATTCCCAATTGTGATACGTCTGCGCCAACACGCTCTCGATACATTGAGCAAGATACTCTTCGCCGTTGTAGACAGGTGTCAGAATACTCACGAATGGTTGTGTCTCTTGCTTCATGAATTTCCCCGCTAGCGATCACCCCTTGTATTGAGAATCCTAGTCAAAGCCTAGAATCAAGCAGAACCATCATCGCATCTCGGCATCATCAGCCTGTAGCCGTAGCTTCTGCGTCAACTACAGTACCCCATTTCAACAACGGCCTGACTAACCCGGGGAACTCTCCAGCATAATTACCACGTGCTGAGTCGCCGTCGGTCGAATCAGTGACATGGAACGCCACCGCTTGCCGTACCTTGAACAGCCATTCCAATGGCTCAACCCGATCCATTGATATACAGACGATCATCGTTCCTTCAGCAAGATAGTTCCCTGGAATCCAGGCCGTGCTCCGATAGCGGCCAAGAGGTCGAACACGGTTGCGCCATTCAGGGTCATGCTCAAGGGCAACAAAGAGCAGCACGCCTTCATCATTACAGACCTCGATCGCGCCTCTGAATTTACAGCCATGCTTGAGCACCTCGTAATCGATCTCAATCCCGACCGGTTTTCGGATATCGATATTGTCGGTGCACTGTCCTTCCTCTGTTTTCACACGCACGGCCCACAATCGTGCCACATCGCTCTTTGGTGCTTTCACCAGGTCCAGCCACTCCCGTACGGCCATCGTGCCTAACCCAGAATGGAGATACCCCTTGACAACATCGTGCGGCGATCCATCCAGGCGTAGTTGGCCGTCTTCGAGATAAATTACTCGTTTGCAAAGTCTGGTAATGGCCTGCATGTTGTGGCTAACAAAAAAGATGGTTCTTCCCTGATCAGCGACACCTTCCATCTTTCCTAAACATTTCCTTTGGAAGTCGGCATCGCCGACCGCCAACACTTCATCGACGATCAAGATTTCCGGCTGCAAGTGGGCTGCGACCGCAAACGCCAACCGCAAATACATTCCGCTTGAATAGCGCTTGACGGGAGTATCAATAAACTGATCCACTCCCGCAAACGCCACGATTTCGTCGAACCTCCTGCTCACCTCGGCACGCTTCATCCCGAGAATGGTTCCATTGAGGTACACATTCTCTCGTCCTGTCAATTCGGCACTGAAACCCGTTCCCACCTCGAGAAGAGAAGATACCCGGCCATTGAGTTCGATTCTTCCATGTGTCGGAGCCGTGATCCTTGAGAGCAGTTTGAGAAGCGTACTTTTGCCTGCCCCATTGCGTCCGATTATGCCCACCACCTCCCCCTGCTTCACACCGAATGAGACGTCCTTTAATGCCCACATAATATTGGAATCACTGGGCTCCGACTTGGCTTGGCGATCAAATACTGAACTGACCTTGGCCACGATGCGTTCGCGCAACGTGACATACCGTTGCTTGCGCGCTCCAATCCTATAGATCTTTGAGAGGCTATTAACCTGCACAGCGATTTCGCTCATATCGAATGCTTCCCATTGGATATCATTTCACGATCCAATTGAACATGAGACCTGGGCGCCGGTAGCCTTGCAACACCCAGAAGCTGCACGGCTCCGTCCCCTCACTCAG
>CXWJ01000470.1_pt1 | contig 10619 bp, 10 predicted proteins | sample 590841 | NCBI WGS metagenome assembly CXWJ01 (sample SAMEA3498367, study PRJEB10139) | wastewater metagenome | biome: wastewater treatment plant; material: activated sludge | place: Austria | collected 2015-01-21 | reverse complement strand
AACATCATGGCGCGCGAACGGATGATCGTTTTGTACGACCAATCCGAAGTGTTCAAAGGACTGGTCATCGGCACGAGCAACAAGACCGAAATTTTGCTTGGTTACAGTACTCAATTTGGCGATGCCGCGTCTGCGATGAATCCCATAGGCGATCTATACAAAACGCAAATCAGACAGCTGGCGCGGGCGTTGAATATCCCTGCGCCGATCATTGATAAGGCGCCCTCCGCCGATCTCTGGGATGGTCAGACCGATGAAGGCGAACTTGGCTTCACCTATGAAAAAGTAGATCAGTTGTTGTATCTGCTGGTTGACCACCGTTACAGCCCCACAGAATGTGTGGAAGCGGGATTTGACGAAAAGTTCGTCAGCGGTGTCGTGAAACGGATCCAACGGACGCAATATAAGCGCATGCAGCCGCCCATTGCAAAGTTAAGCAATCGCACCATCGGTTATGACTTTTTATATTTGAGGGATTGGGGAACCTAGTGAGTTTTCAGATTCCACCAGCGCTCAAGCATCGAAAATACTTTTACTTGTGGCTTGGCTTGTTGATCTCGATGGCGGGGTCGCAGATGCAGTTAGCCGCGATCCATTGGCACATCCGCGCGTTGACCGATGAGCCGAATCCGTTGGCATTGGGCGGCATTGGCTTGGCGCGTATTTTGCCGGTGATCGTCTTTTCTTTTGTCGGCGGGGCGGTGGCTGATAGTTACAATCGTCGGACAATTCTGCTTATCACCCAATCGCTTCTTGCTGTGCAAGCCGTTGTTCTGGCGTTGTTAACTTTTCTCGGAATTATTGAGATTTGGCATATTTATGTGTTGACCGCTATCCAGGCTTGCGCTGTCTCGTTCGATCTGCCTGCGCGTCAGGCAATGATCCCGAACCTTGTTTCGCGCGAGCACTTACCGTCTGCCTTCAGTATGAACTCTATCGCGTTCAACGTGGGAGCAATCCTTGGACCACTTCTCTTTGGGCTTATCCCCGAAGGCGGGCAGGGATACGCCTATCTGTTAAACGCATTTTCGTTTCTCGCGGTGCTGGGAGCGTTGGTTTTGATGGGGCAAGTTTCACAAAACCTAAATCTTGCCGGAGGCGTAAACCTGCGGTCGATGCAGGAAGGCGTGCGGTTCATAACTTCGCGCCCGCTGATCCTTTCGACCATGCTAATGGACTTCATTGCAACCTTCTTTGCGTCGGCGACTACCATGCTCCCTATTGTTGCCCGCGATATTTTACACGTGGGCAAAAGCGGGTACTCGTGGCTGGTTTCCGCGCAGGCGATCGGTTCTGTCACGGCGGGAATGGTCGTTTCACAAATGAACGAACTTCGCCGTCAAGGCAGGCTTTTCATTGTTTCGGTCACCGCGTTTGGCGCGGCGACAGTATGTTTTGGGCTTAGCCGCGCCTTTCCAGCCGCGTTGATCGCGTTGATCGTCATGGGCGCGTCGGATACGATCAGTACGGTCATCCGCAACACGATTCGACAGTTGCAAACGCCCGATCATATCCGGGGCAGGATGACCAGCGTGAACCAGCTTTTCTTTCAGGGCGGTCCCCAACTGGGGGAGGTGGAGGCGGGTATCGTCGCATCCCTGTTCGGGGTGCCGTTCGCCATCGTCAGCGGCGGAATCGGGTGCATCGTGGGCATGTTCCTCATCCTTTGGAAGTGGCCCCAACTCGTTGCGTATAACGGTGACGAACCGCCCGCGGTCGCATTGCCAGCAGACTGACAACTACCTTGCGATTGCCATACGATTTTCCTTTATCATCCTTTTTGGTGTTGACTCGCACTTTGATTGCGGCTATACTGCGGGTAACGAGGTAAATGCCCTATGCGAGCAGATGTTTGCGAGGCAACAAAAGACCAACCAAAAGCACGCGACGTGTTCGCGTGCTTTTTTATTTCATATTTCAAACCCTGAAAGGAGATTGAACAATGGACTATGGAATGATCGGCAAACGCGAGAAAGCGCTCAGGTACGCTGAGGAGCGCCAACGGTTCCTCTTCAACAAATTTGAAGTCACTTTCCACGGAGACAACAACAATCACTTTGTGAAATTTGACGGCGGAACATACTCCTGCGATTGCGAATTTTTCGTCACTCATCACCGATGCGCCCACACGATGGCTCTCGAAATCCTTCTAAAGGATATGGTGCCGGAAACGGTCGAATCTTGACTTCTGCCTGATTCTGCAACTCAGCCGCCCTCCCTCCCCGGATGGCGGCTTTTTTGTTTCGTAAGGGCTGTGCGCCTGAACCCGTCGAAAATGTAGCATCTTTTGCTGGAAGACTGAAAAATTAATGAGAGGTTTTTAAAATCCAGCGTTTTCGATTAAAATTTTATTATGCAAAAAATTTCACGGCGCGATTTTCTCAAACTTGGCGGCGCCAGCCTGGGCGCTTTCGCATTTGCTCCCGCGCTTGGCGGTTTGTTCGACTTCGACGACAGCGACCTGATCCGCGTGGCGACCACGTCTGTTAGCGTGTATTCAAAACCCAGCGATGACAGCTCGATCGTGTCTACTTGGTATCGAGACGAATTGCTTCACAGTCTTGGCGAAGTGATCGTAAAAGAACCAGAACATAACCCGGTCTGGTACCGCGTATGGGGAGGTTATATCCACCGGGCGAGGCTTCAAAAAGTAAAAATCTTATTCAACAATACGCTGACTTCAATAGAGGAAGGCACGCCGCGGCTGGCTGAGGTCACGGTCCCATATTCCCANNTTCATTGGATCGAAGCGATCGAGCCGGGTCCAAACGGTGACCTGTGGTATCGAATTTACGATGACCTGACAGGCTTTCCATACTATATTGACGCAAAACACCTAAAGCCTGTACCGTTTGAGGAGCTGACGCCGATCACACCGGAAATCCCAGTCGAACACAAACGCATTGAAGTTAACCTGACAAACCAGACCTTGATGGCTTTCGAATACGACAAGCAGATTTTGAAGACCAGCATCTGTTCAGGCATTCCGAACGGTCCGCGCGACGCCAATGGTATCCCCACGAAAACTCCCGCGGGGGAATTTCGCATCATGGATAAAATGCCCAACAAACACATGGGCAACGGGAATCTATTTGCAGATTTCACCGATTACGAACTTCCCGGCGTTCCCTGGACGTGTTTCTTTACCGACAAAGGACACGCGTTCCACGGTACCTACTGGCACGAAAATTTCGGCGTGCCGATGAGTCGCGGGTGCATCAACATGCGCACCGAGGAAGCCAAATGGTTATTCCGTTGGGCGAAACCTGATCATCAGATCGGTAAAACGTTCAATCGCGGCTTCGGCACACTTGTGCGGATCTACTACTAGGCCATGCCTGAGTTAATCTGGCGAGATAAACAACTCGCAACTCCCAAACCCGAATCGTTGGTCACAGATTCGATTATTTACCCGGGCGGGAACGGATACCCAACGGCGAAAGTTGATAATCAGTTAATTTGGGGTGATAACCTGACGGTGATGGCATCGCTTCTTTCAGACCACGAAGGCAAAATTAACCTGATTTATGCCGATCCGCCATTTTTTACGAATAAAAAATTTCTGGCGCGTATAGGCAGGGGAGAGGATTCGCGCAAACCGCAAGATTGGAAACTTGCGGAAGGCTATCACGATTCGTGGAAGAGCCTGGATTCGTACCTGGATTTCCTCTACCAGCGGCTTTTTCTTATGCACCGACTTCTTGCTCCAAACGGAACGCTCTACCTCCATCTGGATTGGCACGCCGATTCATATGCCCGCCTCTTGCTTGATGAAATTTTCGGCGCTGGGAATTTCTTGAATGAAATTATTTGGACGTATCACGGTCCGTCGCCGATCAAGCGGGCGTTTAACCGTAAGCATGATACGATCCTGTCATATGTCAAGGGCGGGGATTACACATTCAATGCCGATGCTGTTCGCGAGCCTTATAATCAAAATACGGTGAATACGTTTAAGTCGTCGCGCAAGGCTGGTTTTGGAAAAATTCCAAATTTGGCGCGCGGCAAAGTGCCGGAGGATTGGTGGTATTTTCCTGTGGTAGCGCGTTTGCACAATGAACGGACGGGGTATCCAACGCAAAAGCCGGTAGCCTTGTTAGAAAGGATCATTCTCGCCTCATCGAATCCGGGCGATATCGTTGCGGATTTCTTTTGCGGTTCAGGGACAACTCCCGCTGTAGCCGAACGTCATGGAAGAAAATTCGTTGCCAACGATGAATCGTTTCGCGCGATTCACGCCTCTCGAAAAAGACTCGCGGGTGCAAAGCAACCGTTTTTATTGAGGCGCGATTCGAATTTTCCGTTTTCGATTACGCCGTCGACTTCGACGATGAAACTAACTCTTACCAAAAATTCGGTTGCGCTGATAACGAAACTTGGAGTGGATTATTGGGAGGTTGATCCGAGTTGGGATGGAGAAACGTTCAGAAGCGCGGCGCAAGCATCCCGTCCGAATAGAAGCGGGGAAGTGTCGCGCGAGTTGACATTAAAAACCGGGCGCAGGGTTTGCGTCCGATTCGTAACAGCAAAGGGTCAGCAATATCAACTACACGTCTAGCCGATAACCAACGCCGCGAATGGTCTTAAGGAATTTGGGGTTATTGGGGTCTAGCTCGATGGCGCGACGCAACCACGAAATGTGAACGTCCAGCGTGCGCGTATCGCCGGTGTAATTTGTTTCCCATACTTTTTTGAATAACGATTCGCGTTCCACTACTTCGCCGTGCTTGTCCATCAAAATATGCAGCAGGGTGATCAGGCGAGGGGTCAGTTTGGTGCTTTTCCCAAGACAGCGCACTCTGCGATGTTCGATATCAAGGCGGATCGGTCCTACGCTCACAAGGTTGTTGCCGTCACCGGGCATTAGCGCCTTTACCCGGTTTACTAACTTTTGCGCGGTGAACGGAAGGGCGAGCACGGAGTCGGCGAGGTTTTTGTCGACGGGTTTTTCTTTTGCCAGGATGAGGATGATCGGAACTTTTTGATCTTTCTTGCGCAGGGAAAGACAAATGCGCACGCCGGTGCTTCGCAGGGAGGCGGCGTTGACGACAACCAGGACAGGATTGATTTGTTTTAGCTTGGATGCGGCTTGGCTTCCATTTTGAAAAGAACGAATATCAAATCCCTTCTTTTGCAAGTCGTTTGCAAAAGAAGGGATTTCTGCATGTCGTCCTTCGATAACGAGAAGTGTCGCCTTTTTCATTATGGTATGACAGATGATAAATTCAAACGTATTGACGATAATTACAAAGTGATTATACCTTAATCTTAACAAAAGTTGCTTGTAGTCTTTTAAGGTAGCGCCGATTAAACTACAACTTCGTCATCTTATCAAGATGCAATTTGTTCTTTAGACACCCTGCCTAACCGAATTTTTCTTTGCCGTCGAGTCGACTTGGATGTTGAGACTATCTTTTTTCTCTGGAGCGAAGGTGCTTCGCGAGAGGTCTTTTATATACAAAAGGATTGTAAAAGCGCATTTCTCATCTTGCTTGACGTTGCTTGTTGCCTGTGGTACTATCGGCGGGCTTTGGTACCCGATGCGGGGTGGAGCAGTGGCAGCTCGTCGGGCTCATAACCCGAAGGTCGCAGGTTCAAGTCCTGCCCCCGCTACTAGACGGCACAACGTAAATCACGTTGTGCCGTTTTTTTTACCACTCACAGCCTGGCGTGGTGCTGATGTTTGCAGAAATACCCACGCGTTTGTACATGGTGACTTTAGTAAACGGCTCTCCCAGGATACCATCATGGATTGCCCAAGAGCGAAGCCGAACGCTATTAGCTGAGTTGGGTGACCGGAACGGGCTTGAATCATTCAACCGCTCGCGAAGAATGCCGCCTTCCGCGAACCCATCGTGGATCTGGCTCATTAACTTTTTCCCCGACTGATAACTGAACCCATAGCGCTCAAAGATGACCGCATTGTGATAGTACAACGGTTCAATGTAGTACATGTCATGCTTGAGATAGATCATGAAATCTTCAAAAGCGCGAACCGCTGAGCGGAGGGAACGCAAGCCGCGTCGGATTTGACCTGGGGCTAGTCCTGCGTTCATGGCAGATCGTTCGGCTTCCATGTTGCGTTTTCGAATCCCAAAGCCGGTTGGGCTTCCGTCGGGCATTTTGTCCACATCGAAACGCGGCGAGGCGGGGTCGTTCAAAATATAAAGCAGGATGAATATCTGCCCGTTCATTGAATCGGCGAGATGGGCGTAGAGAATTGGGTCAGGGAAATCTGTCTGGTGATAGAGCATCATTTCCACGTCGCTGGAACCTTCTGCAAAACGGAAACGCAACAGATCGCGGTTTTTTGCCACGTTCTCAAGATGGAACTTTTCGGTGAGTTCCGTTGGAATGTAGCGGGAATACATTTCCCGCTTCTCCGCTTCGGGGAGTTTGTTGATGCCGCCGATAGTAAATGGTTGCACGTGAATTAAGTTCTTTCCTCTTTCTCCTTTCATTTCAACTGTAAGACGAAAGAAGAAAGATGAGGTTTATCGTACGCGTAGTTGACGTTCCGAACTTCTCGCTTCATCCCGCTTGGCAATGGTTGCGCGCTTATCGTATGCTTTTTTACCTTTGGCGAGCGCGATCTCGATCTTGGCGCGTCCGCCCTTGAGGTAGACGCGCGTCGGCACGACCGTCATACCTTTGATGCGGACGTTGTTCCACAATTCGCGGATCTGCTTTTTATGGAGGAGAAGTTTCCGCTTGCGTTTGGGCTCATGGTTGTTGCGGTTGGCTTGTTCGTATGGCGCGATGTGCGCTTCGACCAGCCAGGCCTGTTCGCCGTTTTCAATGTCCACGTAGGATTCTTGTATGCTCATTTGCCCCGCCCGTATCGATTTGATCTCGCTTCCTTGAAGAACGAGCCCCGCTTCGAATTTTTCAAGCAGAAAATATTCAAAACTGGCTTTGCGGTTGTTGGCAACAATTTTAACGTCATCAGTCATAGTTGGATATTACCACAATCCCCGGTGTGACTATTTTGATCGCTGAACGGGGAGCGTTCAAGATGGAAGACAAAAAAACAACCGCATGTCATTCTGAGCCGCGCTCTTGGTCTTTGCGGCGAAGAATCTCACCGACAATCTCAGAGACCCTTCGCTGTCGCTCGGGGTGACATGACAGTGGATGTGTTTGATATTGGACACTCCCGCTGAGCGGTTATCCCCACTTCAAGATCAATATCCCTGCCAGAAAGCGTAACAAGGCAATTAACAGCAGGGCGGGGGATAAGCCCATGAGCTCGCCTAACAAAGGTCCTCCCAGAGAGCCGATCAGGATCGACGCGTTGAGGATGATGTTGTACCACGCGAGGTGCGCCTGCCGATCGTCTGGAGGGATATGGTCGAGCATGTAATTGGCGTATACCCCGGAGACCATGGCGAAGTTCAATCCGCCGATCAAGGAGATGCCGTAGTATTGCCAAACATTGGTTGAACCTGCCAGCAGCAGCGGATACAGCGCCATCAAAGCGGCGCTCCAGCCGGTTAATACTTTGTTTCCAACGCGATGCGCCATTCTTCGAAGTTGAGTGGACCCCAACAGGACGGTTAAGTAGAACAGCGCGGTGCCAAGCCCGATGTTGTTGTCGTTCAACCCCAGCACGCGGATATTGTAGAGTGGGAATAACGGGGTGGGCAGATATTGCGACGCGTGAAATGCGAATAAGCCGATGAGCACGTTCCGAAACGGCGATTTCCAGATATCGAAACGCAAGGCGGAGAGGAAATTTCGGGCGGCGGATCGCGCCGGGGTGGGCAAAGCAGGTTGAGTTCGGGGAGGCGGCGGGGCTTGTCCCTTCATCACCGGCGCGACAAAATAGAGATGGTAACTGCTCATCGCCGCGCCAATTGCGCCGGCGGCAAAGACGATCTGATATCCAAGCGGAAACGAAACGGTGTCGAGCAGAAATCCGCTTGCGACCGAGGAGAGCATGTAGGCGAGGGCGAACATAACGTTGCGGATGCCGGCTACATGGGCGCGATATTCGACCGGGACAACTTCAGCAAACAAGGCGTTGAAGCCTACGCCAAGCGGGGTTAGAGGAATTGACATGAAGAATGTCAACAAGATGAACGCTGTGATCTGGCGTTCTTCGGATAGCGCGATGGGAAGGATGATGAACGGGAAGAATCCAATGCGATATACGACAGAGGTCCAGAAGATGGCTTTGCTGGTATCTCGCTTTTCGAGCCATTTTCCCGCCGGGATGGCGAGGACGAGATTCACTACCGCCGACATGGCGCTGATTAAGCCGATTTCAAAACCTGTGCCGCCGATGCGCGTGATGTAGACGCTGAGGAAGTTGACCGCCGAGCCGCTAAGCACCCCAAACCAGGCGATATCGAAATAAAGATGCTTGAAATTTGAATGGTGTTGAGATGGGATATCGTTGAGGCGAAAAATTTGGTTAAGCATGGATTTTCACAGATTATTACACGGATTTGGAAACAAGGCGTAGCGCGCAATTTCGAATTTTTCTCTCAATGATCTCTGCGCCCTCTGCGGCAAAGGGCTTTCAGCGCTCGGACGCTGTGAAAGTCTATTTTCGAGTACGATTGTCACATGAATAACCTTGAAACCCACTTCCAACTTGATCCTTCCATGACGTTTCTCAACCACGGCTCGTTTGGGGCAACCCCGAAACCGGTAATGGACGACTACCAACGCTGGCAAAATGAGATGGAGAAACAACCCGTCGAATTTTTAGGAAGGAGGATTACTTCCTTGTTGGCGGAATCTCGCGCGCGGCTTGGAAATTATCTAGGCGCTCGTGCCGACAACCTTGTGTATACCCAAAACGTGACGATCTCTCTGAACATCGTCGCCCGTTCGCTTGCGTTGGGAGTGGGCGACGATGTGTTGGCTACGAATCACGAGTACGGCGCAGTGGATCGCATGTGGCGTTTTCTTTCAAAAGAACGCGGGTTCACATATTTCAACCAGCCGATCTCCACGCCCATTGCATCCGAAGAGAAATTCATCGAAGAATTCTTTGCCGGCGTGACGCCAAACACCCGGGCGATCTGTGTAAGCCACATCACCTCGCCGACGGCGATCATTTTCCCGGTCAGCGAGATCATCCGTCGCGCGCGCGAACGCGGAATTCTCACCATTGTGGATGGCGCTCACGCGCCGGGGCAAATTCCACTACATCTCGATGCGTTAGGCGCGGATTTTTATGGCGGCAACCTGCATAAATGGTTGTGCGCGCCAAAGGGTGCGGGTTTTCTGTATGCTTCTCCCCGCGTTCAACATTTACTGAAACCTCTGGTTGTTTCATGGGGTTACGAATCGGAAACTCCCAGCGGTTCTGAATTTATCGATCATCACGAATGGTGGGGCACGCGCGATCATGCCGCGTTTTTGGCTGTTCCGACGGCGATCGAATTTCAAGAAGAACACAACTGGGATGTTGTCCGCGACGCGTGCCACGAACTTGCGGAGGATGCCCAGCGGCGGATCTGCGAACTGACCGGGCTTGCCCCGCTTCACCCTCCGACGGGGAACTGGTTTCGCCAATTGTTCGCCGCGCCGCTCCCTTCACGAGTGGATGTGGCTGAGTTGAAGAATCAGTTGTACGAGGAGTTCCGAATCGAGGTTCCCATCCTGGAGTGGAACGGGAACAAATTGATCCGCGTTTCCGTTCAGGGATACAACACCAAAGAAGACTTGGATATTCTTCTTCGCGCGTTAGCGTCGCTTCTCGCGAGAGGAAATAAAATATGAATTTCAGGTTGGTTCCGCTTTTGCTGGCGGTTAGTTTGCTTTCCGCCTGTCAGCCCGCGAATCGGGCGGAATTAAACGAGCAGGGATTTTACCCGCTTGCCACGCGCACCGGCGTGAACGATGTGGACGCGGTGTTGAGCGCCGTCGAGACCGGGGTCGCATCGAATGTGGCGGCATTGTTCAAGTATTCCACGATTCCATGCGCAAAGGTTCAGGCGTTGGGAGGACCGCCGCAATGCCGCGCAGGCGAAGCGGAAAATACTCCCATGGAAGTGTTGCCCGCCCTTTTTTCGGAGGGGAGTTATTTTCGAAAAGATGAAATTTCAACCTGGCAGGGGTTGGATGCAAGAAGCCTGTACGCTGTCTTTGAAATTTCAGAGAGCGCATATACCGATGCGTATTATCCCGCCGGTGAGTATGGAATCGTGTTGATCCGCGCGGATGGCTCCAGCGTTATCTTGCGCGTGGTAGGCGGAGGGATTGTTCGAGTCGATTACCCCGCGGGACCGTCGTTCGAAATGCTTGATGCGATCATTGCCCGCGATGCTTCGGAAATGATTTTGCCGCCCCCGTCTCGCTGACCGTATGGCTATCGTAGGGGCATTGTGGGTTGCAGGCTGGTTGAACGAAAACGATACTGGTTATAATCGAGGCGTCCCGTGAAGAATATAAAACCAAAGAGAGGTTTCATGGCTTCAGTACGAAGAAGATTGTTTTACATGATGTTATTGTGCGGTATTTTGCTCGCATCCTGCGGCGGTACTGCTACAGAGGAAAGCGGAGAAGCGGATGTGAATGCCATCCTAACCGCTGGGGTGGGGACGCTCGCCGCGTCGATTTTTGAAACGCAAACCGCGCTTGCGCCCATCCCCACCGATACATCG
>CXWJ01014542.1_pt1 | contig 10620 bp, 8 predicted proteins | sample 590841 | NCBI WGS metagenome assembly CXWJ01 (sample SAMEA3498367, study PRJEB10139) | wastewater metagenome | biome: wastewater treatment plant; material: activated sludge | place: Austria | collected 2015-01-21 | reverse complement strand
GCCACCTGCTCGGGCGTGCCCTGGTGCAGCACCACCTGCACCTTCGGGTAGCGCCGGCGCAGCTGCGCCACCGGCCCGGGCAGCACGTAGCGCGCCTGCGTGTGCGTTGTGGCGATCGACAGCGTGCCGGCTTCCTGCTTGGAGAACTCCTCGCCGATGCGCTTCAGGTTGGCGACCTCGCGCAGGATGATGTCGATCGACTTCAGCACCTCCTGCCCCGGCTCGGTGACACGACGCAGCCGCTTGCCGTGGCGCGCGAAGATGTCGATGCCGAGTTCCTCCTCGAGCTCGAGGATGGCCTTGCTGATGCCCGGCTGCGAGGTAAAGAGCGCCTTCGCCGTCTCGGTCAGGTTCAGGTTGCGGCGCACCGCCTCCTGCACGAAGCGGAACTGGTGCAGGTTCATGCGGGCCCTCCGGGCGTTGTCTCGGCCGCATCCAGCAGCGTCAGCGCGAGCGTGGCCATCGCCTCGTGCAGCAGCGGTTGCTCGCCGAGCGCCGCGTGCAGCCGCCAGTGCACCGCCGGATACCGCTCGCGCAGTTGCTGCAGCAGTGGTGGCAGGTCACGCCGCAGGTGGCCGCCGGTGCCGAGGAACATCGGCAGCACGTCCACGTGCGTGCAGCCGGCCGCGCTGAGCTGGGCGCCGGCCTCCTGCAGGCTCGGCGGCATCAGCTCGAGGAAGGCGACGCGCAGTTGCAGCTGCGGGCGCTGTTCGCCGATGCGCCGCGCCACCGCCTCGAACGGCGCGGCCCAGCGCGCGTCGCGCGCGCCGTGCGCGAACAGGATCAGACCCTGGCTCACCGGTAGCGCACCAGCCAGGCGAACGCGGCCAGCGACAGCAGCATGAACACCGCGCTCGGCATCGCCGCGACGACCCACGGCGTCCAGCCGCGCAGCAGGCCGATGTGGCCGGCAACGTTGTTCAGCAGCACGAAGCCGATGCCGAGCATGATGCCGCCGAACACCTTCAGGCTGATGCCGCCGCCACGCGCATGCAGGTAGGCGAAAGGCAACGCCAGCGCGGTCAGCACCAGGCAGGCCAGCGGATACAGCGCCTTCTTCCAGAACTGGATCTCGTAGCGCTGCGCCGCCTGCTCCTGGTCGCTGAGGTGGTGGCTGTAGCGCCACAGTTCGACGGTGGACATCGTCTTCAGCGGCAGCACCGCGGCCGACACCACGCCGGCGCTCAGCGTGCTCGGCCACTGCAGCGTGGCCGCCGACTGGTGCTGCACCCGGTCGGGCGCGGTGGCATCGCCGGCCGGCCAGGTGGTGACCTCGGCATCGCTGAGCGTCCACACGCCGCCGGCGCCGACACGCGCTTCGCGTGCGTTGATGCGCGACAGGTGTCGCCCGGCGGCATCGAACTCGAAGATGCGGATGCCGACCAGCGTGGCGCGGCCGTCGATGCCGGCGACGTTGACCGCGAAGTGGCGCTCGCCGCTGTCGTCGACGCGGCGCTCCTTCAGCCAGGCGCCGGTTGCGCCGAGCTTGCGCCCGCCGCTGAGCGTGGCCTTCAGCAGCGCGGTCTGCCGCTCGGTGAAGGGCACGACATAGTCGCCGAGCGCGAAGGTCAGCGCGCTGAACACCAGCGCCAGCAGTGCCAGCAGGCGCAGTGCCCGCGACGGGCTCAGGCCGCCGGTGCGCAGGATGGTGAACTCGGAGGTCTGGGCGAGCCGCGCCAGCGAATAGATCGTGCCGATCAGCACCGCGATCGGCAGCAGTTCGTACAGGTTGCCCGGCAGCTCCATCATCGAGCTGACGATCGCCATCCACAGGCCGTAGCCGGGACGGCCGATCTTCTGCAGCTCGTCGACGAAGTCGATGAAGAAGGACAGCGACAGGAAGGCCAGCGCGACGAACACCACCGACCACACGATGTCGCGATACAGCATGCGGCGCACGGTTCTCATGTCGTGGCCCTCACCGCACCGCGGCGCCAGTGCAGCACCGCCGCATGGTCGCGCCACCACAGCAGCGTCAGTGCGGCCAGGAACACGCCGCCGTGCAGCGTCAGCAGCGCCTGCGCCATGCCCAGGCGGCCGTTGGCGACCCAGCTCTGCGTGAGGTTGATCGAGTTGAAATAGGCCAGCGAGCCGAACAGCGCCACCACCAGGTTCAGGTTGCTCGGCCGGCGCGTGTTGACATGCGCCAGGCCGATGGCCAGCAGCGACAGGTTCACCGCCGCGAGCATCAGGCCGAAGCGCCACACCAGCTCGCCCTGGTTGCGCGGCGTGGCATGGCGCATCAGCGCGGCCGTGTCCATCGTCTTCGGCGGCGGCTCCTGCACGCGGCGCAGCGCGCGGATGTCGACCAGCGCGCGATAGGTCTCGAAGCCGGCGAGCGTCGACTCGCCGCTGCGCGCGTCGACATCGCTGCGCTGTCCGGCCTCGAGCACCAGGAAACGATCGTCGCCGTCGACGTCGACGCGGCCGGATCGCGCCGACACCACCGTCTCGGTGTCGTTCTTGCTCGACAGCGCGAACACGTTGCGCACGCTGACGTCGTCGCGCGGGTCGCGTTCGACGAAGAACACGCGCCGGCCGTCGGACGAGCTCTGGAACACGCCCGGCGCCACACGCGCCAGGTCCGAGCGCTGCGCATAGCGGTCGCGCAGCTCGGTGCTGTTGCGGTTGACCCAGGGCCAGGCGAAGGCGAGCAGCAGGCAGATCACCACCAGCACCGGCCAGAAGGTGCGCAGCACCGGGCGCACGAAACGCGCCAGTTCCAGCCCGCTGGCGAACCAGATCGCCATCTCGCTGTCGCGGTACATGCGCCCGAGCGTGGCGACGATGGAGACGAACAGCGACAGGCTGAGGATCGTCGCCAGATGGCCGAGCGTGGTGTAGCCGAGCACCAGCACCACGTCCTTCGGCTCGACCAGGTCGCTGGCGGCCAGCGACAGCGTGCGCACCAGCAGCATCGTGATGACGATGGTCAGCAGCACCACCAGCGTCGCGCCGAAGGTGCGCGCCAGGTCTCGCCTCAGAGTGCTATCGAATAACATGGGCCGCTTCGTTCAGCGGGCCGGATTATGGACTTCAGGATACAGCTCACCACGCTCGGCGACTTGCACCGTGCCGAGGCCGACGCGCTGCTCGTCGTCGTCGGCGAGGGTAGCGTGCCCGCCTCGCTGGGCAAGGTGCTCGGCGCGGCGCTGGCTGCGGCGCTGAAGGACGGCGACCTGGCCTACAAGCCCGGCCGCTGCCTCTACCTGCACGGCCTGGCCGGCGTGAAGCCGGCGCGCGTCGTGTTCGCGGTGGCCGCGGCGGCGACCGCCAAGGGGTTCAGGGCGGCATGGCTCGCCGGCCTGGCCTTGCTGAAGGGCGGCGGGGCGCGCCACCTGCTGGTCGCGTCGGCGTTGCCGCAGCCGCTGGATGCGATGGCGGCGCAGGCCTTGCCGGGAGCGGTCGGCGAGGCGCTGTATGTCTACCGTCACACCAAGCCTTCGGCGCCTNNTGGCGCGCGAGTGTGCGAACCGGCCGGGCAACCACTGCACGCCGGCATTCCTGGCCGACGAGGCCCGGCGCCTGGCCAAGGCGCATGCGCTGCAGCTCGACGTGCTCGGCCGCAAGGAACTCGAGAAGCTCGGCATGGGCTGCCTACTGGCCGTGGCGCAAGGGTCGTCGCAGCCGCCGAGGTTCATCGTGCTGCAGTACCGCGGCGCGGCCAGGACGGCGCCGCCGGTGGTGCTGGTCGGCAAGGGCATCACCTTCGACACCGGCGGCATCTCGATCAAACCTGCCGCCGAGATGGACGAGATGAAGTTCGACATGGGGGGTGCCGCCAGCGTGCTGGGCACCTTCCACGCGGTGGCTGCGCTGCAACCGAAGATCAATCTGATCGGGCTGATCCCGGCCTGCGAGAACATGCCGGGCGGCGCTGCCGTCAAGCCCGGTGACGTGGTCACCAGCCTGTCCGGCCAGACGGTGGAGATCCTCAACACCGACGCCGAGGGCCGCCTGATCCTGTGCGACGCGCTGACCTACGCCGAGCGCTTCAAGCCGGCCGCGGTGGTCGACATCGCCACGCTGACCGGCGCCTGCGTGATCGCGCTCGGCCACCACCGCAGCGGCCTGTTCAGCAGCGACGACGCGCTGGCCGGCGCACTCGAGCGCGCCGGCCAGGCGGCGCTCGACCCGTGCTGGCGCATGCCGCTGGACGACGAATACGACGAGGGCCTGAAGAGCAACTTCGCCGACATGGCCAACGTCGGCCCGCGCGCCGGCGGTGCCATCACCGCGGCGATGTTCCTCAAGCGCTACACGGCCAAGTACCCGTGGGCGCATCTGGACATCGCCGGCAGCGCATGGAAGTCCGGTGCCGCCAAGGGCGCGACCGGACGACCGGTGGCGCTGCTGACGCAGTTCGTGCTGGACCGGGCTGGCTAGGAACGTGCCGCAGGTCGAGTTCCACACCGGCGTGGCCACGCCGGTGCACTTTGCCTGCCGGCTGCTGCGCAAGGCCTACCGGCAGCAGGTGGCGGTGCTCGTCAGCGCGCCGCCGGACACGCTGGGTGCGCTGGACCGCGAGTTGTGGACCTTCGAGGCGCAGGAGTTCGTGCCGCACCTGCGTGTGCGGCCCGGGCAGGCGCTGGATGCCGCACTGCGCCGCACGCCGATCTGGCTGTGCGAAGGCATGCCGCCGCGCCCGCACCCGGCGGTGCTGGTCAACCTGGGCGGACAGCCGCCGGACGGCGGCGAGCCGTTCGCACGCATCATCGAGATCGTGCCCGCCGCCGACGACGACGCGCGGCGCAGCGCGCGCGCGCGCTGGCGCGCCTACGAGGCGCGCGGCTGGGCCATCCGGCACCACGCACCGGCGGCGGGCTGAAAAGCAACTCTGGCGGACCCCGATACCGGAATGCCTTGTCAATCCCTTATGATCACCGCCACATTTTTCTGTGGGAACCCCCGTATGAACAAGTTCACCCTGTCGGTTGTCGCTTCCGCCGCCGTGCTGTTGGCGGCGTGTGGCAAGAAGGAGGAAGCGCCGAAGGCGGCGGCGGTAACGCCCGCTCCGGCCGCCGCGCCGGCGCCGGCGACCGAGCTGGTCATCAAGATCGGCCACGTCGGCCCGACCAGCGGCGCGATCGCCCACCTCGGCAAGGACAACGAGATGGGTGCGCGCATGGCGATCGAGGATCTGAACGCCAAGGGCGTGATGATCGGTGGCCAGAAGGCGAAGTTCGAGCTGCTCGCCGAAGACGATGCCGGCGATCCGAAGCAAGGCACGGCCGTGGCGCAGAAGCTGGCCGATGCCAAGGTGCAGGGCGTCGTGGGCCACCTGAACTCGGGCACGTCGATCCCGGCTTCGCAGGTCTACAGCACCGCCGGCATCCCGCAGATCTCGCCGTCGGCCACCAATCCGAAGTTCACGCGCCAGGGCTTCAAGACCACGTTCCGCGTGGTCGCCGACGACGTGCACCTGGGCGGCACCCTCGGCAAGTACGCCGTGGGCGAGCTGAAGGGCAAGAGCATCGCCGTCATCGATGATCGCACGGCCTATGGCCAGGGCGTGGCCGACGAGTTCGAGAAGGCCGTCAAGGCCGCCGGCGGCAACACGCTGGACCGCCAGTTCACCACCGACAAGGCCACCGACTTCACCGCCATCCTGACCGCGATCAAGGCGAAGAAGCCCGACGTGGTGTTCTTCGGCGGCATGGACGCGGTCGCCGGCCCGATGATGCGGCAGATGAAGCAGCTCGGCATCAACGCCAAGTTCGTCGGCGGCGACGGCATCTGCTCGAGCGAGCTGCCCAAGCTGGCGGCCGGCGCGATGGCCGACGGCCAGGTGGTGTGCGCCGAGGCCGGTGGCGTCGAAGGCGAGCAGAAGGCCGGCATGGACGCGTTCCGCGAGAAGTTCAAGGCCAAGAACAACGTCGACGTCCAGGTCTATGCACCGTATGTGTACGACGCGGTGATGGTCATGGCCGCAGCGATGGAAAAGGCCGGCTCGGCCGATCCGGCCAAGTACCTGCCCGAACTGGCCAAGACCGACGGCTACAAGGGCGTGACCGGCACGATCGGCTTCGACGAGAAGGGCGACATCAAGAACGGCGCGCTGACCCTGTACACCTACAAGGACGGCAAGCGCGAGCAGATCGCCGTCGTGCGCTGAACCCGCGGTTGCCCCGCAGCACAGCAAGGCGCCCCGAGGGGCGCCTTTTTCATGCGCCGTCGCGGCGCGGCAGGCGGTCGAACAGCCGGCACAGCGTGGCCAGCCGCTGCCCGTGCCAGTCGTGCACCTGGCTCCACTGCATGCGCCACTGCCACCAGCCTTCGCTCTGGCCGGGAAAGTTCATGCGCGACTCGCCCGGCAGCGACAGCACATCCTGCATCGCGACGATCGCCGTGTCGGCGACCGACGCGCAGGCGGCGCGGATCAGTGCCCAGGCCATGTCGTGGCCGTCGGTGCCCAGGTAGGCGCGCGCGAACTCGCGTTCGTGCTCGCCGGCACCCGCCCACCAGCCCAGCGTCGTGTCGTTGTCGTGCGTGCCCGGGTAGACCACCGTGTCGCATTCGTGGTGATGCGGCAGGAAGGTGTTGCGGGCATCGCCGGCGAACGCGAACTGCAGGATGCGCATGCCGGGGAAATGGAAGCGCCGGCGCAGCGCTTCGACGTCGGGCGTGATGACGCCCAGGTCCTCGGCGATGATCGGCATCGGCCCGAGCGCGGCGTTGATGGCCTTGAACAGGTCGGCGCCGGGGCCAGGCCGCCACTGGCCGTGCACGGCGGTGGGCTCGTCGGCCGGAATCGCCCAGTAGCCGGCAAAGCCGCGGAAGTGGTCGATGCGCACGACGTCGACCAGCTCGAACACGCAGCGCAGGCGTCGCACCCACCAGGCAAAGCCGTCGCGCGCATGCACGTCCCAGCGGTACAGCGGGTTGCCCCAGCGCTGGCCGGTGCGGCTGAAGAAGTCCGGCGGCACCCCCGCCACCGCGGTGGGCCGGCCGTCGTCGCCCAGCTCGAACAGCCCCTGGTGCGCCCAGGCGTCGGCGCTGTGGTGGGCGACGAAGATCGGCACGTCGCCGACGATCTGCACGCCGCGCTGGTTGGCGTAGTCCTTCAGCCGCAGCCACTGGCGGAAGAAGCACCACTGGCCGAACTTCCAGAACTCGATGCGTTCGGCGTGCTCGCGTCGGGCATGCGCCAGCGCCGCCTCGTCGCGCCGCGCCAGCGCCTCGGGCCAGTCGCACCAGCTGCGTGGCGCATGCGCTTCGTCCAGCGCCATGAACAGCGCGTGGTCGTCCAGCCAGTCGCCGTGACGGTGGCAGAACCGTGCGAACTGCTGTCGCCGCTCGTCGTGCGGCGGCAGCGCGAGGAAGCGGCCGGCCGCCAGCGCCAGGCGCTGCATGCGAAAGGGCACGACCTCGGCATAGTCGACCCGCTGCGGCAGCAGCGCGGGCGTGGGCGCCACCTCATGGGCCGTCAGCCAGCCCTGCTGCTGCAGCTCGTGGAGGTCGACGAGCAGCAGGTTGCCGGCGAAGGCCGAGCTGCTGGCATAGGGCGAATTGCCGGCGCCGATGCCGTTCAGCGGCAGGATCTGCCACAACGACTGCCCGGCCGAGACCAGCCAGTCGACGAAATGGTAGGCCGCACTGCCGCAGTCGCCGCTGCCGTGCACGCCCGGCAGCGAGGTCGGATGCAGCAGCACGCCGCTGGCCCGTGCAAAGCGCACCGTGTCAATCCTCCGGCTGGCGCTGCAGCAGCGCCAGGCTGCGCGCGGCCAGCACGCCGGGCGCGGCGTCCGCGGCCGCGCTGTCCAGCAGCGTGCGCCAGCGCCCGGCAGGCAGGTCGAACCGCAGTTCATGCTCGCCCGGGTTGAACAGCAGCAGCAGCGGCCGTGGGCCTCGCCCGGGGCGCTCGATCAGCAGGCCGATGCCTTCGTGCACGCCCCGATGCCAGTCGCCCGTCGATGGCGTGTGCCCGTCGGGCAGCCGCCAGCGCAGGCCGGGCCGATCGGCCGCGTCGTCGTACCAGTCGTCGGCCAGCGGCAGCTGCTCGCGGCGCAGCGCGATCAGCCGGGCGCAGAACGCCGTCAGCTGTTCGTCGGCTTGCGACCAGTCGATCCAGGTGGTCGGGTTGTCCTGGCAGTAGGGGTTGTTGTTGCCTTGCTGGCTGTGGCCGAGCTCGTCGCCGGCGGCCAGCATCGGCGTGCCTTGTGCCAGCAGCAGCGTGGCCAGCAGCGCGCGCTGCAGCCGAGCGCGCAGCGCCTGCACCGCGGCGTCGTCGCTGGGGCCTTCGACGCCGCAGTTCCAGCTCAGGTTGTGCGCATGGCCGTCGCGGTTGTCCTCGCCGTTGGCGTGGTTGTGGCGCTGGTCGTAGCTGACCAGGTCGCGCAGCGTGAAGCCGTCGTGAGCGACGATGTAGTTCAGCGACGCCGACGGCGCACGGCCGTCGTGCCGGAACAGCTCGGACGAAGCGCACAGCCGGCGCGCGAAATCGCCGCGCGTGCACGGATGTCCGAGCCAGCCGGCGCGCACCGTGTCGCGGAAGCGGTCGTTCCATTCGGCCCAGCCGGCAGGAAACTGGCCGAGCCGATAGCCGCCGGGCCCGATGTCCCAGGGCTCGGCGATCAGCTTGACGCGCGCCAGCACCGGGTCCTGTGCCAGGCTGGCGAAGAAGGCGGCATGGCGCTCGAAGCCGTGCGCGCCGCGCCCCAGCACCGTCGCCAGGTCGAAGCGGAAGCCGTCGACATGCATCTGCTGCACCCAGTAGCGCAGGCTGTCCATGACCATCTGCAGCACGCGCGGGTGGCTCAGGTTCAGCGTGTTGCCGCAACCGGTGTGGTTCTCGTAGCGCCCGCCGTCGGCCAGGCGGTACCAGCTGGCGTTGTCCAGCCCGCGCCAGCTCAGCGTCGGCCCGGCCGCGTCGGTTTCGGCCGTGTGGTTGAAGACGACGTCGAGGATCACCTCGATGCCGGCGGCGTGAAGCCGCTGCACCATGCGGCGGAACTCGTCGCGCAGCGCGCGGCCGTCGCTGCCCGTCGTGCCGTAGCGCGGCTCGGGGCAGAAGAAGGCCAGCGTGTTGTAGCCCCAGTGGTTGCGCAGCCCCAGGCGCACCAGCCGCTCCTCGTCGATGAAGCGCTGCACCGGCAGCAGGCTCACTGCGGTGATGCCCAGGCGCGTGAAGTGCGCGATCGCCGCGTCCGACGCCAGCCCGGCGAAGCAGCCGCGTTCGGCCTCGGGCACGCCCGGGTGGCGCTGGCTGAAACCGCGCACGTGCACCTCGTACAGCACGCTGTGGGCCCACGGCGTGGCCGGCGGCGCATCGCCCTGCCAGGCGAAGTCGTCGTCGTCGACGACGCGCGCCTTCAGCGCCAGCGCGCCGTTGTCGCGCGCGTCGCTGCGCTGCGGGTCGTCGCCGGCATGGCCGCGGTGCAGCTCGCTCCAGGCGAAGCGGCCGACGGTCTCGCGCGCGTAGGGGTCGAGCAGCAGCTTGTGCGGGTTGAAACGGTGGCCGTGCTGCGGCTGCCACGGGCCGTGTGCGCGCAGGCCGTAGACGAGCCCGGCGCGCGCGGCGCCGAGGTGGCCGTGCCAGACATCGCCGCTGCGCCGGGGCAGCGGCAGCCGTGCCAGCTCTTCGCCGCCGTCGTCGTCGTACAGGCACAGCTCGATGGCCGTGGCATGCGCCGAGAACACCGCGAAGTTGACGCCGCGCGCGTCGACGCTCGCGCCCAGCGGCCAGGGACTGCCGGGCGTGAGCCGCGGCCCGGCGTTCAGGCCGTCCATTCGAACATCACGGTGGCCAGCGGCGGCAGATCGATGACGATCGAATCGCTGCGGCCGTCGCAGCCCAGCGGTTGGCTGTCGGCCTGGCCGAGCGGTGTGCCGACGTTGCTGCCGCCGTACCAGGCCGAGTCGGTGTTCAGCCGCTCGCGCCAGCGCCCGGCACGCGGCACGCCGACGCGCCAGCCGCGGCGCACCACCGGCGTGAAGTTGCAGACCACGAGCATCAGCGCCGCGCCGCCGCGGCTGCGGCGCACGAAGCTGAGCACGCTGTGCGCGGCGTCGCTGTGCGAGATCCACTCGAAGCCGTCGGCGTCGAAGTCGCGCTGGTGCAGCGCCGCGCAGTCGCGCAGCGTCAGGTTCAGGTCGCGCACCAGCGCCTTCACGCCGGCATGCAGCGGGTCGTCGTTGAGGTGCCAGTCGAGGCTGCGGTCGTGGTCCCATTCGCGTTCCTGCGCGAACTCGCTGCCCATGAACAGCAGCTTCTTGCCCGGGTGGCCGAACATGAAGCCGTAGTACGCGCGCAGGTTGGCGAACTTCTGCCAGCGGTCGCCGGGCATCTTGTTCAGCATCGAGCCCTTGCCGTGCACCACCTCGTCGTGCGACAGCGGCAGCACGAAGTTCTCGTTGAACGCGTACATCAGGCCGAAGCTCATCTCGCCGTGGTGGTACTTGCGATGCGCGGGGTCGCGCGACATGTACTTCAGCGTGTCGTGCATCCAGCCCATGTTCCACTTGTAGTGGAAGCCCAGCCCCCCGGCATACGGTGGGCGCGACACCCCGGGGAACGCGGTCGACTCCTCGGCCAGCGTCACCGCTTGCGGCCGCTGCACGCCGACGACTTCGTTGGCGCGCTTGAGGAAGGCGATGGCCTCCAGGTTCTCGCGCCCGCCG
>CXWJ01011687.1_pt1 | contig 10623 bp, 10 predicted proteins | sample 590841 | NCBI WGS metagenome assembly CXWJ01 (sample SAMEA3498367, study PRJEB10139) | wastewater metagenome | biome: wastewater treatment plant; material: activated sludge | place: Austria | collected 2015-01-21 | reverse complement strand
AAGTAGAGCATTGGTACGGGTAGTCTCATTTAAGTTCACTCAAGAAGCGAACACTACACTAGGCGCGACTGAAGCGGAGCACGCCGTCGTCGCCGCGCTCGCGCCGCAGCCGCCCGCCGAGCCACAAGGCGTTCAGATGGGCGATCGACTCGCCCATGGCGAAGGTCGTCTGGTGCAGGTCGAGCGCGCGCTTGAACAACACCGGCAGCAGGCTCGCCGCCGTCTGCGGCGCGGTTTCGCAGGCTGCCAGCACGTCGGCGAAACGATCGTCGTGATGCGCCACCAGCTGGTCGACGCGCGCGTGCAGGCGGCGGAACGGCCGGCCGTGCGAAGGCAGCACCAGCGTGTCGGCGGGCAAGGCGCGCAAGCGCTCGAGCGACGCGAGGTACAGCGGCAGGGGGTTGGCTTCGGGCTCGATGTCGATGACGCTGACGTTCGTCGAGATGCGCGGCAGCAGCATGTCGCCGCTGATCAGCACGCCGAGACCGGCGCAGTGCAGCGAGATGTGCTCGGGCGCGTGGCCGTAGCCGGCGTGGCAGTTCCATGACTGCGCGCCGATCGTCAGCAGGTCGCCGCCCATCAGGCGGCGGAACTGCGCCGGCACCTGCGGCACCATGCTCGCGTAATAGTTGCTGCGCGCCCTGATCTTCTCGATCGCCGCCGGGTCGGTGAGGCCATGGCTGGCCATGAAGGCCGCGGCGCTCGCGCCGCCGAAGCCGGTGGTTGCGCTGCTGGCGATGCGCGCCGCGTTCCAGTCGGTCGCGCTGATCCACAGGCGAACGCCGAAACGTTCGGTCAGCCAGTGCGCGTTGCCGATGTGGTCGGGGTGCATGTGGGTGACGATCACGCGCAGCACCGGCAAGCCGTCGAGGCTGCTCGCGAACACCTGTTCCCAGGCCGCGCGAGTCGCGTCGTCGGCGATGCCGCAGTCGACGATCGCCCAGCCCTCGCGGCCGGCGGCGTCGCGGTCGCGCAGCAGCCACAGGTTGATGTGGTCGAGCGCGAACGGCAGCGCCATGCGCAGCCAGCGCAGCCCCGGAGCGATCTCGATCGTCGCTCCGGGTGCGGGCAGGTGCTCGCCCAACGGATAGTCGAGCTGCCTTTCGAGGTCGTTCATGGGTAGGCTCGGCGGTGGGAAACGGGGCAGGGGCAGGCAAGGGCTTCGCTACACTTGACGTAAACGTCAACTGCGCGAGTGTAGTCCGCCATGCCTGCCGCTGCTGCCGCAGAACCTTCGTTGCCGGCGCCTTCGAGTTACTCGATCGGCGAACTCGCGCGCGAGTTCGACCTGACGACGCGCGCGATCCGCTTCTACGAAGACTGCGGCCTGCTGAGCCCGAGGCGCGCCGGCCGCCGGCGCGTCTACAGCGCGCGCGACCGCACGCGGCTCAAGCTGACGCTGCGCGGCAAGCGGCTCGGGTTGACGCTCGCCGAGGTCAAGGAACTCGTCGACATGTACGAGTCGCCGCGCGACACGCAGGCGCAGCTGATCAAGTTCCTCGCCGTGCTCGGCGTGCACCGGGCGCAGCTCGAACAGCAGATGGCCGACCTTGCCGTCACGCTCGACGAGGTGCGTGCGCACGAGAAGGAAGCCCGCCGTCTGCTCGACGACACCGCGCGCCGCCGGCGTGCCTGAGCCGGAGAACGCGATGCAGGCCCACGACGCCGCTTTCGAACAACGCACGCGCGCCTCGTTCGCCCGCCAGGCGGCGATGGCCACGCTCGGCGCGACGATAGAGACGGTCGCGCCGGGCCGCGTCGTGCTGGCGATGGCGCACCGCGAGGCGCTGACGCAGCAGCACGGCTTCATCCACGCCGGCATGATCGCCGCGGCGCTCGATTCGGCCTGCGGTTACGCTGCGTTCACGCTGATGCCGGACGACGCGGCGGTGCTGACGATCGAGTTCAAGATCAACCTGCTCGCGCCGGCGCGCGGGCCGGAGTTCCGCTTCGAGGGCCTCGTCGTCAAGCCGGGGCGCACGATCAGCGTCGTCGACGGCCGCGCGACGCAGTTCGACGCCGCCGACCGTGGCGAGCCGAAGCTGATCGCGACCATGAGCGCGACCGTGATGACGGTTCGCGGCCGCGAGGCGCTGCGCCATTGACCTGAGATAACCTCGCCCATCCCACCCCCGGACGGCAGACCATGAGCCAGGACCTCGACGAACTCTTCGAAAGCAACCGCCGCTGGGCGCAGGAGGTCGAGACACGCACCCCCGGCTTCTTCTCGCGGCTGCTCGCGCAGCAGACGCCGCAGTACCTGTGGATCGGCTGCGCCGACAGCCGCGTGCCCGCCAACGAGATCCTCGGCCTGCTGCCGGGCGACGTGTTCGTGCATCGCAACGTCGCCAACGTCGTCGTGCACTCCGACCTGAACGCGTTGTCGGTCGTGCAGTACGCGGTCGACATGCTGCACGTGCGCCACGTCATGGTCGTCGGCCACTACGGTTGCGGCGGCGTCGCCGCGGCGCTCGTCGATCGGCGCATCGGCCTGGCCGACAACTGGATCCGCCACGTGCAGGACGTGCGCAACAAGCACCGCGCCTGGCTCGAAGGCATGCCGGAGGCGGCGATGCGGCTGAACGCGCTGTGCGAGCTGAACGTGCTCGAGCAGACGCTGAACCTGTGCGAGACGACGGTCGTGCAGGACGCCTGGACGCGCGGCCAGGAGGTGGTCGTGCACGCCTGGGTCTACGGTCTGCACAACGGCCTGATCGAGGACCTGAGGCTGAGTGTCGGCGGCGGCGCCGAACTGGCCGCGGCCTACGGCCTGGCGCTCGGCGCGCTGAAGAACCGCTACGACGCGCAGCGCAAGCAGGGCCGCCCCTGAGCGCGCAACGGGCTGCGATGTTCCCGCAGAAGCTCACCGACTCGCGCGCCTTCGACATCGCCCAGGCGATGCTCGAAGGCTTCGACCGCCACTACACGCTGTTCCGCGAGGCCTGCCGCGAGGCCAAGCGATTGTTCGAACGCGCCGACTGGCACGCCCAGCAGCGCGGGCAGCGCGAGCGCATCGAGTTCTACGACAAGCGTGTCGACGAGGGCGCCGAGCGCTTGCAGCGCGAGTTCGACGCCGGCCGCCTGTCGATGGACGTGTGGCAGCAGGTCAAGCTGCACTACATCGGCCTGCTGACCAATCACCACCAGCCCGAGCTGGCCGAGACCTTCTTCAACTCGGTGACGACGAAGATCCTGCACCGCAACTACTTCCACAACCACTTCATCTTCGTGCGACCTGCGGTGTCGACCGAGTACATCGAGAACGACATCGTCGGCGGCGAGCCGACCTACCGCGCCTACTACCCGACCCGCGAGACGCTGCGCGACACCTGGCTGCGCATCGTCACGAATTTCCGGCTGGAGCGCGAGTTCGAAGACCTGGGCCGCGACGTCGACCACGTGCTCGCGGCGGTCATGGCGCAGCTCGGCGACTTCCGCATGCGCGCGAACTTCCAGGTGCAGGTGCTGGCGTCGCTGTTCTACCGCAACAAGGGTGCCTACCTCGTCGGCAAGATCATCAACGGCGACAACGAGATGCCGTTCGCGTTGCCGATCCTGCACACGCCCCGTCATCAGCTCGCCATCGACACCGCCCTGTTCGGCGAAGACGACCTGCAGCTGCTGTTCAGCTTCGCGCGCGCCTACTTCATGGTCGACATGGAAGTGCCGTCGGCCTACGTGCAGTTCCTGCGCTCGCTGATGCCGCGCAAGCCGCGCAGCGAGATCTACGCCTCGCTCGGCCTGCAGAAGCAGGGCAAGAACCTGTTCTACCGCGACTTCCTCGCGCACCTGCGCCATTCGAGCGACAAGTTCCGCATCGCACCAGGCATCAAGGGCATGGTGATGCTGGTGTTCGACCTGCCGAGTTTTCCCTACGTGTTCAAGGTCATCAAGGACTTCTACCCGCAGCAGAAGGAAACGACGCGCGAGCTGATCAAGCGCAAGTACCTGCTCGTCAAGCAGCACGACCGCGTCGGCCGCATGGCCGATACGCTCGAATACAGCAACGTCGCGTTCCCGCGCGAACGCTTCGAGGACGAACTCGTCGCCGAGCTGGAGAAATACTGCGGCAGCCTGCTCGAAATCTCGGATCGCGACGGCGACGGCCAGACCGAGCTGATCCTGCAGCATGTCTACATCGAGCGCCGCATGATCCCGCTGAACATCTACCTGCAAGAGGCTTCGCCGCGGCAGATGGAGCACGCGGTGATCGAATACGGCAATGCGATCAAGGACCTGGTGCGCGCCAACATCTTCCCCGGCGACATGTTGTGGAAGAACTTCGGCGTCACGCGCCACGGCAAGGTCGTGTTCTACGACTACGACGAGATCGAGTACCTGAGCGACTGCAACTTCCGCAAGGTGCCCGCGCCGCGCAACGAGGAAGAAGAGATGTCGGGCGAGGTCTGGTACAGCGTCGGCCCGAAGGACGTGTTCCCCGAGACCTTCGGCCCCTTCCTGCTCGGCAACCCGGCGGTGCGCGAGGTCTTCATGCAGCACCATGCCGATCTGCTCGACGCCGCGTTCTGGCAAGGCCACAAGGAGCGCATCCTCGCCGGCTACGTGCACGATGTCTTCCCCTACGAAGCGCACAAGCGCTTCGAGTTCCAGCGCCGCCGCGTGCACGACGACAAGCCGCTCGCGGCCGAATTGCCCACCTGAAGGAGACTGCCATGTCCGATCCCGTCGTCATCGTCTCGGCCGCACGCACGCCGATCGGCGGCCTGCTCGGCGACTTCGCATCGCTTGCGGCGTGGCAGCTCGGCGCGGTCGCGATCCGGGCAGCGGTCGAACGCGCCGGGGTTCCCGGCGACGCCGTCGACGAGGTGCTGATGGGCAACTGCCTGATGGCCGGCCAGGGCCAGGCGCCGGCGCGCCAGGCGGCGCTGGCCGCGGGCCTGCCGCTGTCGGCAGGCGCCGTCACCTTGTCGAAGATGTGCGGCTCGGGAATGCGCGCCATGATGTTCGCGCACGACATGCTCGCGGCCGGCAGCGCCGGCGCAATGGTGGCCGGGGGCATGGAAAGCATGAGCAATGCGCCGCATCTGATGTTCGCACGCAAGGGCGTGCGTTACGGCGCCGCGCAACTCTTCGACCACATGGCGATGGACGGACTCGAAGACGCCTACGAACGCGGCCGCGCGATGGGCACATTTGCCGAAGACTGCGTCGCCGAGTACGGCTTCACGCGCGAAGCGCAGGACGCGTTCGCGATCGCCTCGACGCAGCGCAGCAAGGCGGCCAACGAGGACGGCAGCTTCGATTGGGAGATGGCGCCGGTCACGCTGCCCGCCAAGAATGGCGACACGCTCGTGAGATTCGACGAGCAGCCGTTCAAGGCCAAGCTCGACAAGATCCCGTCGCTCAAACCCGCGTTCAGGAAGGACGGCACGATCACCGCCGCGAACGCGTCGAGCATCAGCGACGGTGCCGCGGCGCTCGTGCTGATGCGCGCGAGCACGGCCGCGCAACGCGGGGCGGCGCCGCTGGCGCGCATCGTGGCCCACGGCGTGCACGCGCAGGCGCCGGCGTGGTTCAGCACCGCGCCCGCGGGGGCGATCCGGAAGGTGCTCGCCAAGGCCGGCTGGGCGGCGGGCGACGTCGACCTGTGGGAAGTCAACGAGGCCTTCGCCGCGGTGACGATGGCGGCGATGAGCGAGTTCTCGCTGCCGCACGAGATCGTCAACGTGCACGGCGGCGCCTGCGCGCTCGGCCACCCGATCGGCGCGAGCGGCGCGCGCATCGTCGTCACGCTGCTCGGCGCCTTGCGCCAACGCCGCCTGAAGCGCGGCGTGGCTGCGCTGTGCATCGGCGGCGGCGAAGCGACGGCGCTGGCGATCGAGATGCTCTGACCATGTCGGGAACCCACGATCTCGCGCTGTTCAGCCTGACCGTGCTGGTGCTCAACGCCACGCCCGGCGTCGACCTGGTGTTCACCTTGACGCGCACCTTGCAGCAGGGCGTGCGCGCCGGTTTCGCTGCGGCGCTGGGCATCAACGCGGGCTGCGTGCTGCACGCGCTCGCCGCGGCGTTCGGGCTGGCGGCGCTGATGGCGACTTCAGCCGCGGCGTTCACGGCCGTCAAGTGGGCCGGCGCGCTCTACCTGCTGTGGCTGGCTGTCGGCATGCTGCGCAGCGCGCTGCGCGCCCCGGCCGGCGCTGCGGCTGCGGCGGCCGTGCCGTCCGCGCCGCCGGCAGATGCCTGGCGCCTGTTCCGACAGGGCCTGCTGACGAATGCGCTGAACCCGAAGGTCGCGATCTTCTTCCTCGCGCTGCTGCCGCAGTTCATCGATGCCGGCGCGGCGAACAAGACGCTCGCCTTCCTGTTCCTCGGCGCCTGGTTCGTGTTGCAGAGCAGCTTGTTCCTGCTGCTGTTCGTGCTGCTCGTCGCGCCGCTGCGGCGCTGGCGGCCCGGGCCGGGGCTGCGCCGCGCGCTCGACGGCGCGAGCGGCCTGTTGTTCGCGCTGCTCGCGGTGCGCCTCGCGCTCGCACGAGCGAACTGAAGTGAAACGACCCCCCCCGAAGCGCCTTCGGCGCCTCCCCCCAGGGGGCGCCGCCAGCGGCCCGGCAGAGCCGGATCCGCGGCGGCCGCTTGGCTGCGTCGGTCGTGCGCCGAGGGTAGTGCTTGTTGCCCCGAGGGGGAGCAGGTCAGGCTTGGGCGGCCCGGCGGCGCCTGGCCTGAGCCGGGCCGCTCCAGCGGGTTCGCGCCTGTGGCGCGGAACGCCCCACCGCGTGCCGTTTTGTGTGAAGATTTCACGCGCCGCCGCACGCTGCGGTGGCCGTGACGCAGACACGCGGCCAGAGTTCGCGCCGCGGCCCGCCCGGGGCGATCCGACAAACCAAACACACACGAGGGAGGGTCCATGGACCTGCAATCCGTCCAAACATTCCTGACGACCACCGCGACCGAACTCGCGATCAAGATCGCCGCGGCCATTGCCTTCTGGGTCGTCGGCCGCTGGCTGATCGGCAAGGTCATCGGGCTGATCCAGGGAGCGATGGGTCGCAACAACGTCGACCCGACGCTCACCAAGTACCTCGGCTCGATCGTCGCGATTGCCCTGAACATCGCGCTCGTCCTGGGCATCCTCGGCTACTTCGGCATCCAGACGACTTCGTTCGCGGCGATGCTCGCCGGCGCCGGCGTGGCCATCGGCGCCGCCTGGAGCGGCATGCTCGGCAACTTCGCCGCCGGCGCCTTCATGCTGATCCTGCGGCCGTTCAAGGTCGGCGACTTCGTCAGCATCGGCGGCGTCACCGGCACGGTGCGCGAACTCGGCCTGTTCGGCACGACCATCGTCACGCCCGACAACGTCATGACGATCGTCGGCAACACCAAGATCTTCGGCGACACGATCCAGAACTACTCGGTGCTGCCGGCGCGGCGCGTCGAGCGCACCGCGCAGCTCGCCGGCAGCGTCGACCCGCTGGACGCGATCCAGCGCTTCAAGGCCGCGGTGGCGAAGATCCCCAACGTCAGCACCACGAACCCGCCCGAGGTCAACCTGCTCGACATGAACCTGAACGGCCCGGTGATCTCGGTGCGGCCGTACACGGGCAACGAACACTACTGGCAGGTGTACTTCGACACCAACGAAGCCATCGTGCGCGTGTGCAAGGAAGCCGGCTGGCCGGCGCCGACGCCGACGCAGATCAACATCTCGCAGCCGCGCTGACCGGCGCAGCGGCGACTGCGCCCTCGAGGCGCCGGCAAGCTTCGTCGAACACCGCCGGGTGATAGGCCAGGTGCACGTGCGCCGTGCCCGGCAGATGGTGGTTGTCGGCGCCCGGCAAGGTGGCCGTCGACGCCGGAAAGACGATGTTGTCGCAGGCGCTGTAGAAGCAGGTGAAGTGCTCTGCCGCCGTGCCGCCGAGCGCGCCGATCCAGGCGCTGCCCAGGCGCATCTGGCGGCCGTTGGCGGTGTGGCCGAAACGCGCCAGCCAGGTGCCGCGGTGCGGCGTGCCGATCGTGATCACGTGCTGCACGCGCCGGCCCGAGCAGCCGAGCCAGTGGCGCACCGCCAAGCCACCCATGCTGTGGGCGACGACCAGCGGCGGCAGGCCGGTCGCAGCTTCGAGCCGCGCGGCGGCAGCTTCGAGGGTCGGCGCGTAGGCCTCGATCGTGCCGAGCACCGGTTCGAGGTCGACGGCGACGAAGGCCACGCCGCGTTTGCGCAAACGCCGCATCCACGGGTTCCACAGCCCGCGGTTGCAGAAGAAGCCGTGCACGAGCAACACGCCGCGCCGGCCGCCTGCGTCGGCCGGCAGATGGTCAGGCTCGGCACGCGAGCGGAACGGCTGGCGCCAGGCGAACACGCGCGGCGCCGTGCAGACCTCGCCCCACCAGGCGCGCAGCAGCTCGCGCGGCGTGGCGCGCGGCGTCGGATCGTCGCGGTGCACGAAGGCCATGGCGACGAACTCGGCGCCTAGGAACAGCGCGTACCCTAGCAGGATCGTCGCCGCGCCCGCGCCGGCCCAGGCCGGCCGGCCGGCGTCGACGAAGACCAGCGCCCAGGCGATCGCCGCAGCGAACAGGCCGAGGGTGGTGAACTGCTGGACGCGCGCGAGCATTCGAGTTCGAGGCCCGCAAACGCTCAGGCGAGGACCACGTCGCGCCCGGTCAAGCGCCGCGCCAGGCCGGTGGCGAGCCGGTTCGCCAGGCCGTAGACCGAGAGCTGCGGGTTCGCGCCGATGCTCGTCGGAAACAACGAACCGTCGTGCACCGACAGGTTGTCGATTTGCCAGTGCACGCCGTCGGGCCGCACGACGCCGAGCGCCTCGGCGCCGGCAATGCCGCAACCGCCCATCACGTGGGCGCTGACGACGCGCGTCAGCAGCGGTTTCATCGGCAGCGCGTCGATCGCAGCGCGCGCCTGCGGCCAGCTGTCGAAGGGCTCGGCGAGTTCATGCCCGGGCAGCACGCGGCGCGCGCCGGCGGCGAACTGGATCTCGGCCATCGCGCGCAGCGCGCGGCGGGCGCCGTCCATGACGAACTCGTTCAGCGCGTAGTCGAGCCGCGCCGAGCCGTCGGACGCGAGGCGCACCTGGCCGCCCGGTGAACGTTCGTGGAAGCCGTCGCGCAGCAGCGCGAGCAGGCTGTGGGTGTGGGCGAAACGCCGCAGCAGTTCGGCCTGGCGCGCACCGTGGCCCGGCAGCGTCGAAGCGAAGATCACCGGGTGGATCGGCGGCGCTTCGAGCTTGAAGCCTATCGGCCCGTCGATCGGGTCGCGCTCGAGGAAGTGGTCGGTGTAGATCGACTGCGGCGCGCCGGCCCAGCCCTGCACCGGTTCGTCGAAGAACGCCGCCGAGATCACCACCGGGTGCAGGAAGGTGCGCCGGCCGAGCAGCGCGTGCGGGTCGGGCAGCTTCGAGCGCAGCAGCAGCGCCGGCGAGTTGATCGCGCCGCCGGCGACGACATAGTGTTTGGCGACGATGCGCAGCGGCTGCCCGGGCAGCGCCGCGCCGTTCGCGCGCACGGCGCGGCAGCGCAGTGCGGTGATGCGGCCGGCCGCGTGTTCGAAGGCCTCGGCACGTGTCTCGACGAACAGGCGTGCGCCGCGGTCGAGCGCCGCGGGAATCGTCGTCACGAGCATCGACTGCTTGGCGTTCGTCGGGCAGCCCAGCCCGCAGGAGCCGAGGTTCCAGCAGTCCTTGACGTTGCGCGCGATCGGCTGGGTGGCGATGCCGAGCGTCGCAGCGCCGCGGCGCAGCAGTTCGTTGTTCAGGTTCGGCGCAGCGAGCCACGGCGCGATGTTCAGACGGCGTTCGACCTGCTCGAACCAGGGCGCGAAGGCGGCGGCGTCGAAGTCGTTCAGGCCGAAACGCTGCTGCCAGAACGCCAGCGTCGCCGCCGGCGTGCGGAACGAACTCGTCCAGTTGACCGTCGTCGATCCGCCGACGCAGCGGCCTTGCAGGATCGTGATCGCCTTGTCGACCGTCTTTCGAGCCGCGCTTTCCTGGTAGAGCTGCGGATAGGCCTCGGACTCGCGCTGGTTGAAGTCGCGGCTGGACCGCAGCGGACCCTCTTCGACGATCAGCACGTCGAGCCCGGCCTTGGCGAGCAGCTCGGCGCTGATGCCGGCGCCGGCGCCGCTGCCGACGATCGCCACGTCGCAGCCCACCTGGCCGGGCAGCGCGCCGTGGGCGCCGCCCCGCACGCGCCAGCCGCGTGCCAGGCCATCGCGGATCGGATCGGGCAGCAGGCTCATCGTCGAGGTTCGCTCACAGCGGCTGCGGGCCGGGGTAGCCGAGCAGGACCCAGGTCTGCGGGTCGGAGAAATAGGCTGCGTTCGTCAGGTCGCGCAGCGCGTGGTAGGCCTGCTGGCGCAAGTCGATCGCCGAGGTTCGCATGGCTTGCAGCGCGGCTTGCAGCTGTGCGATGTCGGCGTCGCGCCAGTTCGAGACGAGGCCTGCGAGGCCGATGCGCCCGGCCGGCGTCGACAGCAGCGCGAGCAGTTGCGACAGCTCGGCCTGGACCGGTGCGGGCAAGCCGGCGAGCGTGGCGCTCAAGCGCGTCATGTGCGCCGCCAGCGCCGCGTCGCGCGCCTCGCGCGAGGCCGGCAGGCAACCGTCGAGTACGGCGCGCGCCACGGCGATGAAGACCTCGGCCGCACTTTCACTCAGG
>CXWJ01007115.1_pt1 | contig 10624 bp, 7 predicted proteins | sample 590841 | NCBI WGS metagenome assembly CXWJ01 (sample SAMEA3498367, study PRJEB10139) | wastewater metagenome | biome: wastewater treatment plant; material: activated sludge | place: Austria | collected 2015-01-21 | reverse complement strand
CTAATTCAGTATAGGAATATCCCCCAAAACCAAGATTTATGTCAGAGATTGTAAATCCGCTTTTTTCTAAATCTTCTTGTGCAGATATGATTTTAGTGCAAAGGGCGAACGCAATAAATAAAATGACACGGTTTATATTCTTTATCATGCAACTATTTTTTTTCTTTCATTAATTTTTCCAACGCAAACATTTCGTCACGCAGACGAGCAGCTTCAATAAAATCCAACTCTTTGGCTGCCGTTTCCATTTTCTTTCTTGTGTTGTTAATAGTTTTTTGCAATTGGTCTTTGCTCATATAACTTACAACAGGGTCGGCAGCTATGGTTGTCGTTTCGGGTTTAGTATAGGCAGCATACTTATCACCGCGCGCTTTACTTACTATGGTTTGCCCAATAATTTTTTCTTTGCTTCTTACTATTTGCTGTGGAGTAATATCGTTTATTTCGTTGTATTTTAATTGTTTTTCCCTACGTCTTTCGGTTTCTTCAATAGTCTTTCTCATGCTTTCGGTAATCTTATCGGCATAAAAAATCACTTTACCATTTACATTACGTGCAGCGCGTCCTGCCGTTTGTGTAAGTGAGCGATTGCTTCTCAAAAAACCTTCTTTATCTGCATCTAAAATAGCAACAAGAGAAACTTCAGGCAAATCCAAACCTTCTCTTAAAAGATTAATACCAATCAGCACATCAAAAACCCCAAGCCTGAAATCGCGTAAAATTTCAACCCTGTCTAAAGTTTCTACCTCGCTATGTATGTACCTGCACTTAATGGAGAGTTTTGTGAGATATTTTGCGAGTTCTTCTGCCATTCTTTTTGTAAGAGTAGTTACCAAAACCCGCTCACCATTTTTAACTGTGTTGGCAATTTCTTCCAACAAATCATCAACCTGGTTTATGCAAGGGCGCACTTCAATGGGTGGGTCTAATAAACCTGTTGGTCTTATAACCTGTTCCACAATTACACCCTCGCTTTTTTCAATCTCGTAATCTGCCGGTGTTGCACTTACGTATATTACCTGCCGCTGCATAGCTTCAAACTCTTCAAACTTTAGCGGACGGTTATCCATTGCAGCGGGTAGTCTGAAACCATACTCCACCAAGTTTATTTTGCGCGAGCGGTCGCCACCGTACATGGCACGCAACTGCGGAATTGTCACATGGCTTTCATCAATCACCATTAAAAAATCATCAGGAAAATAATCCAGCAAACAAAACGGGCGCTGCCCTTGTTCTCTGCCATCAAAATACCGCGAATAATTTTCTATACCCGAACAGTACCCCAACTCACGTATCATTTCCAAATCATAAGTTGTTCTGTCTTCTAACCTTTTTGCTTCAAGCGGTTTACCAATTTCCTTAAAATACTCTACCTGCTTTACCATATCCTCTTGTATTTTCCAAATAGCTTTTAATTGCGATTGCGGATTGGTAACAAATATGTTAGCAGGAAAAACAGAAACATTCTCATGCGTTTCCATTCTTTTACCACTAATGGGGTTTATAGATTCAATTTCTTCTATCTCATCACCAAAAAAAGTAAAACGGTATGCGCTTTCGGCATAAGCAAGGTAAATATCAACTGTATCTCCTTTAACGCGAAATGTTCCTCTCTTAAATTCAATTTCGGAACGTGAGTATAAAGATGTAACAAACTGATGAAGCAATGCATTGCGCGAAACTTTCTGTCCTTTGGAAATTCGAATAATACCTGATAAAAAATCTTCGGGGTTACCCAAGCCATAAATGCACGATACAGATGAAACCACAATAACATCGCGCCTGCCGGATAGCAGAGAAGATGTGGTGCTTAACCGTAATTTTTCTATCTCATCATTAATGGCTAAATCTTTTTCTATATAAGTATTTGTGGTGGGAATAAAGGCTTCAGGCTGGTAGTAATCATAGTAAGACACAAAATACTCTACAGCATTCTCCGGAAAAAATTGTTTGAACTCGCCATACAACTGCGCAGCCAATGTTTTGTTATGGCTTAATATAAGTGTAGGTTTTTGTGTTTGCTCAATAACGTTGGCAACAGTAAATGTTTTACCTGAGCCTGTTACACCCAAAAGTGTTTGGTGTAGTTCATTATTATTTACACCTGTAACAAGTTGTCTTATTGCCTCAGGCTGATCGCCTGTTGGTTTAAAATCTGAAACTATTTTTAATTGCACGCTGTGAAGGTAGTGAATAGTGAATTGTGAACCTGACTGCCGTTAGGAAAGTTGGGGAATTGTGAATGAGGTTTAGGGTTGCGGGCTTCGCCCGCAACCCTAAACCTCAAAACATAAAAAACTGTCATTCCTCACGAAGTAAGGAAACTCTAACATCAATTATGATAGAATTCTATTCAGTGATAAGGGTGGTTGAATGATTGTGATTTGAAAAAACAAAGGCAACCTTTTCAGATTGCCTTTCACTCATTTAGTCGGGGTGGCGGGATTCGAACCCACGACCTCTTGCACCCCATGCAAACGCGCTACCGGGCTGCGCTACACCCCGAGTGAGTTATTAGTCAGGATTAATTACGAACTAATAACTTTACAAGGAGTGTTTGCATGTGAGGTTAACATCAACCCCGTTAAATGAGCGTGCGAAAGTATTATTTTTTTGATTCATGTTGGACAGGTAAAGACTTGGTTGGGTAATAAAAGCAAATATTACATAATAAAATCATCCTTATAATTTTCTATAATATGATTAAGTATTAAAAAGTATTTTTTTAAACGAAGAGTTGAAGTCGACAGCGTTTTAACGATTACACGCATCAGAAAACTTCAGGCCAGCTTCAGTTATTAACAACTCCTTTACCCTCTGAAAAAACTTATTTTCAGAGGTAAGTTAAACCTTTCTTTAATATTTTATCTTATAAAACCCTTGTGCTACAATTGTTTCATCGCTTTTTACCAATAGAAAGCGGAGTCCCTCTTTTTTTTATTATTTTCAGAGGAGAAACCATTGGTTTCTTCTCTATAGATGTTAATAAATTCCTGCAAGAAGGAAATGAGAGGGGAAAATTCTTATTTGCTTTGGCATCACAATTAAACAACAAAACAAAATTACAATGGCAACAAAAAAGAAAGCTGCTCCTAAAAAGGCAGCGCCTAAAAAGAAAGCTGCTGCTCCAAAAAAGAAAGCTGCTGCTAAACCAAAAGTAAAACGTAAGCCAAACGCTGCTTTCATGAAAGCAATGAACATTGGCGGACCACTTCAAGCTGTTGTTGGCAGTAAGCCAATGCCGCGTACTGAAGTTGTTAAAAAACTTTGGGAGTACATTAAAAAGAACAAACTTCAGGATCCTAAGGAAAAACGTAACATCAATGCTGATGACAACTTAAAAGCAGTTTTTGGTGGTAAGAAGACAGTTAGCATGTTTGAAATGACCAAACTTGTTAGCAAACACCTTTCTTAATTTCTTTTAAGAAACAACCAACAATGAAAAAACCCGCCTTAGTGCGGGTTTTTTTTATGGTTTAGTTTTTATCCTTAACCACAAGTGTATTACTGATAGAATCGTGCCAGCCGTTTTTTCCTAAAAAAGAAAAGGCATCAAAGGGAATTAACCGGCATAAAGTTCTTTTAGCAGCAGTGGCTTTGTCAATAGGCATTCCATTTGTGCTAACAACCTTTGTTTTTGTAATTAATTTTCCTAAAGTTTTTCCGTTTGATCCTTCAAATAAAAAATAATAGAGAAACAGAATCGAATAAACAATAAGATATGTGAATGCAGTTCCAGGTTCTTCGGTAATAATTTCAAGAAATCCCAGAACAAAAAACACAATAATGATCAGAATAAAATATGCTACCATATCTATTAAATAATTTGCAAATCGTTGCCAGCCTGTTGCAAGGTTGGTTAAAGGGTCAGGTTGATTTTCGTTTACCAGAGAGGTGTCTAATGTTTCTTCCATTTTTAGTTGGGTTTATTTAGAGCTAATTTCTGATAATTTCTGATAAATACAACAGGAATCCTACATATATTAATTGCAAGTAACCTAAGTAGGTTTCTAACAACTGTAATGGTGATAATATTTGTGAACTTAAAACTCAGCAATAAATCAGCATTTAATTTTACGCAATGAAGTTTTGGGAAAAAGCAAAAGGTATTTCAATAAAAATTATTAAATGGTATTTTATTTTAAGTATTGGCAGCGTTATTATTTTCAGATTCGTTCCAATACCATTTACTCCTCTTATGCTTATCAGATGTGTAGAGCAGGCTTTTGATGATAAAAGAGATGTAAGGCTATGTAAGGATTGGACTTCATTGGATCAAATTTCTCCTTCAATGCCTTTGGCGGTTGTTACATCAGAAGACCAACGTTTTGAGGAACACTTTGGCATTGATATGGAAGCAATACAAAAAGCACAGAATTATAACGAGAAACATAAGGGAAAAAAACTAAAGGGTGCAAGCACCATATCACAACAAGTAGCCAAAAATGTTTTTCTTTTTCCAACCCGTAACTACATACGCAAAGCATTTGAATTGTACTTTACGTTTTTAATTGAGGTGTTTTGGAGCAAAGAAAGAATTATGGAAGTTTATTTAAACATAATTGAACTTGGAGACGGTATTTACGGAGTAGAGGCAGCATCGCAATATTATTACAAGAAGCCCGCAAAAAAATTAGATGTAAGAGAAGCGGCCTCACTTGCTGCTATTTTACCATTGCCACTAAAGTGGTCGCCATTAAAACCCAATGCTCGCGTACAAAAAAGGCAGCAATGGATTTTAAAAAATATGCGGTATGTAGATTTGAAGGATTTCTAATGAAGGAAGTTAAAACGGATCTACATCACAAATAATAATTACATTTTTAAACTCGCTGTCTAGCCTGAATTTTTCTATTGCCTGAACGATTAAATTTTTTGCTTTTTGAAACGGTAACTGCTTTTCTGTTTTAACCAAAATAGATTTAATAAACATGTTTTTTACCTTGCTCACATAAGGCGCTGTAGGACCAAGCACCCTGCTGCCAAAAGATTTTTTTAGCTCTTTGGCAAAAGCAGTGGCAGCATTTTCTATCAAACGTTCATCTCTGTGTTTTAATGTAATTTCTATTAGCCTGTAAAATGGCGGATACTGAAAACGCCTGCGTTCTTGAATTTCTTCCGCATAAAAACCACGGTAATCATTTTGCATCAAGCACTTTAAAACCATTTGCTCCGTGTTATAAGTTTGAATGATAACCTTGCCTTGCTCTCCTTTTCTACCGGCTCTTCCACTCACCTGAAGCATTAATTGAAAACTTCGTTCAAATGCTCTGAAGTCAGGAAAATTAATAAGGCTGTCGGCATTTAATATTCCAACTAAACTTACATTACCAAAATCAAGCCCCTTTGTAATCATTTGGGTGCCTACAAGAATATGCGTTTCATTATTTTCAAAACTTTCAATTATCTGGCTGTATGCATGCTTGGCGCGTGTTGCATCCAAATCAAGTCGTGCAATTTTTTTATCAGGAAAAAAAATCTGCAACTCATCTTCAATTTTTTCTGTGCCAAAACCACGCTGGCGCAAATCGGTGTCGCCACAATTATTGCAGCGTGAAGGATTTTGCGTAGAGTAACTACAATAATGACAACGCAATAAATCAGCACGCTTGTAGTAGGTGAGGGCTACATCGCAATTAACGCAGTGCGGCACCCACGAACATTGGTTGCATTCAATAATGGGAGCAAACCCTCTGCGGTTTTGAAATAAAATAATTTGTTTGCCTTTATCTAATTCTGTTTTCATTTCAGCCAATAGTGCCGGACTGAAATGTGATTTCATCAGTTTCCTGATAGAGAGTTCTTTAATGCTTACAAGAGAAATATTGGGCATATCAATATTACCGTGCCTCAGATTTATTTCTACCAAACCATATTTATCTTCTTTAACATTGTTGTATGATTCAAACGATGGAGTGGCAGAACCCAATAAAGTTTTAGCGCCAAATTTTTGAGCAAGCATCATAGCTGTATCTCGTGCGTGGTACCGCGGTGCAGGTTCATGTTGCTTGTACGATTGCTCATGTTCCTCGTCAACAATTATCAAACCCAAATTACTGAATGGTAAAAACACCGCTGAGCGCGCTCCAATTATTACCGGGGCTTTTGCATTGGGTTGTAATGAAATTTCTAAAAGTTTATTCCACGTAGTTGCTCTTTCGGTTTCGTTAAAGCGTGAATGATAAACCAATAAGTTATCACCAAAAAATTTTCTGAGCCTTGAAATTATTTGTGTGGTTAAAGCAATTTCAGGCAAGAGATACAACACTTGTTTACCTTGCGAAATATATTCTTCAATCAGTTTAATATAAACTTCTGTTTTGCCTGATGATGTAATTCCGTGCAGCAAAACAGTTTGTTTCTCTTCAAACAACGCTTTTGTTTTTTGCAATGCTTCCTGCTGCACCAATGAAAGTTGGTTGCTATCTGATATTACACCCTCATAACTGTTCTCCTTTCTATCTTTTAATGCTTGCAGAATATTTTTTTTAATAAGTCCATTTAACACAGCGTCTGTAGAACCCGAAATTTTTAGCAGCTTTCCCTTTTCAATTTTCTTATCGGCACTTTGCATTTCTAATTTTAAAAAGTGCATAAGTAAATCCAATTGTTTGGGTGATTTTTTTTCAAGCACATTCATTTGTTCATGCAAAAAAGATTCTTCTTTTGCATTTTCAGTTCGCATTAAAATGGTAATCAGCTTAGGTTTAAACTTTTCTACAACATCTTCTTTAACATGAACAAGATTTTTTTTTAGCAAAGATTGCACAATGTGAAAAATATTTTTCCTGTCAACCAATCTGCTTATCTCCTTTAATGTAAGCGCTTTTTTGTCTTGTAGTGTTTCAATAATTATATATTCCTGTTGTGTCAGATGCAAAAAGTTTTCATTTAGCTCGGTGTTAAGTACAATAGTAGTTTCACTGTGTAATTTTAAAGCCGAAGGTAAGGCCGCTGCCATTGTTTCGCCAAGCGTGCATAAGTAATATGAACTTATCCATTGCCACAATTCTATTTGTTGATGAGTTACAACAGGATAATCATCAATTACAGAAATAATGTTTTTTATTTCATTAAGTCCGGGATTGTTATCATGCACTTTAAGTACTATACCTGAATAAATTTTCTGTTTGCCTAATTGCACTAAAACCCTTTTTCCTTTTTCAATAATAGTTGTACAATCAGCGGGCACAGCATAGGTGAGTGATTGCTGCAAGTAAAGTGGTAAAATAATATCGGCAAAAAGCCCCGTGCCAGCCATGTTTAATGATTCCTGAAAGTAAGCCAGCCTTTTTTATAAAAGAAATACAATTGAAATATAACCAACACCATCATTATAAAAATAATAATGGGGTAGCCGTAAGGATAATACAATTCGGGCATATTCCATTTCATCATTTTTCCCGTAACGGGGTCGGTGTAGGCAAAGTTCATTCCGTATAAACCTACAATAAAAGTTAATGGAATAAATATAGTGCTAATAATGGTGAGCACTTTCATTACGTTATTCAATCGGTTGCTTACACTCGATAAATATACATCCATTAAACTGGCAGTTATCTCTTTGTAAGAATCAATAATATCAAGCAACTGTACACAATGATCATATGAGTCGCGGAAATAAACTTTAGAATTTTGTGTGATGAGTTTAAAATCTGAACGTAAAATGTCATTTACTTTATCTCGCTCACTCCAAACGGTTCTTCTGAACACAATTAATTCGCGTTTTATTTGGAGGATTTTATTCATTGACTCTCGTGACGGATTTGTCAGCAATTCATCTTCTAACTCATCCATTCTATCACCAATTTTTTCAAGCGCGGGGTAGTAGTAATCTATCACTGCATCCATTATTGCATAGGCAAGATAATCCGCTAATGCATGGCGCAAATTTCCTTTTGAGTTTTTTATTCTGAAACGGATCGGGTCTAACTTGTCCTCATACTTTTCCTGAATGGTAATTACGTAGTTGCTTCCCAAAAAAACATTCAACTGGTCATTGATTAAGCCCTCATCCGCCAATTGCAAATGACGCGATGTAAAAAACAAATGCCCGTCATATTCTTCTGCTTTAGGACGCTGGTAAACGTTAAAAACGTCTTCCATTTCCAAACGGTGAAATTTAAAATGTGTAGCCAGAGTTTCAAAAGAAATACGATCGCCAAACCCTCGTATATCAATCCAGTTAACTTTATCAGAATTGGAGTTATACCATTTTAGCAAATCATTAATGGAATTGAAAGTCTTTTCCTCATAAAAATCGGGACTATAGGTAATGCATTTTAACAGGGGTTTTAGTGCATCGGTAGGTATGTTAATACTACCTGGCTGCGCTCCCGGACTGGTGTGTTTTCGCTTTCTTATTCGCACATTAATGCGAGGCATCTTTGCCATATATTTTTTTCAATCTGTTTTATTCTTTGGTAAAAATAGGCAGAATAAGGAAATTAGCGCCCTTCAATTCTTTATGAAACCCTGGTATCATTCGTGGTTTAATTCGCCCTACTATCATTTGCTCTATAAGGAAAGAGACAGTAAGGAAGCAGAATTTTTTTTAGATAACTTAATTGATAAGCTTGCTTTAGGCAAAGGCAGTAATATTGTTGATATAGCCTGTGGCAAAGGCAGGCACTCTGTTTATCTGAATAAAAAAGGGTTTAATGTTACCGGCATAGACCTTTCAAACGAAAGCATAAAATATTGTAAACAATTTGAAAACGAAACGCTGGAATTTTTTGAACATGACATGCGAACGGCTTTTCGCATTAAGTATTTTGAGGTGGCTATTAACCTATTTACCAGTTTTGGCTATTTTGAGAAACAACACGATAATTTGCTTTCCATCAGATCTGCCTCTGCTTCCCTTAAGAAAGATGGCATTTTTGTTTTGGATTATTTTAACTCTCACAAAGTGCTGATGACGCTTCCTTCAGCATTCAGTAAAAATCTTGGTAACATTGATTTTGTTTTTGAAAAGAAAGCAGTTGACGGAAAAGTAATTAAATCAATTAAGGTTAACGATAGTGGCAGAGAGTTTTTATTTGAGGAATCTGTTTGGCTATACACTAAAGAAGATTTTGAAAAAATGCTTGACGAATGCGGACTTAAACTAAAGTTCACTTATGGAGACTACAGCCTAAACGATTTCAATCAGGAGAAATCTGATCGGTTAATTTTAGTTTCACAGAAAGTGAAATAAACATTTTAAAGTAGAATAACTTTTTGTTTTATGGACAAAACCATAGTGAAACATTATACTTTCGTATTCGTATAATTTTATAATTATTCCGCTTTTTAACCACCTTTTATAATGAAGCAACATAACTATAAATTTCCTGCATCTGTTTTTTCCGTGCAAATGCTCCTGCCTGAGTTTTTTGAAAGGCAGGTTGCAAAAACTCCCAATCATATTGCTGTTTATAGCCCCACCCTAACCCTCCCCAAAGGGGAGGGGACACCCGCACTGACATACACCCAACTAAATGAAAAAGCAAACGCTCTTGCTCAGCATTTAATTTCAAAAGGAGTAAAGCCAGGTAGACTGGTGGGATTGTGTATTGAAAGAAGTTGTGATTTAATTGTAGGCGTACTCGGAATTTTAAAAGCTGGTGCTGGTTATGTTCCGCTCGACCCTGAGTATCCGCAAGAGCGTTTGCAGTACATGATTGAAACGGCACAAATGCCTCTGATTGTCACCAATAAAAATTTGGTTGACAAACTTCCGTCAAACAAAACCGAAAAAATTCTAATAGAACAAGTTTCAGGTAAAACAACTTCAAACCTCAAACTTCAAACTTCGAACCTTGATATTGCCTACGTTCTTTTTACCAGTGGTAGCACGGGAATGCCTAAGGGCGTTGCAATGCCACACAAACCATTAGTAAATTTAATTACATGGCAATTAAAGAATACAACTGTTCTTGAAGGCGGAAAAACCTTGCAGTTTGCACCCATAAGTTTTGATGTTTCATTCCAGGAAATATTTTCAACGCTTAGTTGTGGTGGTACGTTAGTGATGATTGAAGATGACTTACGGTTGAATGCAGTTAATCTGTTGAATTTTGTTTCCAAAGAAAAAATCAATCGTTTGTTTTTGCCGTTTATTGCTTTGCAGCATTTGTGCGAAGTGGCAGAAAATTTTAATGGTGATTTAAGTTTACTCAAAGAAGTGATTACTGCCGGTGAGCAATTGCAGAGCACAGCATTTATCAAAAACTTTTTTAAGAAAAACAAACAGTGTGTGTTGTGGAATCACTACGGACCTACAGAAGGACACGTGGTAACCGCATATAAACTTCCGGCAAATCCTGATGAGTGGGCTGCGTTGCCTTCTATAGGAAAACCAATTGACAATGCAGAGATTTATATTCTTGACGAAAAAGGAAATCCGCTTGGCGCGAATGAAGAGGGAGAATTATTTATTGGAGGAATAAGTGTTGCCAAAGGTTATTTGAATCGTGATGATTTAACGAAAGAAAAGTTTTTAGAGAATCCGTTTGCAAATTCACAAGGAAAATATTTCTACAAAACAGGCGACCTTGCAAAATATTTATCTGATGGAAATATTGAATACCTCGGACGCATGGATGGGCAAGTTAAAGTTCGCGGTTATAGGATTGAGTTA
>CXWJ01002812.1_pt1 | contig 10625 bp, 3 predicted proteins | sample 590841 | NCBI WGS metagenome assembly CXWJ01 (sample SAMEA3498367, study PRJEB10139) | wastewater metagenome | biome: wastewater treatment plant; material: activated sludge | place: Austria | collected 2015-01-21 | reverse complement strand
GAGATCATGTTCGATTGCGCCCACGATTGCAAACTCGCCACCGCCGCGAGCAGGACGATAAATCCGATGCCTGCTTGCAAACGGATCTTGCCATCGTCGTGTTTCGGCTTGGGGTGCGGATGATTGTGCCGCAGTTGATAGGCGAGCGAAAAACCGATGGGAATCGAAATCACCGAAAGGATCACAAGCCAATGCAAACCGAGCCGCGCCAGAATCAAGCCTGTGAGGATCGGTCCGATGAAATGCCCGATTTGACCCGCCATGAAAAATAACGATGTAGAGGTGGTGTCGCGTCCCTTGAGCAGAGCGCGTCCCTGTAGAGTCGCTTGGGCTGTGCCAACAGGATGAAAGGCGGAAGAACCGAGAGCGGCGATGATCAGGCAGACGAGTCCGCCCGTCTCAGGTACGAAGATCGCGCCTGTGAAAAAAATCGTCATCCACAACAAGCCGCCCGCCGCCAGCCAGCGCGGACCGACGCGGTCGGACATCCAGCCGAAAAAAGGCTGCGCCAACGCGCCTGCCCAGATGTAAATCGTGGAGATGATCGCGATGGTCGTTTCGCTCAAACCGAGATAGGTGAGCAGGACGGGGCGCGCGCTGTTGAACACGTCCACCATGAGATGGCTCAGCGCGACGGAGGAGAAGAGGGAGTCGAGGAGGAGTGACATATAGTTTCACATGTCGTTGCGAGGAGCGACCGCTTCGCGGGGAGCGACGAAGCAATCTCCTCATTACATACTAGCAATTGTTAGTACGCAAACATGAGATTGCTTCGTCGTTGCTTCGCTCCTCCTCGCAACGACATTTTATTGCTGATAAAGATGATGTTGTTCGATGTATTCGTACACGGGCATTGGAAGATAATATCGCACTGACCGCCCCTCTGCGATGCGCCCCCGTATTTCGCGCGATGCGATTTCGAGAAGCGGCGCGTCCACATAATGAACCTTCGAGCGGATGCCAGGCAGTTCGCGTTCGAGTTCGTCTAAACTTGTTTCTTCATGCGGGCGGCGCATCACGCCGATCCAGTGACAGGCGTACACGATCTCTTTGGGTTGATGCCACGTGGGTAGATCGTGCAGTGAATCTCCGCCGATGATGGGAACAATTTCCGCTTGTGGATTTTGTTTAGCAATTAATTTTATCGTGTCCGATGTGTAATGCGGACCTGGGCGATTTATCTCAACATCCGAAAGCTCAAATGATGGGTTATCCGCAATTGCAAGTTTCACCATGGCGAGGCGATGCTCTGTTGGCGTAATGAGTTGATTCAATTTGTGCGGCGGCTCAGGCGTGAGAATCCACAACAGCCGATCCAATTCCAACTGCGATTGCGCCTCTGAAGCGAGGATCAAATGTCCGAGATGAGGCGGGTCAAACGTCCCGCCGAAGAGACCGATGCGGTTGGGCATAAAAGGAAGTATATCTTTTTTAGCCGTTGTTGGGAAAATACAAAAGGCAGACCCTGCGAGCAGCAGGATCTGCCTCCAATGTTAGTTTATTCGATTGGCTTATGGATTTATTGAATATCCGCCTCCGATCAACAGTAAATTGGGCTCAATTCCATCCGATGTACAGTTGGGTACTGCCGCTTCGCCGACCGTGAAGTTTAGCATGGAGGAAGAAACACCGAAGCGCACATATTGCCCAACCTGCCAGTTGCCTGGGCTGTTCGTCTGAGTGACCGAGCCGCCAAGGTAGGCATTCGACCCATTAATGGAGAGACAGACGATCTCACCGCTGACGGTTGTACCTGCTTCACCGAAGGTGCCTTGAGGTCCAGCGTAGATGATGCTGAATACTCCGCTGTCAGGTGTGCCGTCAAATGCGGAGAATGTCACTGTGGGTGAGCTGAAGTCGGTGCTGAGCGTGCCGCTACCGGAGACGCCAGAACAGCCAGTGAGATAGGTGATCTCACCTGCAGTGACTATGCCATTTTGTGAAGGAGACTTAAAGACGTAGGTGCCGGGCATTAGTTCCATGCCATCCGTAAATGTTCGCCATGCACCCGTTGAGTATTGTGTGATACACGGACCAAATACCTGACCGGTTTGGAAGTAGAAGTTATTGATACCGGCAGTGGCGCTTACACTTGGGAGCAATTCTTGAGCTGTATAGTTGTAAGTCACTCTAAATTTGTATGGCCCGTCACGGGCGAACAATGGGATGTCCATATAACCAGACGTGTTTAGGTTGCCCCAGTTGTACCAATATCCGCCGCCTTGATCGAGGATGGCGCTCCCGTCAGTGATCGCCGCGCCGGCATGGTCGTTCAGCCAGATGCGCAGGATCTCCGTTGTCCAGGTGTAGTTGGAGGCGGTTAATTGTGCCAGCAACTGTTCAACTGAACCCTGATTGACTGTCATCCTGATCTTGGTGTACCCGGCTGGAATTTCGGAGAAAAGTTTTCCGTTGGCATCTGTTGCACCGGTCAGGGTTGTACCCCAACTGCCGCCGTAGGCAGGGGTGGCTTTGCCGCCGGGGACGCCGTTGCCGTTCTCGTCCAGAACCTTCAGCGCCACATAAGACTTGTTGAAATTGCATCCGCTCAAGGCGAGGTCGACGCGGTTATCCGGCCGGAAGTTGAATTTGTAAGTGCCGGGCAGCAGTTCCATGGAGGGTTTGGTGAAGAATGTCGAGTCGCCGGTGCCGCCTCCGTATGCGATCTGACCGGGATAGTCGAGCGTGACATTGGTGGTTTGCCATGTGAGCAGGGTATCTGCATCCGGAACTGTAACGCTAACTTTGGCGTCGGCAGTGGCTTTATATTGCATCTCGAACGAGTAGGTGCCTGGGAAGAATTCAGCGGCCGATTCACCCGAAGCGCTGGAGCCTGTCGCACCGCCCGGGAACCACCAGGTTGTGTAGGTACTGCCATTGCCGCCGCGCGGGTTGCCGCCATCCAATGGGGTCCCACCGCAGGTTTCCATACGCAGGGTCAGCAGGTTGGTGTTGAACTCAAAGAGCGAGTTGGTTGAGACATCCTGAGTTATGACCTGTGTGGTGTTGTTGTAGCGCATCTCATAGGAAATAGTGTTCTGGATGCCATCCTGGTAGACGTACAGGAGTCCGTTCGAGGCTGTGCTTCCGGGGACGAAGAATGTGCCGAAGTTCGAGCCGTATCCGCCGCGCGCCGTCCCGCCTGCGAGACCGTTGCCTGCATGGTTCTTGAGGCTGAGGATGATCACGCTCTTGGTCAGACTACAACCCGTCACGTTGAACTGAGTCTGGTAACTGCCGAATTTGAGGGTGTAGTTGTATGGAAGCAGTTCCATCGGGCTGGTGAGTGTCTTCCAACCGCCGGCGTAATACTGGATCGTTCCGGGATATTGCAATGTGACAGTGGTCGTTTTGTATATCAGCGGGTTTATGGTCGTAATGTCCACATTGGAGCGTTGTTCGGTCTGACCTGCCCAGGTCATTTGGAAGGAGTAGGTGCCAGGCAGCAGTTCGAGTGAAGCACTGCCATTTGTATCCGTGGTGCCGAGCGTCTTCCAGCCGGAAGCATAGTACTTTGCGAGGCCGCCTTCAAGTCCTGCGCCGCTGCAAGTTTCCAGCTTTACTTCCATATCAATGGTCTGGAATTCGAGCGGGTTGGTGGTCGTGATGGCAATATTGGATTTTTGTTGGGTATAGCCAGCCCAGGTCATCTGGAAGGAATATACGCCGGGGAGGAGTTGTAATTTGGCTACACCATTGACATCTGTTGTGCCAAAGTCCTTCCAACCGGATGCGTAGTATTTGACCACGCCGCCTTCAATGGGTCCGTTGGCGGAATCTTTGAAGTTGACCGCCATTTCCACGGTCTTGTACTCAAGCGGGTTGGTTGTCTCGATGTTGATATTGGATTGTTGTTGTGTGTAGCCTCCATAGATCATCTGGAAGGAGTAGATACCAGGCAGGAGCTCGAATCGAGCTTCGCCGTTTTCATCTGTAATGCCGAAGTTCTTCCAGCCGGAGGCGTAATATCTGACCACGCCGCCTTCGATGGGATTCCCTAACGAATCCTCGAAAGTCACGAGCATGTCGGTTGTCGTGTAGACCAGCGGCTTGTTCTCATCCAGTGAGATGTCGATGTTCGACTTTTGTTGAGTGTAGCCTCCGTAGGTCATTTGGAAGGAATATTTTCCGGGAAGCAGGTCCGGTCCGATCACGAGACCGGTTTCATCTGTGGTCCCGAAATTCTTCCAGCCGGAAGCATAGTAGCGGACAAAACCACCTGCGATGGGATCGTCGACGGAGTCTACAAGCATCACGCTCATCACTTCATTGACGGTCTGGAATATGACCGGGTTCGTTGTTGTGATGTTGATGTTGGACTTCTGCTCTGTGGTGCCTGCATAGGTCATTTGGAAGGAGTAGACCCCGGGCAGTAATTCCAGCCAAGGGGTGTTGCCGGTAACATCCGTGGTTCCAAAGCTTTTCCAGCCGGAAGCATAGTACCTTGCTGTGCCGCCTGGAATGCCGTCGTTTGGCGGTGTCTTTTTCTCCAGCCTGACAACCACATTCAGGGTCTGGAAATCAAGAGGATTTGTTGTCGTGATGTTGATGTTCGATTTTTGCTGGGTATAGCCACCCCAACTCATTCGGAAGGAATAAACTCCGGGGAGCAGTTCCATCGATGCGTTGCCGGATGCGTCGGTCAGGCCGGAGCCAAAGGTCTTCCATCCGGAAGCATAGTATTCGATGCCGCCGCCAGTTAATGGAGCATTGAGAGAGTCCTTGAAGTGAACCGTCATCGGAAGGGTTTGGAAGATGACAGGGTTGGTTGTCGTAATATTGATGTTCGATTGCTGTTGGGTATATCCCTTCCAATTAATTCGGAAGGAATAGCTTCCGGGGAGAAGTTCCATCACAGCGTTACCGGACGCATCAGTCAGGCCGGAACCGAAGGTTTTCCAGCCGGAAGCATAGTATTCGATACCGCCGCCGGTCAGTGGAGCATTGAAAGAATCCTGGAAGTGGACTACAGCAGCAAGAGTCTGGAAGAGGATGGGGTTGGTTGTAGTAATGTTGACGTTCGATTTCTGCTGTGTGTAACCCGCGTAGGACATTCTAAAGGAGTATGTGCCCGGCGCGCCCGGCACAGCGAAACTCAACACGCCGCTGGATGGTGTGGTGCCGATGGGCTTCCATCCGCTCATGTAATACTCGGCGAAACCGCCGGCAATTCCACTTCCACCAGAGGTCAGTAGTTTGACCACGACCAGGCTGTAGGTGCAGGTATTGCCTGTGCAATCAATGCCATCGAGGATGTAAGTCTCCGCGCCGATCTTGACCACAGCATCATAGTTACTCTTCAGCAAGGCCATAGTGACGGAGTTGTTTTGGAAGGTGCGGTTGTCAACGTCACCGCCTGTTGCCGAGTTCGCCAGGCCGTCGTCGGTTCTGATATAGGTGTGGACACTCGTCTTGCCCGGGAAGTTCAGCGTGAAGGTTGCGACGATATTGTCAATGGAGCAGGTTGGGCCGGTGCAGTCCACACTTTCGTAGACGTTGCCCTGGGCGCCCTTGACTACTTTCACATCATAGTAGCCTTTGAGCACCGCGAGAGATACTGCATTGTTCTGGAAGGTGCGATTGTCAACATCGCCTCCGCCAAAGCCCGCGAGACCGTCATCGGTTTTGATATAGGTGTGTACGCTGTTGATGCCGGGGAAGTTGACGGTTAGGGTTGACACGATATTATCCAGCGTACAAGTATCGCCGGTGCAATCAATCGCATCATAGACATTGCCCTGCGCGTTCTTGACCACTTTCACATCGTAGTAGCCTTTGAGCACGGCAAGGGATGTCTGGTTGTTTTGGAAGGTGCGATTGTCAACATCGCCTCCGCCAAAGCCCGAAGCACCGTCATTCGTTTTGACATACGTATGCACGCTGTTGACACCGGGGAAGTTGACGGTTAGGGTTGCCACGATGTTAGTCAATGTACAAGTGTCGCCGGTGCAGTCAATGGAATTGTAGACATTGCCCTGTGCGTTCTTGACTACCTGCACATCGTAGAAGCCCTTGAGCACCGCGAAGGATACTGCATTGTTCTGGAAGGTGCGGTTATCAACGTCGCCTCCACCAAAGCCTGCGAGACCATCATCCGTTTTGACATAGGTGTGGACGCTATTGATGCCGGGGAAGTTGACAGTCAGGGTCGAGACAATGTTATCTACTGTACAAGTACTGCCGGTGCAGTCGATCGCATCATAGACGTTGCCCTGCGCGTTCTTGGCCACTTTCACATCGTAGTAGCCTTTGAGCACGGCAAGGGATACTGTGTTGTTTTGGAAGGTGCGGTTATCAACATCGCCTCCGCCAAAGCCCGGAGCACCATCATTCGTTTTGAGATAAGTGTGGACACTGCTGACGCCGGGGAAGTTGACGGTCAACGTGGCTACAATATTCTCCACAACCTTGTCGCCAATGACGACAAGGTTGTCAATCACCTTTGTTTGCGCGTTCTTGATCACAACGATGTCATACACGCCGTTGGGGAGATTGGCAAAGACCGCTTCATTATTTCTGAAGGTCTGTGAAGCGATGAGTTGGCCGTTGGCCGTTCCCGCAACACCGTCTGTCCTTCTCGCATAGGCATGGACAGAATTGATGCCGGGGAATTTAACAGTCAGGTTGCCGCTGGTCATCGAACAACCGCCGATGACGACATTGCTGACGGTCAGTGCATCGAACTTGAAGGTGTAGCTGCCGGGCAGGAGGTCCATGGTGGGCTTGTTGAAACTTGCCCATCCAAGTTGATGATATTGGATCACGCCCGTGTAATCGAAGGTGACCACGGTGGTTGTGAATGGGACTGTCTGCGATGCACCGGATATCGCTACGTTCGAGAAAGTCTGGCGGCCATTGTTATAGGTCATCTCGAAGGTATAGGCGCCGGGCAGAAGTTCCTGAACAACGTCTCCGCCAGCGGTTGTGCCATAGGTCTGCCAGCCGAGCTGGTGATAACGGACCACGCCGCCATCCAGGCCAACATTGCCGCAAGTGGCGAGGCGCAAAGTTGTTGTGGTGGTAACAAATGCCACTTCATGAGAAGCAGCTACGGGCACGGTCTGATTCGCAAAAGTCTGCCGCCCGTTATTGAAGGTCATTTCAAAGGTGTATGCACCGGGCAGAAGTTCAAGCGCGGTATTGGCATCCCCAAAATTCAGCCAGCCCACCTGATGGAAGCGGACTGTGCCGCCCGTCAGTTCCGTTCCGCCAGAGTCTTTCAACGAAACTTTCGTATTCACAGTTGTGAAGAGCGCCTCATATGAGGGATTCGCTGGAACGACATGGTTGGGATACGTTTGCCGGCCATTGTTATAGGTCATCTCGAAGGTGTACGCGCCGGGCAAAAGTTCGAGAGAAGTGTTGGCGTTTCCGAAATCCAACCAGCCAACCTGGTGATAGCGGACCGTACCGCCCGCCAATTCTGTTCCGCCGAAATCCTTCAGCGCGACTTTTGTGTTCACTGTCGTAAACAGGACTTCATGAGAATCACCGGCTGGGATTGTATAGTTCGGGAAAGTCTGTCGTCCGTTATTGAAGGTCGTCTCGAAGGTGTATGCGCCGGGCAACAGCTCTTTCGGGGTGTTCGCATCGGTCCAATCCATCCAGCCGATCTGATGGTAGCGGACCGTGCCGCCAGCGAGTGCATTCCCGCCAGCATCCTTCAACGCCGGTGTAACCGTGACGGTTGTAAAAAGCACTACATGAGATGGATCGCCTGGAACCATATAGTTCGCAAAGGTTTGACGACCATTGTTATAGGTCATTTCAAAGGTATACGCGCCGGGCAATAGTTCCAGTGCGGTGTTGGCATTTCCGAAATCCAACCAGCCAAACTGGTGATAGCGGACTGTACCGCCGGACAAATCCGCCCCGTCAGAATTCCGCAACGCGACTGTCGTGTTTACAGTCGTGAAGATAACCGGGTTTGTACTAACAGGAATGTTGGAATAGGTTTGACGACCGTTGTTATAGGTCATCTCATAGGTGACGGCTGAGGCAGAGGTCGTCACTGAAAACGTGCCGTCTCCATTATCCACGGCTGTGTGCCACGTCCCATCGTGGTATTGCAGCGCCCCGCCCGTAAGAAGTGCGCCGCCGTTGGTTTGAAGCCGAACCGTAATGGTGTTATCCGCCGCGGCATTTCCCACCTGTATTGCAGACAGCATCAGTAGCAGGATGATCATCACGCCAAAATACTTAATTGTCTTCATCTTTTTTCCTTTCTTGAAGAGCGATCGTAATAATGGACAATTGGTTTACGTGATCGAAAGATTATCCGTCCCAGCCTTTTTGCCTCCTTTCCCAATTAAGACAAAAACCGACCATCAAGGCCGGTTTCGCTTTTCACTCGCCGATAGTCCCGCGTGATGTGTACGCAAGCGACCAATTAAGGGCTATCGGGTCATGGCTACCTAGTTTCATTATACAATCGCGAAAACGTTTGTCAAGGATTTTGAGTCACATTTTGGTTACAGGTTTTGGAATCGGAGTGTTTTGGTCGGTTTAGACGTTTGGACTATAATCGAGTTATGGCTACCAAATCCCGTTACGAAGAGCTCAAAGAAAAAATCCATTTTCATAATCATCGCTATCACGTGCTGGATGCGCCGATCATCAGCGATGTGGAATTTGACAAACTGTTGAACGAACTCAAGCGGATCGAAGCCGATCATCCCGACTGGATCACGGCGGATTCGCCGACGCGTCGCGCGGGAGCCAAGCCTGCCGACCGCTTCGACAAGATTCGCCACCCCGCGCCGATTCTCTCGCTCGCCAACGCGTTCGGCGCGGACGACGCGCGCGCGTGGTTGGAACGCGTCAAACGAATTGATGATCGCGTCGAGAAAGCGAAGTTCGTCGTCGAGCCGAAGATTGACGGCTTGTCTGTTGTCTTGCATTACCGCGATGGAGTTTTTGTGCAAGGCGCAACGCGCGGCGATGGCGAAGTGGGGGAGGACATCACGCAGAATTTGCGGACGATACGGGCGATTCCGTTACGCATTCCAGTCGCAGGTCAAAAGTCAAAAGGCGGAGGCAGACCTGAGACCTTTGACCTGCGACCCCCAAAATATTTAGTCATTCGCGGCGAGGCTTTCATGCCTGTGAAAGAGTTTGAGGAATTGAATCGTAAACTGGAAGAGGCAGGTGAGAAGACGTATCAAAATCCGCGCAACACGGCGGCGGGTTCGTTGCGACAGTTGGACTCAGAATTGACGGCGTCGCGTCCGCTCACGATTTTGGTTTATCAAATTGTTCATTCGGAGGGCGGAAAAGTTCCAATGAGCCAATGGGAGATTTTGGAATATCTCAAAGCGTTGGGCTTCCCCGTCACCGATATTGCAAAGCGTTTCGATGATTTTGAAAAGGCGATTGCTTACACCGAATCATGGGAAAAGAAACGTGATACCTTGTCGTATGAAACTGACGGCATGGTCATCAAAATTGACGATTTGAATCTTGCCGCGGAACTTGGCTTTGTGGGCAAAGATCCGCGCGGCGCGATTGCGTTCAAGTTCCCCGCGCGCGAGGTGACGACGACTCTCAACGACATCGGCGTTGCGGTGGGACGCACGGGTGTGTTGACACCGTACGCCATGCTTGAACCCGTTGAAATCGGCGGCGTGATCGTCGAACGCGCCACATTGCATAACTTCGATTACATTGCCGAGAAAGATATCCGTGTTGGCGATCGCGTGCTGGTGAAGCGCGCGGGCGAGGTGATTCCGTATGTCATCGGTCCTGTCGTGGATGCGCGCACAGGCAAGGAGAAAAAATATAAACCGCCGACAAAGTGTCCCGCGTGTGGGCAGGATGTGGAACACTTTGAAGGCGAGGTGGCGTGGTATTGTGTCAATGCCGCTTGCCCCGCGCAGTTGGTGCGGAACATCGAACATTACGTCTCGCGCGGCGCGATGGATATTGAAGGGTTGGGAATCAAGATCGTCGAACAACTCATCGAGTCGGGCTTGGTCAAAGATGTGGCGGATCTGTACACGCTCAAACGGGATCAACTGCTTGCGCTGGAAGGATTCAAAGATAAAAAGACCGACAACCTGTTGACCGCGATTGAAGCGTCGAAGAGTCAGTCACTGACAAGGTTGATCGCCGCGCTGGGCATCCACGGCGTCGGCGAGGTGATGGCTGGGGATTTGGCGTCAACTTTCCCTGAGTTGGAGGCGTTGTCCAAATCCAAAGCGGATGATCTGATGCAGATCGAAGGCTTGGGTCCGAACATCGCCGAATCTATCGTGGATTGGTTCGCGCGTTCGTCCAATCAGAAGTTGTTGAAGAAGTTGAAAGCGGTGAAGATGTGGCCTAAAGGCGGAAAGTCAAAGGTCGAAGGTCGAAAGTCGAATGTGTTCGATGGGATGACGTTTGTTGTCACGGGGACGTTGCCCACGTTTTCGCGTGACGACGCGAAGGAGTTCATCGAGTCGCACGGCGGCAAAGTAACCGACAGCGTGAGCAAGAAGACGAGTTATTTAGTGCTGGGCGAAAACCCAGGCTCGAAGTTTGATAAGGCGAAGTCGCTGGGCGTGAAGATCGTCGGTGAAGAAGACTTGAAGAAGTTGGCGAAGTGACGATATATGAATAATTTTTCGACAGGACAACCTCGGACCATA
>CXWJ01006433.1_pt1 | contig 10629 bp, 11 predicted proteins | sample 590841 | NCBI WGS metagenome assembly CXWJ01 (sample SAMEA3498367, study PRJEB10139) | wastewater metagenome | biome: wastewater treatment plant; material: activated sludge | place: Austria | collected 2015-01-21 | reverse complement strand
GTGCAGGCCTCGGCCTCGCCTGGCCGCGCGGCCTGATCGTCACCGACGCGCAGATCGACCACGCCGGCGGCCTGCTCGCACTGCGTGACGGGCCGCGCCTCGAGCTGTTCGCGACGCCCGGCGTCTACGAGCACCTCACCTCGACGCTGCCGCTGGTGAATGTGTTGCAGAGCTACTGCGGCGTGCGCTGGCACATGCTGCCGGTGGCCGGCGACCAGCGTGCCGCCCAGTTCCACGTGCACGGGCTCGACGGCCTGCGTTTCACGGCGCTCGACGTGACCGGCCCGACGCCCGCGCACGCCTCGCAGCGCGCCGAGCCGCAGGTCGGCGACACCGTCGCGCTGATGGTCGAAGACTTGCGCGAAGGCGGCCGATTGTTCTTCGCGCCGAGCCTGTCGAACGTGGGCGACGGCGAACTGCGCTGGATGGACGCGGCCGACTGCCTGATGATCGACGGCCGCGTGCACGCCGATGCGCTCGACCGCGCCGGCGCGCGCCGCAAGGTGCTCGTGCACCTGGCCGCGAGCGACCCGCTGCTGGTCGCCGGCAGCGCGCAGCGCAGCGCGCTCGAGACGCGCGGCATCGAGATCGCCTACGACGGCATGGAGATCGAGTTGTGATCGATCCGGTTCCATGGATCGCGCTGTCGATTTCCCTGAAGCGGCCCGGCGGGCGGCTGTGACACGATCGTGCGCATGCTCGAGGTCCGGTCACTCACCAAGCGTTACGGCGAGCGCGTCGCGCTGAAGTCGCTCTCGTTCGCGCTCGGCGGCGGCAGCTTCGTCGCGCTGCTCGGGCCGAACGGCGCCGGCAAGTCGACGCTGTTCCAGGTGCTCACCGGCCTGTTCGCCGCCGACGAAGGCGACGTGCACATCGCCGGCCTGTCGATGCGCAGCGATGCGCGCCGCGCGCTCGCGCTGATCGGCGTCGTCTTCCAGCAGCAGGCGCTGGATCTCGACCTGTCGGTCGCGCGCAACCTGCAGTTCCAGGCCGATCTGCAAGGCCTGCCGCGCGCGCTCGCGGCCGAGCGCATCGCCCAGGACAGCGAGCGTTTCGGCATCGCCGCCGACCTGGGACGCGTGGTGCGCGAGCTCTCGGGCGGCAACCGGCGCAAGGTGGAGCTGGTGCGCGCGCTGCTGCACCGGCCGCAGTTGCTGCTGATGGACGAGGCCACCGTCGGCCTCGACCCGAAGTCGCGCCGCGACCTGATCGACGGCCTGCACGCCGAAGTGCGCGAGCGCGGCGTGACGGTGTTGTGGGCGACGCACCTCGTCGGCGAGGCCGAAAGCGCCGACCGCGTGCTCGTGCTGCACCGAGGCACGCTGCTCGCCGACAGCACGCCCGCCGGCGTGACCGCCGCGCTCGGCGGCGAATCTCTCGAAGCGGCGTTCATCGCCGCCACGCATTGATCCCCCCCCCGAAAGGAGACATCGATGACGAAGTTCGCTGCACTGCTGCTTGCCTTGCTCGCCACCGGCGCGCAAGCCAAGGGCACCGGCCTGGCCTACGTGTCGAGCGAGAAAGACAACGCGATCACCTTGGTCGACGCGAAGACGCTCGCCATCGTCGGCACGATCAAGACCTGCAAACGCCCGCGCCACATGCAGCTGCTGCCGGGCGAAACGCAGCTCATCGTCGCCTGCGGAGACTCGCAGCAGGCCGACGTCATCGATCTCGCGACCCGCAAGTCGGTGGGCAAGGTGCCCTTGGGCGAAGACCCCGAGATCCTCGATGTTTCGGCCGACGGCAAGACCCTGTACGTGTCGAACGAAGAAGACGCCGAGGTCGGCATCGTCGACATCGCCACTAAGAAGCGCACCGGCGCGATCAAGGTCGGCCAGGAGCCCGAAGGCGTGAAGATCTCGCCTGACGGCAAGACGGTCTACGTCACGTCCGAGGTGGCGAGCATGGTGCACGTCATCGACGTCGCCAGCGGCAAGGTCGCCAAGAACGTGCAGGTCGGCAAACGCCCGCGCCGCTTCGCGTTCAACGCCGACGGCAGCGAGCTCTGGGTCAGCAACGAGCTCGGTGCGAGCGTCAGTGTGATCTCGACGAAGGATCACGCGGTGATCGAGACGGTGAAGTTCGAGGTCAAGGGCATGCGCGCCGACGACATTTCCCCGGTGGACCTGAAGCTCTCACGTGACGGCAAGACCATGTTCGTCGGCCTGGGCCGCGCCAACCACGTCGCCTTCGTCGACACCGCGTCCAAGAAGGTCGGCACGCTCGCGTTGACCGGCAAGCGCGCCTGGGGGCTCGGCGTCAACGCCGACGGCTCGAAGCTGTTCGTCGCCAACGGCCTGTCCGACGACATGACGGTGATCGACACGGCCTCGGGCAAGCCCGAGAAGACCGTCAAGGTCGGCCGCGTTCCTCACTCGGTCGTGGTGGACGACTGATGCGCCGGGCCAGCCTGGCCGCGGTGCTCGCCGTGGCCTTGTGCGGGGCCGCCCAGGCGGCCACCCTGAAGCTGGCGCTCGTGATGCGCGCCGACGACGAACGCTTCGACGCGCGGCGGGTCGAGCTGGCCTACCCGGGGCACCCGGGCGGGCCGCTCGGTGCGGCCATGGAGATGGCGCTCGACGAGGCTTCGTTCGAGCTCGAGGCCGGCAAGCTCAAGGTCGAGGTCGAGACCGTCGAGGTCACCAGCGGCGAAGACGCGCGCGCGCAGCTGCAGAGGCTCGAGAAGGCCGGCGTCGCGGCCGCGGTGCTCGACCTGCCGTCCGCCTGGGCGGCTGCGGCGGCGGCAGCGGTCAAGCTGCCGCTGCTGAACGCCGGCAGCGCCGACGACGCGCTGCGCGGCAGCCAATGCCGGGCGAACCTGTTCCACACGCTGCCGGGCGAGCGCATGCGCGTCGATGCGCTGGCGCAGGCGATCCTGGCGCGCAAGTGGTCGCGCGTGCTGTTGTTGCACGGGCCGCTGCCCGAAGACAGCTCGCGGCTGGCGATCGTTCAGGCGGCACTGAAGCGTTACGGCCTCAAGACCAGCGCCACCAAGCCGTTCAAGCTCTCGGCCGATCCACGCGAGCGCGACCTGGCCAATCCCCTGCTGCTGACGGCAGCTTCGTCGAGCGGCGGCGAGTACGACGTCGTCTGGATCGTCGACAGCGACGGCGAGCTGGCGCGCTCCCTGACGTACCGCACCGCCTTGCCGCGCCCGGTGGTCGGCGATGGCGGCCTGACCGCCCAGGCCTGGGCGCCGAACTTCGAACGCTTCGGCGCGCCGCAACTGGCGCGGCGCTTCCAACGCGCCGCCAAGCGCCCGATGACGGGGCACGACTGGGCAGGCTGGATCGCCGCGCGCGCGCTGATTCAGGCGGCACTCGAGACGCCCAACGCGCCGGGCGCCGCGCAGATCGCCAAGGCCCTGAACGGCCCGGCGTTCGTGCTCGACGGGTTCAAGGGCACGCGCACGAGCTTCCGGCCGTGGGACCGGCAATTGCGCCAGCCGCTGCTGCTGACGGACGGCGTCAGCGTCATCGGCAGCGCGCCGGTCGACGGCGTGCTGCACCCGAAGAACGTACTCGACACGCTCGGCGCCGATGCGCCGGAGTCGGCATGCAAGGCGAAGTGATCGGCGCCCGGCCCGGCGTCGGCGGCGTGCGCCACGCGCTGCAAGCGCTGCGCGCGATCGTCCTGCGCGAGTTGTTCAAGTTCGTGCAGCAGACCGGCCGCCTGGTCTCGGCGCTGGTGCGGCCGGTGTTGTGGCTCGCCGTGTTCGCGGCGGGCTTCCGCAACGTCTTCGGCGTCGCGATCGTCGAACCCTACGACACCTACATCCCCTACGACGTCTACATCGCGCCGGGTCTGATCGGCATGGTGCTGCTGTTCAACGGCATGCAGTCGTCGCTCGCCATGGTCTACGACCGCGAGATGGGGCTGATGCGCCTGCTGCTGACCGCGCCGCTGCCGCGCTGGTGGCTGCTGTTCGCCAAGCTCTCGGCAACGGCGCTGCTCAGCATGACGCAGGCGCTGGCCTTCGTGTTCGTCGCCGCGCTGCTCGGCACGGTGCTGCCGTTCGACGGCCGGGCGGCCATGCACGGCCTGGCCGCCACGGTCGCCGCGGCGCTGATGCTCGCCGCGCTCGGGCTGCTGCTGTCGGTCTACATCAAGCAGCTGGAGAACTTCGCCGGCACGATGAACTTCGTGATCTTCCCGATGTACTTCCTGTCGACCGCGCTCTACCCGCTGTGGAAGCTCGAAGAGTCCGGCGCGACCTGGGTGTTCCGCGCCGCGCAGCTCAATCCGTTCACGCATGCCGTCGAGTGGATCCGCTTCGCGCTCTACGGCAAGGACCCGGGGCTCGCGCCCTGGGTCGTGCTCGGCACGCTGGCCGTGTGCTTCACGCTCGCCTGCTGGGGCTACGACCCGCAACGCGGCTTCGGCGGGCTGACCAAGCGCGGCGGCGGAGGCCCGCCATGAGGACGGCAGCGCANNTCGCCGTCGAGCCGCTGTGGCTCGAATGGCTCGCGCTCGGCGGCCTGCTCGCCTTCGCGACCTGGCTGCTCGGCGTGCGCGGCGTCTGGGCGCTGCTGCTCGGCGCCGACCCGACCGGCATCACGCTGATCATCATCGTCGTGTTCTTCGCCTCGACGCTGTGGTGCGGGGCGCGCTCGCGCGAGCTGCAGGCCCAGCGCCTGGCGATGGTGCGCGGCGGCGACTCGTGGGCCGCCGACTACTGGCGCGCGCTCGAAGCCGCACCGCGCGACGCGAACGCGCCGCTCGACCTGCTGCTCGAACACAGCCACGGCCCACACGGCACGGCCTGGTGGGTCAACGGCATCCAGCTCAAGCTCGGGCTGCTCGGCAAGGTCATCGGCTTTTCGATCCTCGCGCTGCAGATCGGTGAGATGCGCAACTTCGACCCGGCGCAGTCGCAGGACCTGCTCAGGAGCCTGACCACCGGCCTCGGCGTGGCGCTGCTGACGACCATGGTCGGTCTCGTCGGCAACATCGTGCTCGGCCTGCAGCTGACGCGGCTCGACCGATACGCCGACGCGCTCGTCGCCGACATCCAGCGCCGCGGGCTCGCGACGCCGCGGGACTGAACCATGCGAGCGCGCCGCACCGCCCGCGAACCCGAGGTCGATCCGTTCTACGACATGTTGTTCAACATGCTCATCGCCTTCGTGTTCTGCTTCATCGTCGCGCTGCTGGCGATGCACCCGAAGGCGCTGAAAGCCGGCGACGTTCCGGCCAAGGCCGAGTTCATCGTCAACGTCTCCTGGCCCGACGGCAACCCGAACGACATCGACACCTGGGTCGAGGACCCGGCCGGCAACCTGGTCTGGTTCCGTGCCCGCGAGGCCGGGCTGATGCACCTGGACCGCGACGACCGCGGCCTCACGAACGACAGCATCGTCGTCGACGGCAAGCAGATCGTGAACCCGCTGAACCAGGAGGTCGTGACGCTGCGCGGCATCGAGCCCGGCGAGTTCACCGTCAACGCCCAGTACTACGAGTCGAAGAACGGCCTGCCGGTCGAGGTGACGGTGTCGGTCATCAAGGTGAACCCGCGCGCCGAGGTCGTCTACTACGGCCAGGCGCGGCTCGCGCGCAAGGGCGACGAGGCGACGCTGCTGCGCTTCACGCTGCAGGCCGACGGTTCGGTCGGACGCATCCATACGCTGGCGAAGTCGCTGGTGCGCAGGCCATGACGCTCGCCATCGTGCTCGCCGCCTGCGCACTCGCGCTGCTGTGCGCGCTGGCGCTGCTGTGGTCGCGCTGGCCGGCATGGATGAAGGCGCTGCTCGTCGCCGCGGTGACGGCCTTCTTCTTCTTCGCCGACGAAGCGCTGCACGAAGCCTGGGGCTGGCCGAGTGCCGATGCGCTGCCGGCGAAGTTCGTGCTGCTCGCCGCGGTGATCGAAGAACCGGGCGCGAAGACCGCCGGCGCGTTGTATGTCTGGGTGAACGCGATCGACGGCGGCCGCCCCGTGGCGCAGCCGCGCGCCTACCGCCTGCCTTACGCGAAAGACCTGCACGCCTTGCTCGAAGAGGGCATGAAGAAGGCGCGCCAGGGCATCAGCCAGGTCGGCACGAGCGAGCCGCGCGCCGGCCGCCGCGGCATCTCGTGGCTGCGCCCGGGCCGCGACGAGCAGGTCGTGAAGATCGGCGACATGCCGGTACCGCAGCTGCCGGAAAAATGACACGCGCCGCCCTCGCCTGCCTCATCGTGCTCGGGCTCGCCGCTTGCGGCCAGCCGTCGACCGGCGACTCGCTGTTCCCGCTCGACGCCGGCCACGCCTGGACTTACCGCGTGACCACGGCGCGGGACGGCGAAGCGTCGCAACGCGAGCGCCTGACGCTGCGCACGCTCGGTGCGGAGCAGGCGCCGGGCCTGGCCGATCAGGCGCCCGCCTGGCGCCGCCGCAGCGACAGCGGGGTCGACTACTGGCTGCGCAGCGACGCCAGCGGCATCTACCGCGTGGCGAGCAAGAACGACCTCGAAGCGGACGCGCACGCCGACGCCGCGCCGCGTTACGTGCTCAAAGCGCCGTTCGAGCCGGGCACGCAGTGGCAGGCCTCGACCACGACCTATCTGCTGATGCGCCCGAACGAATTCCCGCGCGAGTTGCGCCACACGCACCGGAACATCGCGATGACCTACCGGATCGAATCCTCGGGGCACACCGTGGACACGCCTGCCAGCCGTTTCGATCGTTGCCTGAAGGTCGTCGGCACGGCCAGCGTGCGCGTCTACGCCGACCCGACCTCCGGGTGGCGCGACGTGCCGCTGACGACGACCGAGTGGTACTGCGCCGGCGTGGGCCTGGCGAAGCTCGAACGCAGCGAACCCGCGAACTCGCCGTTCCTGAGCGGCGGCTCGTTGACGATGGAACTCGAATCATGGCAATGACCCCGGCCCCGATCAATCGCCGCCGCACCCTGGCGCTGCTGGCCGGCGCGGGCCTCGCGCCGCTGGCCGGCGCCCAGTCCGGCGAGACCTTCCCGCAGCACCCGGTATCGCTGTGGGTGCCCTGGCCGGCCGGCGGCGCGACCGACCTGACGCTGCGCCTGCTCGCCGAGATCGCCAGCCGGCATCTCGGCCAGCGTTTGGTGGTGGAAAACCGCGGCGGCGCCGGCGGCACGATGGTCATGCCGATCCTGCAGCAGGCGGCGCCCGACGGCTACACCATCGGCCAGGTGCCGCAGCCGGTGTTCCGCGCCGCGCACACGCAGAAGGTGTTGTGGGACCCGATTCGCGACCTGAGCCCGATCATCCAGGTCTCGGGCGTGACCTTCGGCGTCGTCGTCCCGGCGGCCAGCCCGATGCGCACGCTCGACGACCTGTTCGAGCATGCGCGCCGCCACCCGGGCGAGCTGAGCGTGTCGACGAACGGCGTCGGCACGACGCCGCACATCGTCATGGACGAGTTGCTCACGCGCCGCGGTTCGAGCTGGATCCACGTGCCGTACAAGGGCACGTCCGAACAGATGATCGCGGTGGCGTCGGGCCAGGTGATGGCGGGCGTCAACTCGAACGGCTTCGCGCCCTTCGTCGAGAACGGCCAGCTGCGCCTGCTCGTCACCTTCGGCGAGAAGCGCACCAGACGCTGGCCGCAGGTGCCGACGCTGAAGGAGCTCGGCCACGAGATCGTCGCGACCTCGCCTTACGGCCTGTGCGGCCCGCGCGGCATGAGCTCCACCGTCGTGCGCACCTTGCACGACGCACTCAAGCAGGCCTTGTTCGACCCGGTGCACATCGCCGAACTCGCGAAGTACGACCAGGAGGTCGCCTACCTCGGCCCCGAGGACTACGGCCGTTCGATGCGCGAGGCCTACGCCGCCGAGCGCGCCGTGGTCGAGAGGCTGGGTCTCGGGCGTCCGCCGACCTGAGTGATGCGGCCGATCAACGCCGCTCCTGAAGCCGGCGAGCGAAGCCGAGGCGGTGCGCGAGCTCGCTCGATCGCACCTGCAAGCGGACCCCGGCTTCGCCGCCGACTGTTCGCGGCGGCAAGCCGCCACGAACAAGCCGCGCTCGCGAGTCACGCGCCGTAGATGAAGTCGGTGCGGTCCATCGCCGCCACCCCGGCCGAGTCCACCTGCGCGATCATCACTTCGTCGCCGTTCAGTCCGTTCGTCGGGTTGTAGACGATCGAGCCGCTGCCGAAGACGTAGATGCCGCTCAGGTTGATCGCCGCCGCGTCCTTGAAGAACCAGCCGGCCGACAGCGTGTTGCCGACCACGTTGCCGCCGAAGGACAGGCCCTTGATGCCCGGGCTGATCGCGCCGACGAGGCCGGCATCGAGCATGTTCGACAACACGAAGGTGTCGTCGGCGTGGCTGAAGTCCTCGACGATGTCGCGGTTGCCGATGCCGCGGTGCGTCAGCACGAAGGCGTCGGCGCCGGCGCCGCCGCTGACCCGGTCGGTGCCCGCGCCGCCGACGATGCGGTCGATGCCGTTGCCGCCGTGCAGCGAATCGTTGCCGTTGCCGCCGCTGATCTGGTCGTGACCGTCGCGGCCGTAGATCAGGTCGTTGCCGTCGAAGCCGTTGAGGAAGTTGTTGTTGGCGTTGCCGAGGATGGTGTTGCTCAGGCCGTTGCCGTTGCCGAGCACCGCGGCGGCGGTGTTCAGCAGCGTCAGGCGCTCGACGTTCGCTTGCAGCCACTCGTTGACCGCGGCGTAGACCGTATCGGTGCCCGAGCCGACGCCGGCGCCCTCGACGACGTTGTCGCCGGCGTTGTCGACGTAGTACACGTCGTTGCCGAGGCCGCCGTTCATCGTGTCGGCACCGGCCTCGCCGTTGAGCAGGTCGTTGCCGTTGCTGCCGGACAGCAGGTCGTTGGCGTTGCCGCCGAGCATCGTGTCGTTGCCGTTGTTGCCGTACAGGAAATCGACGCCGTCGTTGCCGAACATGCGGTCGTTGCCGTTGCCGCCGTACAGGCGGTCGACGCCGTTGCCGCCGGCGAGCAGGTCGTTGCCGTCGTTGCCGAACAGCCAGTCGTTGCCGTCGCGGCCGTGCAGCGTGTTGTTCTAGGCGTTGCCGCGAATGATGTTGCCGAGCGCGTTGCCGCCGCCGAACCCCGCGCCGAGGTCGAGGTTCAGGTTCTCGACGTTCGCCGTCAGGTTGTAGACCGCCAGGCGCGACTGCACCGTGTCGACACCCGAGCCGACGTTGGCGAGCTCGATGACCTGGTCGCCCACCGAGTTGACGCGGTAGGTGTCGTTGCCGTCGCCGCCGCGCATGATGTCGGTGCCGGGCGACCAGTTGGCGTTCAACAGGTCGTTGCCGCCGAAGCCGAAGAAGAAGTCGACCGCGTCGGCGGTGCCGTTGAGGGCGTTGGCGAAGTTGTTGCCATTGATGACTGCCATGTGAATCTCCACGAAGTGAATGAACAAGTGACTACCGTCCTCGGGGCGCAGTGCAGGGCATTCTTCTCTGGCCACTCACGATTCCTCGGACCCCACGCCCCTCTCGTGCCGCGGCCGCGGCACCCAGGGCGAAACCTTCACGGCTCGCGCAGCGCGCGCCGTGCGAACAATCCCAGCGGCTCGAGCAGGTACTCGACGAGGCTGCGCGACGGCGTCGTCACGAACACCTCGGCCGGCATCCCGGCTTGCAGCCGCAGCCGCGGGTGCCTGGCGAGCTCGCTCGCATCGACTTCCACCTGCGCCGCATAGGTCGCCAGGCGCGTCGCCGGGTCGGTGACGGCATCCGGCGCGACGCGCGTCACGCGCGCCGGCAGCATCTGCGTCGTGCGCGCATCGAAAGCCGCGAGCCGCACTTCGGCGGCGTCGCCGGCGCGCACATGGTCGATGTCGTGCGGGTCGAGCTTCAGTTCGACGACCAGGTTCTCGTCGGCCGGAACGATCTCGAGCAGCGGCTCGCGCGGGCCGACCGCGGTGCCCGGCGCGCTGATGCGCAGCGCCATCACGGTGCCGTCGACCGGCGCGCGCACCACCTGCCGCTCGGCCTGGTCGATCGAAGGGCGCAGCCGGTCGTCGAGCTCGCGCTGGCGCGCGCTCGCGTCCTTCAGCTCGTCGGCGGCGCGCTGCTGGTAGTTGTTGCGCGCCTGCGCGATCGAACTGGCGAGCGCGCCGACCTGCATGCGCGCTTCGGCGATCTCGCCGCGCGCGCCTTCGGCGCGGCCGGCAAGGTCGGCGACGATGCGCTCGAGCGCAATCAGACGCGTCTTCTGGATGAAGCCGCTCGCCGCCAGCGGCTCGTTGATGCGCAGCTCGTCGCGCGCCAGCGTCGCCGCACGCTCGGACGACTGCTGCTGCGCGCCGAGCGCGGCGATGCGCGCCTGCGCGTCGCGTTGCTGCATCTGCAAGGCGGCAAGCTGCTCGTTCAGGGCCTGGCGGCGCGCGTTGAACAGCTCGGCTTCGCGGGCGCGGCTGTCGGACGCACCCACGTCGTCGGGCCAGGTCACACCGGCGGCAAAGGCCATCTCGGCACGTGCGCGTGCGGCGCGCAGCCGTTCGGCGTCGAGCTGCTTGCGCAGCAGGTCGAGGGTGGCATCGTTGCGCACGTCGCCGATGACGAGCAGGGCGTCGCCGCGTTTGACCTGCTGGCCGGGCCGGACCAGCAGTTCGCGCAGCAGCCCGCCTTCCTGGTGCTGGACGATCTTGCGCCCCTGCTCGGTCTGCACCTGGCCGGCGACGATCACCGCACCGGCCAGCGG
>CXWJ01000018.1_pt1 | contig 10629 bp, 10 predicted proteins | sample 590841 | NCBI WGS metagenome assembly CXWJ01 (sample SAMEA3498367, study PRJEB10139) | wastewater metagenome | biome: wastewater treatment plant; material: activated sludge | place: Austria | collected 2015-01-21 | reverse complement strand
GCGCCGCCGCTTCTCTCCCCGCCCCAGCCTGATCGCCGAACTCAAACGCGCCTCGCCCTCCAAGGGACTCCTCGCCCCACACATCGACCTCTTCCAAGTAGCAGACATCTACACCCAAAACGGCGCATCTGCTATTTCAGTGTTGACCGATGAAAAATTCTTTCAAGGCAAACTCGAAACTCTTTACCAATTACGACTTACCAATTACGAATTACCGCTCTTAAGAAAAGATTTCATCATTGATGAATCACAAATTTATGAATCACGAGTCAACGGCGCCGACGCCATCCTCCTCATCGCCGCCGCCCTGCCCGACGATAAACTCTTTGCTGATTTACATGCTTGTGCCTTAGAACTTGGATTAACTGCATTAGTCGAAGTCCATGATGAAACCGAGACCGAACGTGCTTTGAAACTGAAAGATGTGAAATTAATTGGAATCAACAATCGCAACCTCGCCACGTTTGATGTCACTCTCGAAACAACAGAAAAACTCCGCCCGATGATTCCCCCCGAAATCGCCGTCATCGCCGAAAGCGGAATCTTCACCACTGATGATGTTGACCGCTTGGCAAAAGTCAAGGTGGATGTAATCCTTGTTGGGGAGGCGTTAGTTACATCAGAAGCTATTGGCGCAAAGGTCAGAGAATTATCTGGGCTCTCCGTCATTGCGAGGGGCGATAGCCCCGAAGCAATCTCCAACACAGGGACGGGGATTGCTTCGTCGTCGCTCCGCTCCTCCTCGCAATGACGGGATGGCGTTTTATGACCAAAATCAAAATCTGCGGAATCAAAACATTGAAAGATGCGCTTGCGGCAATTAATGCAGGAGCGGATTATTTAGGATTCAACTTCTACCCCAAGAGTGTGCGCTTTGTTGAAAAACAAGCCTGTGCAGAAATTGCCACTGTTTTGAAAAAAGAATATCCAAACATCAAACTCGTTGGTGTGTTTGTCAATTCATCCGTTGAAGATGTGAAAGATATTCTCGATACCTGTTCGCTTGACCTGGCTCAACTTCACGGTGATGAAACATCCGAGATGCTGAACCAACTTGCTGGCAAATCTTTCAAGGCATTTCGTGGAATTCCTGAAAACATAAATGGATATGCAAGAAGCGAGTCGCCCGCATTTTTATTGGACGCTTCTGTAAAAGGAATCTACGGCGGAAGCGGAGTCGCTGCCGATTGGAACGGCGCAGCGGAGTTGGCGAAGAAGTATCCGCTGTTGCTGGCGGGCGGACTCACGCCTGAGAATGTTGGGGAGGCGGTTGGCAGAGTCAAACCCTGGGGCGTGGATGTGGCTTCGGGTGTTGAATCAGCCCCAGGTGAGAAAGATGCGGAGAAGATGTCCGCATTTGTAAGAGCTGTGAGAGTCGCAGAATCCCAATAGAAAGTGGAAAGTGGAAGAGTCGAGTTTCAACTTTCCACTTTCCAAGAGAGAACTTATGACAACACTTTTACCACCAAAGTTTGGTCCCTACGGCGGACAGTTCGTCCCCGAAACATTGATGCCCGCGTTGATCGAGTTGGAAGAGGCTTTCGTTGCTTCACGAACGGATGTTGAATTTCAAAAAGAATTTAACAAATTGATGGCATCGTTTGTGGGACGACCCACGCCATTGACGTATGCAAAAAGATTATCTGAAAAATTAGGCGGCGCGCAAATTTATTTGAAGCGCGAAGATTTGGCGCATACGGGCGCGCATAAGATCAACAACGCGTTGGGGCAGGCGCTGCTTGTGAAGCGGATGGGGAAGGGGCGCATCGTCGCAGAGACGGGCGCGGGGCAGCATGGAGTCGCGTCGGCGACGGCGGCGGCGTTGTTGGGATTGGACTGTGTGGTGTACATGGGCTCGGTTGACATTGCGCGGCAGGAGCCGAATGTGTTTCGCATGAAATTGTTGGGCGCGGAAGTGCGACCAGTTAACTCTGGGACCAAAACGTTGAAGGACGCCATCAACGAAGCGATCCGCGATTGGGTAACGAATGTGCGCGACACACATTACTTGCTTGGCTCTGCGCTGGGACCGCATCCGTATCCGACTATTGTGCGAGAGTTTCAATCCGTGATCGGAACGGAAGCGCGTGAACAGATACTAATGGAGGTGGGACGTTTGCCTGATACGGTCGTCGCGTGCGTGGGCGGCGGGTCGAACGCGATCGGAGTCTTCAGCGGATTCGTGGATGATGAACATGTCGAGTTGATCGGCGTCGAAGCGGGCGGAAGCGGAATTGAGTCGGGCAAACACGCGGCGAGATTCGGCGACCCGTCGAAGGGACGCGTGGGAGTCATTCACGGCACGCGGACGTATGTGTTGCAAGATGAAGATGGTCAAATTGCAGAGACACATTCCGTCTCGGCGGGGTTGGATTACGCGGCAGTCGGTCCTGAACACGCGTTGTTGCGCGATACCGAACGCGCGTTTTACACATCCGCAACGGATGCGGAGGCGCTGGATGCTTTTCAGATGTTATGCCACACGGAGGGAATCATTCCCGCACTGGAGTCGTCCCATGCGGTGGCGGAGGTGATTAAGAGAGCACCCACGATGAGGAAGGATGAAATCATCTTGGTGAATTTGTCGGGTAGAGGTGATAAGGATTTGAATACTGTGATAAAAGAAATTGGAGAATTAGAGAATTAGAGATTAGTGGTGAAATCGGTGGTCGAGTAGCGACGAACGGAGTGAGGAGCGTATCGATACCACAAGTAAGCAAAGAAATTTATGATGGATGAATAACCCGTCTAAGAAAATGAAGAATCAACAACCTAAAGTTATTATCGTCACAGGCAGACCAGCATCAGGAAAATCAACTCTTGCAAAATGGCTTTCGCAAGAACTCGAATTGCCGCTTGTCAGCAAAGATAACATCCGCGAAATATTATTTGAGAGATTGGGTTGGAAAGACCGTCCATGGGCTCAGTTGCTTGGGCGGGCGAGCGTTGACTTGATGTTTTATTTTGCCGATGCGGAACTGGGTGTTGGTAATTCAATCATCATGGATAATTCATTTCATCCGCCAATATCTACGCCAAGATTTCAAGATCTAAAAGAAAAGTTTGACGCAGGTAGCGTTCAAATTATTTGCCACTCAACCAAAGAAATACTCTTTGAAAGATTCAAAGCGCGTGCTAAAACGGGTAATCGTCATCCAGGACATGGTGATAACGATGTTCTTGATGAACTTTATAAATATCTTGCTGACGAGAAACCGCAAATTCTTGATATTGGCGGTTTGGTTATCGAAGTAGATACAACTGATTTTGAAAAAATTGACTATCAAGGAATTCTCAAGCAAGTGAATTCATTCCTTGTAGAGCAATAAAGGAAGATTCATGAACCGAATCGAAAACGCATTTAAGAACAAACCGATCTTCATGCCTTACTTCCCGTTAGGCTACCCAGACTTGGACACGTCCATTGATGTGATCGAAGCCTTAGCAAACAGCGGCGCGGACTTGATCGAGGTGGGGCTGTCCTTCTCCGATCCGCTGGCGGATGGATCTGTGATTCAACATGCCACGCAAGTTGCTTTGGAAAAGGGAATCACGGTCAAAAAGTCGCTTGAAGCGGTGAGGAAGCTACGTCAACGCGGAGTGGATATTCCGCTGGTGCTGATGGGCTACTACAACCCCATGCTGGCGTATGGACTGGAGAAATTCGTCCGTGATGCGGCGGAGGCAGGCGCGGACGGGTTCATCGTCCCTGATTTGCCGATGGAGGAGGCGGAGGAATTCATGTCCGCGCTGAGCGGAGCGACGAGTGTAACGAGGAGTGCAGTCGAAGCGCAGATGGATGATTCAAATCGTCCTTCGACTTCGCTGCGCTCCGCTCAGGATGGAGGTCTACCGTTAATTCAAATGCTTGCGCCAACCACGCCTCCCGAACGCATGGAAAGAATCGCCCGCAATGCAAAAGGATTTATTTATTTAGTTTCGGTGACTGGAATTACAGGAGAAAGGAAAGCGATTGCAGAAGGTTTGTCGGATTTGATTGCAAACGTCCGCAAGCATACGGATATTCCCGTCTGTGTGGGGTTTGGAATAAGCACGCCCGAGCAAGCCAAAGAGGTTGGGGCGATGGCAGATGGCGTGATTGTCGGTTCGGCGTGTGTGAATGCGATCGGGGGGAGCGAAAAGCCGATAGAAACGGCGAAACAGTTTGCGGCTGAGTTCCGAAGCGCGTTGAACACGTCACATGATTGACGGCTATGGTATAACGTCATCATCGCTGTCGAATCCCCGATCTTAATTTCAGATGTCGCAATGAAATACATCAAAGTTCCCAACACAGATATGAACGCGTCGGAGATCTCGCTCGGTTGTATGCGGATCGCGGGCATGACCGATCAAGAAATCTCCACGCTGATCCACACCGCGCTCGATGAGGGCATCAATTTTTTTTGATCACGCCGACGTGTATGCGGGCGGCAAGTGCGAAGAGAGATTTTCCGAAGCGCTGGGCATGAACGCCAGCCTGCGCGAGAAGATGATCCTGCAAACCAAGGTTGGGATTCGCGCAGGCAGTTTCGATTTTTCAAAAGGACATATTTTGAACGCAGTGGACGGGAGTTTGAAACGATTGCGGACGGATCATCTCGACGTGGCGCTGTTGCATCGTCCTGATGCGTTGGTGGAGCCTGAAGAGGTGGCGGAGGCGTTCACGATTCTTGAGACCAGCGGCAAGGTGAAATATTTTGGCGTGAGCAATCAGAACCCGATGCAGATCGAGTTGCTGACAAAATTCGTGAAGCAGAAAATCCATTTCAACCAGCTTCAACTCAGCATCACCAATACAGGGATGATCGATGCGGGGATCAACGTCAACATGCAAATTGACCGCTCGATCAACCGCGACGGTGGTATTTTGGATTACTGCCGACTGAAGGAAATTATCATTCAACCCTGGTCGCCTTTTCAATATGGATTCTTTGAAGGCGTCTTTTTGGATAACCCCAAATTCCCCGAACTGAATCAAACGATCAACGCACTCGCGGCGGACAAAGGTGTGACGAACACGGCAATTGCGATCGCGTGGCTGTTGCGTCATCCTGCCCGCATGCAGCCGATCCTTGGTACGACGAATCCGCAGCGGGTGAAGGATGCGTGTCAGGCATCGGGCATTACTCTTTCGCGCGAGGAGTGGTATCAGATCTATTTGGCGGCGGGGAATGAGTTGCCGTAGATGTGATGATTGAGTGGAGAGAAAGTGTTTTGAACTCTAAAGTTCAAAACACTAATAAAGAATGTCGCCAGTAACATTGTTACAGCAGCGACATAATGTTGTTTATTTTTCGGGCGTATTTATGCTTTCTAATTTCACACTCCCAGATTCTAATTACTTTCCACCTGTCGTTTCGCAATTCCTTTGTTACAAAACTATCTCTCTTTTTGTTCTTGGATATTTTCTCTTTCCAATACTTATCATTATGACCAGGTTTGCGTTTTCTACAGCCATGACCATGCCAATAACATCCATCAACGAATACGATGATTTTGTGTTTTGGAAAAACAAAATCTGGCTTTCCTGTAAGCTGGCAGTTTCGACGCCATCCAGAGATTTTATAAGATTTGAATATGCTGATTAAGGCAATCTCTGTAGATTTGTTGCCTTTGGAATGGACGGCGCTCATAACCTGCGAGCGTTTTTCCTTGCTGAAAACATCCGTCATAACTTTANNTTAGGTTTCACTGATTCTCCCCAATATTCAACAAATAGAGCGTCGTCCATTTCGAGCGCGGCTTCGAGCATTTCTTTTTCGATCAGTTTGAGCGCGCGCTCAATGTAAAGACCGCCAACATCGTCGTTTCCTGGGTTTGCCACGCTACCAGCGGAAAAAAGGTCCCGCGCTTGATGGCTGATAACCCCATGGTATGTTAGCAAATAAAGGACTACATCGTCATATTTGTTTCTAGATCGACTTGAATCAACTATGCTAGGGCAAAGCAACGCCGCTTCGGCGCGAAGGCGTTTCTTCTCTTCGGCAGGCAGGCTGGTGTAAAGCCGCGCCTGAATTGGAAGCGTGTGTTCAGAGTCGGGCGTGTCTTCCAGCCACCACAATCTTTCGCCTTCATGTAAACGAGAGCGGGCGTACCCGCGGATGTGCCGCATTTTTTCTTCCATTGGAAGACGGCGAAAATCATCATACGAAATTCCCATCAAATCGAACAAAGAGCGATTTGCGAAAAGCTCAATTTCAAAACGGGGAACATGAGAAGTGCGAACGTGAATAACGCTTTGTTCGTAATCCCCCCAGTGAACTTCTGGTTTGCCGCCCATTTTTCCAAAGACCAGATAAACTTTTTCAACCGATTCGATCCGATTGGTTTCCAACACGCTATTGGCGACGCTTCGCCAAGTATCGTTCAAAGTAAATTTGACTTCGACTCCAAATTGACCGACTGCGATATCGGGAAAAGCCTGGGGATTAGGGGCGAAGTCTATGGAAATTGACGAATCATCTTTTACAGATTCTTGCAGAGCCTCTCGAACTCGATTTTCAAATTCATTTGCTTTTTGAAAAACCTTATTGTTTGCTTCGTTCGTGAGTTTTGCGCAAACAATATCTAACACCCGCTCGAACTCTTCCTCGTTCATTGTTCGCCGTCGGTTAATACGTCTAGCACGGCGTTTGCCATGTGCCATGCCAAAACAGGCGGAACAGCGTTTCCGACTTGCCGCTCAGTTTCGCGCAATTTCGCGTCGAAGATAAACGTGTCTGGAAACGATTGGAAACGCGCCGCTTCGCGCATGGAAATTCGGCGCGGAAGCGAATAATGGAACTGGATATTTCCATGACATTCCGCCCTGATCGTATAACCAGGTCTATCCGCCTTCAATTTGCGGTTGCCTTGATCTGAACTCTTGTTTGCTAAACTCCATACATGATTGATATCGGGGTTTAACTCAACCGATTCAAGGTCGCCAATAGCCTCTTGCGAAGTAATGCGTTTATCGTCTATAGGCGCGGGAGGGCTAAATTTTTTTACGTCTGGGCGAGTGCCTACGATAAAAACACGCTCGCGAGTCTGCGGAACGCCGTAATCGGCAGCGTTATAAAGATGATAACTCACATCATAGCCAAGTCCGCGAAAATCAGACAAAATCTGTTTCAAAGACTTTTCGTTATGCTTCATGAGAAGTCCTTTGACATTTTCAGCCACAAAAACTTTTGGGCGGATTTTTGATACGACTTCAACCATGGCGCGATATAGCCCGCTTCGTTTTCCGTCTACTCCAGCGCCTTTGCCGTTTATAGAAATATCTTGGCATGGAAACCCGCCAATTACAATATCTACATTGGTCGGCATTTCCTCCATGGCTTTCCATATATCGCCTTCTACAATATGTTGACCGATATTCTTTTTATATGTGCGGCAAGCCGCGCCGTTGATGTCGTTTGCCCAAACAATGTCAAACGGCGTTTCTGGATAATATTTTCCAAGAAACTCAAACCCGCCAGTAAAACCCAAGTCCATGCCGCCGCATCCTGAAAACAAGGATACAACGCGGATTTCCTTCTCTTTGAAAAACATTAATTTTGTCGATTCTTGCAAGCCGATATTTTCCATACTTTTAATTATAGCAGTTTTAGGCTTTAGCGTATGACCTTTATCTAAAAAGCCTTCTTCGTAATCTCACAAGTCCGCGCCGCCTTCCCTACATCCTTGCCTTGATCGCCAGCCCAGCGACCACACTACTGAACGCGTTCGACTCTTTCACCTTCTCCGCCCCAAAGAGTCTCCCCAGCATCCCCGTGAACAGCGGGATATTCGACGAGCCGCCCGTTTTCACGACCGCGTCAATTTCTTGGATGTCGAGTCCTGATTTGGCAATCGTATCGAGCAAAACTTTTTCCACATCTACGAGATAATGATAAATATCGGATTCAAATTGCGAGCGTGTGTACAGTTCCCACAGCGCGATGTCTTTATCTTCCAGAGTGATGACCGTCGCGCCATCAGATGAAAGAGCGATCTTCCCTGCTTCGACGCGGTTATAAAATGTAAAAGCCAGGTCGTTGTAGATCAAATGCTCCAACGCCCTCAAACGGACGGGCGCAACCTTTGCCTGAACCGCTTTGTCTAAAATATTCTTGTTGATGGGCGTGCCCATTTCGGGGAGCGCCATCCAATCGGGGACAGCCTCGATCATCTGCATGATCTCAGGATGATGTTTGACCTTGCCGTAACCAAAATGCGACAACATGCGTTTCTCGATGATCGCGCGGTCGAAGTCCGAGCCTGCGATGTCCACGCCGCCGCTGGCATAGACCTTGCGCCCTGAGCCTGTCGAAGGGTCGCCGTCGCCGAGTCGCATCACGGCGATGTCGAGCGTGCCGCCGCCGAAGTCGAAGATGACGACGTTCTGCGGCTTGGTAATGGATTGCTCGTAATCCAACGCCGCGGCGATCGGCTCCAGTTCAAAGTCCACTTCTTTGAAGCCTGCCTCATGCGCCGCCGCGCGCAATGTCTCTTGCGCTTTGTGATCGAGTTCAGGCGACTCGGAAAATTTGACGGGGCGTCCCAACGTCACTGCGTCAATCGTTTCGCCCAACACATCTTCGGCGCGTTTCTTCAACAGACTCAAATACGTCTGCGCCAGATCGCCCACGCTGTAATAGCGTTCAAAGATTTGCGTGCCTTTGTAATTGTCCTTGCGCAATGCGGTCTTGAGATATTGCAACAGCCGCCCAGGTTTCAACTCGTCCACATACACAAAAATATCGCGCATGTAAAACATATCCGCGCCGCGATATTCGATCTCGCCCGCCCATTGCTTCACATAGCGCCGCTGTCGGTTCACGTTATCGCGGTAATACGTCTCCACCGCCTCCTGCCCGAGATACGCGCGATACTCTTTCGTGATGTACAACACGGTCTTGATGACTTCAGGCAAAACATTTTTCGGGTCCACAGGCAGAACGCGGACTCGCTGTCCATCGTAGACCGCGACTCCCGAATTGGATGTGCCGAAGTCAATGCCGACTCTGAGACTCATGGATTCTCCTCACATCAACAATATCATGTCACTCTGAGGGAGCGATTGTTGCGACCGAAGAGTCTCGCATTGTCGTGACAGAGACCCTTCGCTATCGCTCAGGGTGACATTTCTGGGATGATTTCTACTTAATGAACATGATCCACGCTGATAATTGATTCTGATCTCAAACATGCGACTCACCTTGACGTCCGCTTCTTTCCCCCGTCAGCCTGAATCAGCCCGATGGAGAGGATCCAAGCCTCGGCTGCGATCGAACCGCTTCCCGTGAGTGAATCCGCTTGATGGATGGTGAGTCGCCCCGAAGCGTCGAGCGCGACAATTGAGTCCGAATCCCGAACCGACGCCGCGCCCATAAAACGGACTCCCTGCTCGAGCCGCGATGGAGGAATCAACGATTGTCCTTTTGCGGTGGACGATTTGGATGTGTCAATACTTTTGCTTTCGCGGTGAATCACTTTGCCCGTTTGCGTGACGAAGACAAGTGAATCATCGGCGTGCGTGATGAACGACGCGATGACATAATCGGTTGCAGAAAGTTTGACGCGCTCCTCGGTGGCGTAGGCGAGGTCGTCCACGTCGAAGGCGATGACCTTGCCCTCATACGTGACGAAGACCGCGTGGTCATTTTTGTGCGAGAGCATGAGGTCGAACGGCTGATCGGATTTTTGTATCGCGCCTTTGCCGATGTAATGATTGTTGAGAACGGATTGGGCCATGGATGTCATCGTCTTCTTCGCGCAACCGCGGCGGCTGATCTGCAAAAAGAAATCGGAGAGGGGCAGACGCGAGAACGGCGTGATGCACGCGAGCAGTTCGCCCGCGCGAGGTTCATCGGGCAACGCGGCTTGACTCCACTCCCACGCGCCGCCGAGTTCGATGAGCGGAATGTCGCTCACTTTATATGTGCCGACTCGTCCCGATGTGTACAGCAACAACGCTTCCTCATTCGATGGGAGGGCGAGGATGCGCGGCGGCTCGTGATCGTTGGACATGTCGCTCGTGATGCGACCGAGTTCTTTTGCATCCGAATTCAATTCGATGCGGAAGATTCGTCCCTGCGCGTTGTAAACCAACAAGTTGGGCGTTGACGCTTCGACTGGCTGGGTGGGGAGTTCGACCAGCGTGCCTTCGTCCACGCCGAACCGCCGCTTGATCAGGTCGAGTTGATATTCGAGGTGGGCGATGCGCTTTTGATATTCCTCCACGCGCGTGCCGTTCTGCAAGGCGATATTTTCTGCCAACAGTTCCTCATCCCGTTCGCTCAACTCGCGCAAACGCCTGGCGATGAGCCGCACGATCGTCACCGCGGACTCAGGTCGCTCTTCGGCTTCTTTCATCCATTCTTCGATTTTGTTTGATAACGACATGGTGGGATTCCTCGAACTGGTGATTATAAACGGAGAGTGGCGCAGGGTATAATACCTTTAGATGCGCAAAGATACGGCAAACTGGATTGCACTCACTGATTACGATATCGAGACTGCCCGTTATATGCTGGAGACTGGGCGGTATTTGTACGTTGTCTTTTTGTGCCACCTTGCCTTGGAGAAAATGCTCAAAGCTCATGTGGCGGAAGTAACCCAAACTCTGCCCATAAAAACTCATGATTTGATTTATCTGGT
>CXWJ01041124.1_pt1 | contig 10639 bp, 6 predicted proteins | sample 590841 | NCBI WGS metagenome assembly CXWJ01 (sample SAMEA3498367, study PRJEB10139) | wastewater metagenome | biome: wastewater treatment plant; material: activated sludge | place: Austria | collected 2015-01-21 | reverse complement strand
AACCGGCCTCGTCCAGGAACCCGCCCGGCGGGGCGACCACCGGCTCCACGGGCAGGGCCAGGGCCTCGACCGTGCCGTCGGTGCGTTGCCGCGCCAACCGGAACAGTCCCGGATCGACGTCCGCGGCCGCCGCGACATCGATGTCGCCGTAGGGCAGGCCGAGCAGGTCGTCGGTGGCGATCGCGCCCTGGAGCCGGGCGAGCCAGGCGTTCGGTGGTGGGAGGCCGGTCCGCGCGGCCGTGCTTCCCGCGGCGTCGGCGCTCTCCTCCGGCTCCGGGTCGGACGGGCTCTCGCCATCGCCCGGACTCGAGCTGGCGTCGGGGTCGTCGGGGTCGGGCTCCAGGTCGTCCAGCGAACGAGGCGGGTTGTCCTGGCCCAGCCGGGCCACGGCATCGGTGACCGCAGGGTCGATCAACCAGGTGAGCGGCCGCCCGCCGGCGGACTGGGCCAGGGAGACCAGGCGTCCCAGGACGCCGGTGACAGCCAGGTCCTCGGCCCACGCCTCGGGGTCGGCGAGGCTGCCGTCGGGGGCGTAGGTCACGTCGTGCCGGACCGGGACGACCAGCGCGGTGTCCACCCTCCGCTGGGGCGTCGCCGGCCGGTTGCCGCGGTTGGTCGGCGGGTCGAGCAGTGGCACGAAGACCCGGTCGCGGCCGTCGGCGACGGCGACCTCCTCACGGCCGGCGTCGGTCTCGCCCAGGGCGTGCACGCCCAGCCAATGAACACCCGGCTCGCCGCTGATCGTGAGCGCGCTGCGGGGAACCGACACCCGGAACGTCTGGGCGTCGCCCGGATCCAGCACGTCGATCGTGTCGTAGTACCCCTCGGTGGTGATCCGGTCGCCGAAGGGGGTCTCGGGATCGCTGGCGGCCGCCTCGGCCAGCTGCTCGGGGGTGGTGAACGGCGCCACCGAGGTCAGCGGGTAGACCTTGATCACCCGCCACTGCTCGTCGCTGTCGTTGGTGACGGTCCCGGTGACGGTGATCCTGCCTCGCTGGGGGATCACCCCCGGGCNNGCTGACCGTGAGGATCTCGACGGTCAGCGGGTCGCCGTCGGCAGCGGCCCGGGCCGGCGCGGCGTACGCCGTCGCGCTGGGCAGGGTGGTCGCGCCGATCAGCCCGACGGTGATGGTCGCTGCGGCCGTGAGGGCGCGCAACAACGACCGGGGGAGGGGCACGCGCCGATGCTATCGAGGGCGAGCGCGCTCGGGGCGTGCGACTAGAGTCCTCTCCCGTGTCCACGCCCGAGCCCTCGTCGTTCAGCATCGCCAAGGCCCAGGCCCGCGTCGCGGCGGAGCTGGACCGGATCGCCCCGGTCCTCGACCCGTTGGCGCGCCGCTTCGCCGAGGCGGGCCACGCGGTGGCCCTGGTCGGTGGGCCGGTGCGCGACGCGCTGCTCGGCCGGGCCAACGCCGACCTCGACCTGACCACCTCGGCCCGGCCGGAGGAGATCGAGCGACTGGTCGACGGATGGGCCGACGCCGTCTGGGACATCGGCCGCGAGTTCGGGACGATCGGCTGCCGCAAGGGCGACTCGACGGTCGAGATCACGACGTACCGCTCCGAGAGCTACGACCCGTCCTCCCGGCACCCGCAGGTGCGCTTCGGCGACTCGCTCCCCGGCGATCTCGGTCGTCGTGACTTCACGGTCAACGCGATGGCGATCTCGCTGCCGGGGCGTGAGTTCGAGGACCCGCACGCCGGCGTGGTCGACCTGGCGCACGGGGTGCTCCGCACTCCGGGGCGACCGGAGGACTCCTTCTCCGACGACCCGCTGCGGATGATGCGGGCCGCGCGGTTCGCCGCGCAGCTCGGCTTCACCGTGGCGCCTGAGGTGGTCGCGGCGATGACCGCCATGGCGGAGCGGATCGAGATCATCTCCGCCGAGCGGGTGCGCGACGAGCTCGTGAAGCTCGTCTGCGCGGCGCACCCGCGACGAGGGCTGAGTCTCCTCGTCGAGACCGGCCTGGCCGCGCGGGTCCTGCCGGAGCTCCCCGCGCTGGCGCTGGAGCGCGACGAGCACCACCGGCACAAGGACGTCTACGAGCACACGCTGACGGTGCTGGAGCAGGCGATCGCGCTGGAGCCGCGGCTGCCCGGCGGGGGTCCGGACTTCGTGTCGCGGTTCGCCGCGCTCATGCACGACGTGGGGAAGCCCAAGACCCGGCGGTTCGTGAGCGACGGCACCGTGACCTTCCACCACCACGACGTGGTCGGCGCCAAGCTCACCCGCAAGCGGATGCAGGCGCTGCGGTTCTCCAACGAGCAGATCGACGCGGTGACCGGCCTGGTGGAGCTGCACCTTCGCTTCCACGGGTACGGCGACGGGCAGTGGACGGACTCCGCGGTGCGCCGCTACGTCCGCGACGCCGGCGACCAGCTCGCGCGGCTGCACGTGCTGACCCGCGCGGACTGCACGACCCGCAACGCGCGCAAGGCCGAGCGGCTGCGCCGCTCCTACGACGACCTCGAGGCGCGGATAGAGCGGCTGTCGGAGGAGGAGGAGCTGGCCTCGATCCGGCCGGACCTCGACGGCGCGCAGATCATGGCGATCCTCGGGATCGGCCCGGGGCCGCGGGTCGGGGCGGCGTACCGCCACCTGCTGGAGCTGCGGCTCGACGAGGGCCCGATGACCGAGGCCGCGGCGACCGCTGCGCTGCTGGAGTGGGCGCGGGTCGATCCCGGCTGATCGGTCAGTTGTGTGGGGGGCGCGGGCGCCGTGCAGGGGGCGCGGGCGCTGTGCGGAGGCGGGGGCGCTGTGCCGGCGGCGCGGGCGCCGTGCGGCGTACGGGGGGCGCGTGCGCTGTGCGGGGGGCGCGTGCGCCGCGATTGTGCGGAAACTGCAGCTCCCCGCCGGGTTTCCTACACGTTTGGGCTCAAACGTGTAGGAAACCCAGCGCCGGCCGGAGCCCGGGCGCCACCCTCGGCGACCACCCGGCCCACCCGGCCACCGGGGCCGGGGATCACTCCTCGCCGCGGATGAACGCCTCCACCCGGCGCCGTCCCTCGTCGTCGGGCAGCTGCACCGGCGGGGACTTCATCAGGTAGGACGAGGCGGAGATGATCGGGCCGCCGATGCCGCGGTCCTTGGCGATCTTGGCGGCGCGGATGGCGTCGATGATGATGCCGGCGGAGTTGGGGGAGTCCCAGACCTCGAGCTTGTACTCCAGGTTCAGCGGCACGTCGCCGAAGGCGCGACCCTCGAGGCGGACGTAGGCCCACTTGCGGTCGTCGAGCCAGGCGACGTAGTCCGACGGCCCGATGTGGACGTTGCGGTCGGCGACCTTGCCGGCCAGCGAGCCGGTGAGGTTGGAGGTCACGGCCTGGGTCTTGGAGACCTTCTTGGACTCTAGTCGCTCACGCTCGAGCATGTTCTTGAAGTCCATGTTGCCCCCGACGTTGAGCTGGTAGGTGCGGTCCAGCGTCACGCCACGGTCCTCGAACAGCTTGGCCATCACCCGGTGGGTGATCGTGGCGCCGACCTGGGACTTGATGTCGTCGCCGACGATCGGGACGCCGGCTGCCTCGAACTTCGCGGCCCACTCCGGGTCGGAGGCGATGAAGACGGGCAGCGCGTTGACGAACGCCACACCGGCGTCGATCGCGCACTGGGCATAGAACTTGTCGGCCGCCTCGGAGCCCACCGGCAGGTAGGACACCAGGACGTCGGCGCCGGTCTCCCGGAGCACCGAGACCACGTCGACCGGCTCGGCGTCTGACTCCTCGATGGTCTCGCGGTAGTACTTGCCGAGGCCGTCGAAGGTGTGGCCGCGCTGCACGATGATGCCGGTCGGGGGCACGTCGCAGATCTTGATCGTGTTGTTCTCCGAGGCGCTGGTGGCCTCGGACAGGTCGAAGCCGACCTTCTTCGCGTCGACGTCGAACGCCGCGACGAACTCCACGTCGCTGACGTGGTAGTCCCCGAAGGTGACGTGCATCAGCCCGGGGACGGTGCCCCGCGGGTCGGCGTCGCGGTAGTAGTGCACGCCCTGGATGAGGGAGGTGGCGCAGTTGCCGACTCCCACGATCGCTACTCGAACCGAACCCATCGGGCTCTCCTTCTCTTTCCTCTGCTTGCTGCTGTCTGGTGGATATGGAACAGGCATGTCGTGGGGTACGACGTTCGTGGGTACGACGACTACCCGGGGCCGCTCGGCTGGGGAGCCGTGCCCGCGTCGCCGCCGACGTCGCGCTCGGCCTGGATCAGGTCGGAGAGCCAGCGGACCTCGCGCTCGACCGACTCGACGCCGTGGCGCTGGAGCTCCGCGGCGTAGCGGTCGACCTCCTTCTGGGTCATCGCGAGCTCTCGCTGGACCCGGTCGAGCCGCTCCCGCAGCCGCATCCGGCGGCCTTCGAGCACGCGCAGCCGGATCTCCATGTCGGTGCGGGAGAAGAACGCGAAGCGGATGTCGAAGTTGTCGTCCTCCCAGGCCGTGGGCCCGGCCTCGGACATCAGCCGCTCGAACTCGAGGTGGCCGGCGTCGGTGACGGTGTAGACGATGCGAGGACGCCCGGTGACCGCGGTCGCCGAGCCCGGCGACTCCTCGATCAGGCCGGCCCGCAGCAGCTTCTTCAGCGTGGGATAGAGGGTGCCGTAGGAGAGGACCCGTCCCCAGCCGAGCATCAGGTTGAGCCGCTTGCGCAGCTCGTAGCCGTGCATCGGCCCCTCATGGAGGAGACCGAGGACCGCGAGGTCGATGGTCTCTGCGCGTCGTGCCACGCGATGCATCGTAGCGATATATCCAAGGGAATCCCCAACCGGACATGCTCGCGGGTTTGTCCGGAGGTCGCCGGCGCGAGGATCCACGTCGCCCCCGGGCCCCTGGCTAGGCTCAGGGCGGTGGACTCCCAGACCCTCGTGAACGTCGCCCTGGTCCTGGTGTTCGTGATCGTCGGCGGGGTCTTCGCCGCGACCGAGATCGCGCTGATCTCGCTGCGGGAGAGCCAGCTCGCCCAGCTGGAGCGCGGCGGTGGCCGGGGTGCCCGTGTGGCGCAGGTGGCCCGCGACCCCAACCGGTTCCTGGCGGCGGTGCAGATCGGGGTCACGGTGGCGGGCTTTCTGTCCGCGGCGTACGGCGGCGCCACGCTGGCGCCCGACCTGGCGCCGTACCTCGAGCAGGTCGGCCTCCCCGAGGGCGCGGCCGAGTCGGTGTCCCTGGTCGCGCTGACCCTGGTCATCGCCTACCTGTCGCTGGTCCTCGGCGAGCTGGTGCCCAAGCGACTGGCGCTCCAGAAGGCCGCGGGGCTCTCGCTGCTCACCGCGCCGGTGCTGGACCGGTTCGCCACGCTGATGCGACCGGTGATCTGGCTGCTGTCGGTGTCGACCAACGCGGTCGTGCGACTGCTCGGCGGCGACCCCGCCGCCACCGGTGAGGACCTCTCCGAGCAGGAGCTCCGCGAGCTGGTCGCCTCGCACGAGAGCCTCGACGAGGCCGAGCGCCGGATCCTCACCGACGTGTTCGCCGCCACCGAGACCCGGCTCAAGGAGGTGATGCGGCCGCGGGCGGACGTGGAGTTCATCGACGCGCGGACCACGCTCGTCGACGCGGCCGACCAGGTCCGGGACCTGCCCTACTCGCGCTACCCGGTGATCGGCGCCGGGTTCGACGACGTGGTCGGGTTCCTGCACGTCCGCGACCTGCTCGGGGTCGTCGCGGGCGACCCCCGCCGGGTGCGCCACGTCCAGCGCCCGATCCTGATGCTGCCCGCGACCAACCTGCTGCTGCCCTCGATCACCACGATGCGCGAGAACGGCACCCATCTGGCGGTCGTGGTGAGCGAGTACGGCGGCACCGACGGCATCGTCACCCTCGAGGACCTCGTGGAGGAGCTGGTCGGTGAGATCCGCGACGAGTACGACGCCGCCGAGGTGGCCACCCCGCCCGGGGAGGGCGCCGTGCTCGACGGGGGGACCAGCCTCGACGACGTGCGCGAGGCCACCGGGCTCGTCCTGGAGCGCGGGGACTACGACACGGTCGCGGGCTTCGTGATGGCGCGGCTGGGCCGGATCCCCGCCGTCGGCGACCTCGTCGACGCGGACGGGACGGTCCTGGAGGTCACCGAGATGGTGGGCCGGCGCGTGACTCGGCTCTCATTGCGGCCGAAGCCCGACCGGGGATCGGCCGAACCCGGCTGAGAACCCGCTGAGGGAATTGGGTGGCCGTCTCGCCACCCCGTACCCTCGAAGGGCTGCCGCCCGGCCGACCTAGCTTGACCGACCGGGCGCGTTCTACGCACCGACGTACCCCCTGACCCTGGAGACGCTGACCCGTGGCCAAGCGCCGAGCCGACGGCCCCGCCGTGACGAAGACGCCGAAGCGAGCCCGCACCTCCGCCGGCGGGAAGACTCCCCAGGGCAAGGGCGTCTGGAGGCGCCGCCTCCTCAAGTCCTTCCTCTGGCTGACCGTGATCGGCCTGGTCGGCGCCGTCGTCGCGGCCGGCGCGTTCGTCTACATCTACCAGCGGACCGAGATCCCGGACCCGAACGAGGAGTTCCTCACCCAGACCACCCAGGTCTTCTATGCCGACGGCGAGACGACGATCGGCACCTTCGCGACCCAGGACCGGGAGTCGATCTCGCTCAAGAAGATGCCCCAGCACCTTCAGGACGCGGTGGTCTCGGCGGAGGACCGGACGTTCTGGACCAACAAGGGCATCGACCCCAAGGGCATCCTGCGGGCGGCGTTCAACAACGCGCGTGGCGGATCGGTCCAGGGCGCGTCGACGATCACCCAGCAGTACGTCAAGATCCTCTACCTCACCACCGAGCGCAGCATCCAGCGCAAGGTGAAGGAGGCGATGCTCTCCCTGAAGCTCCAGCGGGAGTACTCCAAGCAGGAGATCCTCGAGGGCTACCTCAACACCATCTACTTCGGCCGCGGCGCCTACGGCGTCCAGGCCGCCAGCCGGGCCTACTTCCTGATCGACGCCGAGGAGCTCAGCCTCCGGCAGAGCGCCGTGCTGGCCAGCGTCCTGAACAGCCCGAGCAACCTCGACCCGGCCAACGGCAAGGACGCCAAGCAGGACCTCAAGGAGCGCTACCGCTACGTGCTGTCGGGCATGGCCGAGATGGGCACCATCAGCGAGGAGGAGGCCGACACGGCCGCCAAGAAGCTGCCGAAGTTCCCGAAGATCCCGGTCGACAGCAAGAACGGTGGCCAGAAGGGCTTCATGCTGGCCCTGGTCCGCAGCGAGCTCCTCGAGCTCGGCTACAGCGACGAGGAGATCGACGGCGGGGGGCTGCGCGTCACCACGACGTTCACCGAGCAGGCGATGGAGGCCGCCGAGCGGGGCGTGCTGAGCCAGCGACCCACCACGACGTACGACGGCCAGGGCAAGATCACCGACAAGAAGCTGCACGCGGCGGCCGCGACCGTCGAGGTCGGCACCGGCAACCTGCTGGGCTTCTACGGCGGTCAGGACTTCCTGGACTCCCAGATCAACTGGGCGGTCGCCGGCGGGATGATCGGCTCGACGATGAAGCCGGTCACGCTCGCCGCCGCCCTCGAGCAGGGCTTCGCGCTCAAGGACACCTTCCAGGGCAACTCCCCCTACGAGTTCCCCGACGGGCTGGAGGTCCGCAACGAGGGGGGCGGTGACGGCAACGACTACGGCGCGAAGGTCACGGCGACCAAGGCGCTGGAGCAGTCGATCAACACGGCGTTCGTCGACATGTCGGCCAGCATGGACGACGGTCCCGACGCGATCCACACGATGGCCAACAAGCTCGGCATCCCGCCGACCGAGCCGAGCGAGAAGTACCCCGGCATCCCGAGCAAGAGCCGCGACCTCGATCCCGACGACGCCCTGATCACCTTGGGTCGGGCGAGGATCAGCCCGATCAACATGGCCAACGCCTACGCCACCATCGCCGGCGAGGGGAAGCGGGCCCAGGTGCACGTGATCGACTCCGTCGAGACCGCCGGGGGCGAGACCGACTACGCGTTCAAGTCGCCCACCAAGCGAGTCCTGGAGGCCGACATCGCCGCCGACGTGGCCTACGCGATGCAGCAGGTGGTCAAGGTCGGCACCGGCACCGCCGCCCTCGAGCTCGGGCGCCCGGCCGCGGGCAAGACCGGCACCGCGACCAACGACGACGACGACGTCTCCTCGGCGTGGTTCGTCGGGACGACCCCGCAGGTCTCGACGGCGGTGATGTACGTCCGCGGGGACGGCGACGACAAGCTCGACGAGTGGCTGCCGTCGTACTTCGGCGGGTCCTACCCGGCCCGCACCTGGGCCGCGGTGATGACCGGGGCGATGGAGGGCTTGCCGGTGGAGGAGTTCCCGCCGCCGGCCTACGTCGACGGCGACGCCCCGAGCGACGGCCACGACCCCTACACCCCGCCGCCGAAGCCGACCAAGACCGAGACGCCGACCGAGACGCCCTCGGACACGCCGACGCCCACCCCGAGCGACACCGCGACGCCGACGCCGACGGACACCGCGACGCCGACGCCGACGGACACCGCGACGCCGACGCCGACGGACACCGCGACCCCCACGCCCGGTGGCGGCGGCGCGGGCGGCCGGGTCTTCGCGGGGATGCTCACCTGGCTGGCCGTGCTGCCCCGACTCTGGTAGGACCTGGGCGGTGACCGGGTCCTCAGCGCGCCGCGCACCCGCTCGGGTGCATCCGAGCGTGGAGGACCCGTTGGTCGAGGGGCTCTCCGACGCCGTCGGCGGGCCGATCGGACCGCGCGCCGGGCGCCATCCCTGGTGGACCCCGCTGCGGGTGGTGCTCGCGCTGACCGCGCTCACCTTCGCCCTGGGCATGGTGCAGAAGCAGCCGTGTGCCGAGACGAACTGGCGCGACGGCGAGGTGCGCTACTCGCTCATGTGCTACTCCGACCTGCCCTACCTCTACCACCTGCGGGGGTTCTCCGAGCTGGAGTGGCCCTACTCCGCCGACGACCAGGTGCGGGCCCGCTACGCGGTCATGGAGTACCCGGTCGGCATCTCGTTCTGGGCCTACGGCACCGCCTGGGTGACCCACCTGGTGGCCGGCTCACCCGACGTGTCGGAGAGGTACGCCGTGCCGGTCGAGGATCTCGGGGACCGTGGCGACGTGCTGCGAGAACGCCGGCTGTTCGTGGTCGTCAACGCGCTCGGGCTGGCGCTGGTAACGCTGATCTCGGCGGCGTTCCTGGTCGGGGTGAACCCTGGCCGGCCCTGGGACGCGGCGGCCTTCGCGCTGTCCCCCTCGCTGCTGCTGACCGGGCTGGTCAACTGGGACCTGCTGGCGGTGATGTTCACGGCCGGGGCGCTGTGGGCGTGGGCCCGCGGCCGGCCGGCGCTGACCGGGGTGATGATCGGCCTCGGCGCGGCCACCAAGCTCTATCCCCTGTTCCTGCTCGGGGGGCTGCTGGTCATCTGCTGGCGGGAGCGGCGGTGGCGCGAGCTGGGCGTCGCGTCGGGTGCTGCCGCGGCGTCGTACGTCGTGGCGAACGCGCCGGCCTGGGTCACCGGGTGGCAGCAGTGGACACACTTCTGGTCCTTCAACTCCGATCGCGGTGCCGACCTCGGGTCGCTGTGGCTGGTCGTTCAGCAGGCGACCGGCTGGGTGCCCTCGCCCGACCTGATCAACCAGGTCTCGTGGGCGTTCTTCGTGCTGTGGTGCGCCGGCGTGCTGCTGCTCGGGCTGACCGCGCCGCGCACCCCGCGGCTCGCCCAGCTGGGGTTCCTGATCGTCGCGGGGTTCCTCCTGGTCAACAAGGTCTACTCCCCGCAGTACGTCCTCTGGCTGCTGCCGCTCGCCGTGATCGCCCGCCCCCGCTGGCGCGACCTGCTGATCTGGCAGGCCGGCGAGGTGTTCTACTTCGCGATGGTGTGGTTCTACCTCGGCGGGCTGATCGCGCCCGCGGGCGGTGGCGAGGGCGGGGCCTACTGGATCGCGATCATCGTCCGGGTGCTGGCCGAGCTCTACCTGATCGCCGTCGTGGTCCGCGACATCCGGCGTCCCTGGAACGACCCGGTCCCGCGGCCGGTGGACGCGCCGGACGACGGGTGGGCCGAGGACGAGTGGGCCGAGGACTCCCGGTCAGGAGATCTCGATGACGTCGAAGCCGGTGGTGGTGAAGCGCACCCGCACCTCGATCGCGTCCCCGATCGCGGGCGCCCGCTCGGCGTCGGGGAGGAACAGCATCGAGGCCTGCATGTGCGGCGGCTCGGCGAAGGTGACCGGCCTGCCGGCGACGAGGTAGGGCGACCGGGCGACACCCGCGGCGTCGAGCCCACCCCGGGCGAGGGCTGAGGTCCGCGAGCGCAGGGACAGGTCGCCGGTCGGAGCGCTGAGCCCGATGCCGTGGGCGGTGCCGCCGCTGACCACGAGCAGGTGACCGGACCGCGCCGCCCGCCGGCCGCGGTAGCCGAACCGCTCGCCGCGGGCGATCGGGTGCACGTCGAGCACGGTGGCGCTGACCTGGAGAGCCTCTCGGTCGCCGAGCCACAGGCGGGTGCCGATCCGCGGTCGGAACGCGGTGGCGGGGTACGCCGCCCGCAGCTGGTCCAGCTCCGCGGCGTCGAGGTGGCTGACCCACACGGTGCCGCCCTCGAGCCCGGCGGCCACGACGTCGGTCAGCAGCCGCTGCACCTCCGGCAGGTGCGCGCCGGGGCCCTCGGCGAGCGGCAGGTGCAGCGC
>CXWJ01016492.1_pt1 | contig 10642 bp, 10 predicted proteins | sample 590841 | NCBI WGS metagenome assembly CXWJ01 (sample SAMEA3498367, study PRJEB10139) | wastewater metagenome | biome: wastewater treatment plant; material: activated sludge | place: Austria | collected 2015-01-21 | reverse complement strand
TTTCTTTAACTGGTAGTGGTGTAAAAACACTAACTATTAATGCGCAGGTAGATGGCATCCTTAATCTTAATGACAGAGAACTTGCCACACAATCCAATAACATGTTTATTACAAATACTGCTGTGGCAGCACTTACACGTACAGGTGGTTTCCTTTCTACTCCTGTTCAGGGTTTTGTAAGCAGTACCTCCAATGGTAAACTAATTCGCAATACCAGCTCTACCGGCACGTATGCTTACCACGTTGGCTCAAGCATTCCTCCTGCACGTTACAGACCTGTAACATTAAAACCAATGTCGGCCGTTGCCCACACATTTGGTGTGCGCTTTGTAAACAACGACCCTACACCCGATGGCTATAACCGTTTTAACAAGCAGGCAACACTTGGTAACATTAACGTAAACTGGTATCAGCGCATTAGCCGTACAAATGGAACATCAGGTGCGGATATAGCTATTTATGCAGATGATGTGCAGGATGCCATTGCAAGTTGGCCACTTACAAAACTTACACAGTGGGGTGTTAACCCACCACCTGTGCAATGGTTTGATATGGGACCTGTAACTGTAAATGCAGCAGCAAGCCCTAACCTTGGCAACGTTGTTAAACCTGCATGGAACACATTTGTAACCGAAGTTTTTTCTTTTGCCCCACAATCAAACCCTCTGCCTGTGGATTTACTTTCTTTTAGTGGCGAGTGCATAAGCAGTATGGCTTTAATAAAGTGGGAAACAGCATCAGAAAACAACAATAAATCTTTTTACATTTTAAAAAGCACCGATGGTATTAACTACAATATTATAGCCACCATTGAAGGTAAAGGAACCACTAACACCAAAAACAAATATGCTTTTACTGACCAAACCTTTAACGGAAACAGAACTTATTACAAACTAATGCAGGAAGATTTTAATGGTGAGGTAACAGTATTTAAAGAAATTGCTGTTAGCTGTAACAAAATCAGCCAGCAAACATTTGCTTTTAATATTTTTCCAAACCCTGTTGTGCAACAACTATCTCTTGAAATTTACAGCGACATTGTCTCAAAATTTACTTTGCAGGTATTTAACAACCTTGGTCAGTTGGTAATTGAAAAGGAAATTGCAGCCCCCAATGGATTAATGCGGCAAAATATTTTTACAGGAACCCTTTCAGAGGGTATTTATACTTTGTACCTAAAGTCTGTTGATGCTACAGTTGTTAAAAGATTTGTAAAGAGTTTATAAAAGGTGTAAGTACTTATTTAATTTGTTATTGAGTAAAGTGTTTTTTAAACCAATTTATTACTTTTACTTATCTAAAATTATTACTATGAAAAAACTTCTGTTGTTTGTTTTTGTAGCGCTAACAATAGCCGCTCACGCCCAAAACTACCGCTGGGCACATGGCTTTGGCACCTCCAATGGCGATAGCCACGGCACCAGCATAGCTACCGATGCGCAAGGCAATGTGTATGTTGCAGGCTTTTTGTGCCGATACGCTTGACTTTGACCCCACAACATCAGGCATAGCAAAAGTAGCTGGTGGTTGTTTTATTGCTAAATATGATAGCACCGGTTTATACAAATGGTCTTTTAGTAATTTGGCTTATAATGGTTACACAACACCAAGCTACCACAATACCAAAAACACGCACGGCTTTTTATTCAAATCCGGTTTTTCTTTTTTCCATTGCGCAATGGTTTTGGTTTTAATTTGCTCACTGCTCAAGTTAATGTCCGCAGCTAAACATAGTTTTGTTTGCTGCTGGCAGGTTTCTATCAGCAATTGAAAAAGCTGCTGATTGCGGTAAGGTGTTTCAATAAAAATTTGTGTACAGTTATTTTTTTGCGAATGCTGCTCCATTTTTTTTATAGCTGCAATGCACTCTCTTTTTTCTTTTGGTAAATAACCATGAAAATAAAATTGCTGTCCGTTTAACCCCGATGCCATCAATGCAAGCAAGATTGATGATGGACCTGTTAACGGAACTACTTTAATACTTTTTTGATGAGCAATGGCCACTACTTCTGCGCCCGGATCGGCAATACCGGGGCAGCCTGCTTCACTCATCAAACCAACGTTTTTTCCTTTCAGTAAACTATCAAAAAATTCTTGCTGGTTAAATTTAGAGGCGTGTTTATCTAATTCGTGTACTGTTATTTGAGATTGCGGTTTTGAAATACTGCATTGCTTTAAAAACTGGCGTGCTGTTTTTGCATTCTCTACAATAAACTCATCAAGCGAATCAATAATATTAATAACATGCTCGGGCAAAAAAACCTTTACATCATCATTACCCAAAGTAGTGGGAATTAAATAAAGTGTTCCTGTGGTTAAAGAAGCTTCAGGCAATTTTTATTTCGCTTTGTTGCTTTGCAATTTTTTGTGCAGCCTGCTCACATGCCTTATCAAGCATTTGAAAAACATTTTCAAAATCAGACAGGTTGCCGTAGTATGGGTCGGGCACTGAACGTCTCAATCCTAATCCGGCAAACTCCATCAGCAAATGTATTTTTTGTTCCTGCTCTCGCGTATCAGCAAATTCAATCAGGCTTTCATAGTTGTTATTGTCCATTGCAAAAATGTAATCAAACTTTACAATATCCGCCTTTTTAAAAGGACGAGAACGTTGTGTGCTTATATCAATACCATGCTTGCGTGCTGTTGCAATAGAACGGTGGTCGGGCAAACCTCCTTCGTGGAAATCTATCATGCCCGCACTGTCAACAAATGCTCTTACGTTATGCTTGTTTAATTTCTCACGCATAATACCTTCGGCAATTGGCGAGCGGCAAATGTTGCCCAAACAAACCATTAAAACGTTCATGGTAATAAAAACTATTTACCCGCGACTGTTTAAGTTGATGCGCTTTTGCAAATCGGCAACATAACCTTTAAACTTCTTATCAGTTTCCATCAGGTTATTTACCGTGCGGCAGGCATGCAAAACGGTTGCATGATCTTTACCACCACAGTGTGCACCAATGGCTGACAGAGAAGACTTAGTCATGTTCTTAGAAAAATACATAGCTAACTGTCTTGCCTGAACCACTTCACGTTTTCTTGTTTTTGATTTTAAAGTTTCGAGCGGAAGCTCAAAATAATCACAAACAACTTTTTGTATGTAGTCAATAGANNGTAGTCAATAGAAATTTCGTGTACGGTGTTTTTTACAAACTTGTCAATCATTTGTTTGGCAAGTTCAAGTGTAATCGGCTTCTTGTTTAAGGATGCCTGAGCTATAATAGAAATCAACGCTCCTTCTAACTCTCTTACATTTGAAGTAATGCTGTATGCAATGTACTCAACAATATCCGTTGGCAATTCAATTCCATCCACATACATTTTCTTTTTTAATATAGCAATGCGTGTTTCCAAATCGGGCGATTGCAAATCAGCACTCAAGCCCCATTTAAAGCGCGAAAGCAAACGTTGTTCAATTCCCTGCATATCAACAGGTGCTTTGTCTGACGTTAAAATTATTTGCTTATGATTTTGGTGCAGGTGATTAAAGATGTGAAAAAAAACATCCTGCGTCTTTTCTTTGCCTGATAAAAAGTGAATGTCATCAATAATCAACACATCCATCATTTCATAAAAATGTATGAAATCATTTTGTGTGTTGTTTTTAACTGCATCTACAAACTGGTTCATAAACCTGTCGGCAGGCACATACAAAACAGTCTTTTGAGGGAAGTTATTTTTTATTTCAATACCAATAGCATGAGCAACGTGAGTTTTTCCTAACCCAGTAGCTCCATATAATAAGAGTGGGTTAAAAGAAGTACCACCCGGCTTACCTGCAACAGCCCATGCAGCGCTGCGCGCTAAACGGTTGCAATCTCCTTCAATAAAATTTTCAAAACTGTAGTTAACGTTTAACTGAGAGTCAATATCAATCTTTTTTAAACCCGGAACAATAAAGGGATTTTTAATTGCCGTGTTTAACTGGACCGGAACAGACACTTGATGGTTCTTAATATTTGCAGGTCCCTTTGCCGGAACCTTTATGGAATAAGCTTTGGCTATACCGTTAGAGGTTTCCATTAATATCGAATACTCTAAACGACCTTCGGCACCTAACTCCTTTTTAATTACCTTTTTAAATAAAGTAAGAAAATGCTCTTCAAGCCATTCATAAAAAAACTGGCTGGGCACTTCAATGGTTAAAACATTTTTTTCAAGCTTTATTGGTTTGATTGGTTCAAACCAGGTTTTAAAATTTTGCGGACTTACATTATCCTTGATTAATTTAAGACAGTTATCCCATACTTTCTCAACTGATTTGGTCGCACTGCTTGTTTGGTTTTTTGTACTGGCTACTGGCATCTGGTTTATTGGGTTCTCTTGTAATGGTGAAATACTTTTGGTTCTCTTGTTGGGTCTAAAATACTCTTTAAATGAATACAGTCAAATTTTTCAAAGAACTTTTTATAGAAAAAATTAGTGAATGCTCTTTTTTTTGAGGAGCGCAAATGTGTGCGAAAAAAAATTAATAAAAAAATTAAACTGCTATTGTTTTTTTAGAAATTTTTAGCGAAGTGCCATCCGCTTTTACAGTACGATTTTTTTTCTCAACAAAAAAATCTATTCTGCCTAATCTTATTCCTGCCCACCCTACCTGTGCAACATAAACAGGTTTACCATCTCTGTTGGAATATTTAAACGGAGTATCAATAAATGTATGCGTGTGTCCTCCAATTATCAAATCAATATTTAATGATTGTTTGGCAAGCATATCATCACTCATTTTTCCATCAGGATATTTATAACCTAAATGCGACAGGCAAATAATTACATCACACTTCTCAATATTTTTTAAACGATATGAGGTGGCAGCAGCGTTTTCAAAAGGATCTAAATATTTTGTGTTGCCATATAATTTATCTGGCACTAATCCTTTCAACTCAATTCCAATTCCGAACACTCCAATGAGCGCACCATCCATTTCAAAAATTTTATAAGGTTTGGTTTTGCCTTCCATTGCAGTATTCCTAAAATCGTAATTGCAGTTTAGCAAAGGAAAATTTGCATATTGTAACATATCGGCTAATCCATCCACTCCATTATCAAAATCGTGATTGCCAATTGTGCCCGCATCATATTTTAATTGCGACATCAGTTTCATTTCAACTTCTCCTTTAAACATATTAAAGTAAGGTGTTCCCTGAAAAATATCTCCTGCATCTAACAGCAAAACATTTTTTTCTTTGTTTCTTATCTCATTAATAATTGCAGCACGTTGTGCAACACCACCCATCCCAGGAAACTTTGGATCGTTGTCAGGAAAAGGTTCTATGCGGCTGTGCACATCATTGGTATGCAACACCGTTATTTTTAAGATGTCTTTTTTTGCCAGCAATTCAAACGGAATTCCAGTTAGCCCCACTCCTACCGATGCGGCAGATAATGTTCTAATAAAATCTCTTCTACTTGTCATAGGCAATTCTCCCTTCTATTTTAGATGAAATAATTATTCCTTTTTTATTTTTTTCCCTCAGATTTTTCAAAACGGCATCACGCACTTTTGTTCCGGGAAATTCCTTTCGCACCGCATNNATTCGCACCGCATCTTTCATAAATTCATAATTATCGCCACCATTTGCAAGATAATCATTGGTAACAATTTTATAGGTTTTGTTTTCATCAAATACTTCACCTGCAATAAATACTTCAGTTGCCAATCCATCTTTAATTTTCATTTTTAATCCTGAAACAGGAACACCTCCTTTTACGGCAATATAATCTAACAATTGTTTTAGAGTTGCTCCTTTAAGCGTAACAATAGCCATCTCATTTTCAAATGGAAGTAATTCAAAAACATTTCTAACAGTGATATCTCCTTCAGGCAGAGAAGCACGCAAACCTCCATTATTAAAAAAAGAAAATGATATAGGATAATCATCAGGTCCGTTGTAATTTCTGATGGCTTCTTCCTTTATTATGTCAGCAATTAAATTTCCTAGTTCCCCTTCCGGCTGATTCTTTTGNNACTAAAATTGTTTGCAACAAAAATCAAAACTCCTAAAAGAGACTCACCAATAATAAGCACAATTTTATTTCCTTTGGAAAAATTGACAGAAATATTTATTTAAAATTATTTAGAGTTACCATGTTCAGCTTTGATTATAAAATAAGAGTGCGCTATGCCGAAACCGACCGAATGGGTTATGTGTATTACGGAAATTATGCAACCTACTTTGAAGTTTGCAGAGTTGAAGCCATACGCTCTATGGGTATTTCTTACAAGCAAATGGAAGACGATGGGATTTTTTTGCCTGTATTGGAGTTTTCTATCAAATATTATAAGCCTGCCTTTTACGATGATGAGTTAACTATTAAAACTTTTATAAAAGAAATTCCTGCAACAAGAATTTTTTTTGATGTTGAAACATACAATCAGCAAGGCATCCTATTAAATGCTGCAAAGGTTACTCTTGTCTTTGTAAGTAAAGAAACCGGAAAACCTGTGATGGTTCCTGATTATTTTTTAGAGAAGTTTAAGAAGCATTTTAAATAGAGTGTCGCAAAGAATTGTTTGCCGCTAAATCAGTGTTTGTCAATAAGCAAAGCGTTAAATTTCTTTTTTAAAATCTGTTAATCTGTGTCAANNAAAGGAAACACAGATTTACAGATTTTGAAAAAATTATTTCAGAAAACCACAGATTCATTTTCTGCTAACACATGTTCATAAAATCATTTTAGCAATAGCTTTTATTAAAGCATTTTTGGCACCCTAATCACTATTGATTTTATGCACTCTACAGAAGAATTAAAAAATATTTGTTCGCAGGTTCGCAGAGATATTGTGCGCATGGTACATGCAGTACAAAGTGGTCACCCAGGCGGCTCGTTAGGCTGTGTTGAATTTTTTGTTGCTTTATATTTTGACATACTCAAACACAATCCTAAAAATTTTCAGATGGATGGTGCCAATGAAGATTTGTTTTTTTTAAGCAACGGTCACATTTCTCCGGTTTGGTATAGCGCGCTCGCGCGCAGCGGTTACTTTGATGTGAAGGAACTTTCCACTTTCCGCTTTTTAAATACACGCTTGCAAGGGCACCCCACCACACATGAGCATTTACCGGGAGTGCGTGTGGCAAGTGGTTCACTCGGGCAGGGATTAAGCGTTGCTATTGGCGCTGCGTTATCAAAAGATTTAAATGATGATAACCATATTGTTTACACCTTACATGGTGATGGCGAACTGCAGGAAGGACAAATTTGGGAGGCAGCTATGTTTGCTGCTGCTAATAAAGTTGACAACTTAATTTCTACTGTTGATTGCAACGGACAACAAATAGACGGCTCCACAAATGAAGTATTGCCTTTAGGTGATTTAAGAGCCAAGTGGGAAAGTTTTGGCTGGATAGTTTTTGAAATGAACGGCAACAATCTTGAAGAAGTAATTGCCACATTAAAAAAAGCAAAACAATATACAGGAAAAGGTAAACCCATCGTTATATTGATGAAAACAGAAATGGGCAACGGTGTTGATTTTATGATGCACTCGCACAAATGGCATGGCGTAGCGCCTAATGATGAGCAGTTGAAAAAGGCATTGGAGCAGTTGGAAGAAACAGTAGGCGATTATTAGAAATGAGTATCAATCACAAAGTACTATAACAAAAAAATACTCATCAAAATAATTAGGATATTAGAAATCATAAAGAAGTGAATTGTTCTACCACAAAAAAAATCTACTTGGCACTTCTTTGTACTTCGTACTTAATACTTGGTACAAATTTTTCCCTAGCGCAAAAACTTTCTCCTCCTACTCTCACCCGTATAGAATTCCTTTTTGATGCTTCTCAAAGTATGTATGCCAAATGGCAGAGTGACACTCGCTATGAGATTGCGAAAAATCTTTTAAGCGAAATGGTTGACAGTTTAGAAAAAATTAATCATGTTGAAATGGCTTTACGGGTTTATGGGCACACCAAAAAATTTCCACCGCAGGATTGCGATGACACACGCCTTGAGGTTCCTTTTGGCAAAAGCAATGCTTGGAACATTAGAAAAAAACTGAGAGACATTTCACCAAGCGGCACCACTCCTATAGCACGCTCTCTGGAAGAATGTGGCAAAGATTTTCCGGAAGACCCATCACGAAACATTATTATTATTATTACTGATGGCATAGAAGAATGCAATGGCGACCCTTGTGCAGTATCACTTGCTCTGCAGAAAAAAGGAATTGTTTTAAAACCATTTGTGATTGGATTAGGATTGGGAAAAGATTATTTAGAATCATTTAATTGCGTTGGCAACTTTTATAATGCTACCACAGAAGAAGGATTTAGAAATGTTTTTAACGTAGTAATATCTCAGGCTTTAAACAATACCACTGTGCAGGTAAATTTGATTGATGCAAAAAACAAAGCCACAGAAACAGACGTTAACATGACTTTTTACGACACTTATTCTGGTGCCATTCGCTACAATTATATCCATACCATGAATGTAAAGGGTGTGCCGGATACTTTGAAGGTTGACCCCTTGAGTACATATAATATTGTAGTGCATACAATACCGCCAGTGAGAAAAGACAGCGTTAAAATTCTTGCAGGGAAGCACAACATCGTTGGTATTGATGCACCACAAGGTGATTTGCTTTTAAAGTTTGATGGCTTGAGTGATTACAGAAACCTACAATGTATCATCAGAAAAAAAGGAACTGATAAAACATTGCACGTGCAAAAATTTAACACCTCAGAAAAATACATCTGTGGCGATTACGATTTGGAAGTACTATGTCTTCCTCGTATGATTTTAGAAGATGTAAATATTGCGCAAAGCAAAACCACCACTGTACAAATTCCAAACCCCGGCATAGCTACTATTAAAATGCAAAGCCCCGGTTACGGCAGTTTGTATGTAGAAAAAAATAATGTGCTTACATGGATATATAATTTAGACGAAACCACCACCAACGAAAGCGTGATTCTGCTTCCGGGAAATTATCGTGTAGTATTTCGTCCTAAAAGTTCGCGCGAAGCAGTATATTCAATTGACAAAAGTTTCAGGATTACATCAGGAAGTAATACTAGTGTAATACTTAATTAATCAACTCCCTATTTTAAAATGACTTTCACTTCTACCGAAAAAAAAGACACCCGCAGCGGCTTTGGTGCCGGCTTGCTTGAACTTGGCAGAACCAACCCCAACGTAGTTGCACTTTGTGCCGACCTCACTGGCTCATTAAAAATGGATGCCTTCCAGAAAGAATTTCCTGACAGGTTTTTTCAAACAGGAATTGCCGAAGCAAATATGATGGGTATTGCAGCAGGGATGACCATTGGTGGAAAAATTCCTTTTACCGGAACGTTTGCCAACTTTAGCACAGGCAGGGTATATGACCAAATACGTCAATCCATTGCTTACTCCAATAAAAATGTAAAGATATGCGCATCTCATGCCGGATTAACATTAGGAGAAGATGGCGCTACCCACCAAATATTAGAAGACATTGGTTTGATGAAAATGCTGCCGGGTATGGTGGTGATTAATCCATGCGATTATAACCAAACCAAAGCAGCAACCATTGCCATTGCAAAACATATTGGTCCGGTTTACTTACGTTTTGGTCGTCCGTCATGGCCCATATTTACCGCACCCGACCAAAAATTTGAAATTGGCAAAGCCGTAACTTTTAAGGAAGGAAACGATGTAACCATTTTTGCAACCGGGCATTTAGTTTGGAAGGCGCTTAAAGCAAGCGAAGAGTTAGAAAAAGCAGGCATTGATGCAGAGGTAATAAACATACATACCATTAAACCATTGGATGTGGATGCAGTCCTAACATCGGCACGAAAAACAGGATGTGTGGTAACGGCAGAGGAACATAACAGGTATGGCGGTTTAGGTGAGAGCATTGCATCGGTGTTAGCGCAACATTATCCAACACCTTTAGAGATGGTAGCAGTTAACGATACCTTTGGCGAAAGCGGTACACCTGACCAGTTGTTGCAGAAATATGGGTTGGACACTCCTGATATTGTGGCAAAAGTTAAAACAGTTTTGGATAGAAAAGTTAGTTTAGTTCGGAGTTATTAGTTCGGAATTCGGACTCAAACTTACTTTTATTTCATAGAATTAATAAGCATGCACTCCGAACTAAACACTCCAAACTATTAACTACTCCGATACAGAATTACTTCAACAATTTCGCAATGAGCAAACAAAGCATTACGCTTTTAATATGCTCATGCGCAAATACCAGCAAAAAGTATATTACCATGTAAGACGCATGGTTATTGACCATGACGATGCTAATGATTTGGTGCAAACTACTTTTATAAAAGCCTGGAAAGGATTAGATAATTTCAGGGAAGATTCCCAGGTTTTTACATGGCTTTACAGAATTGCTACTAACGAATGCCTGACACATTTGAATAACAAAAAGAAAAGATTCTTTTTACCTATTGGTGATGTAGAGCATGAACTGACGAGTAAGTTAGACAGTGAGCCAACATTAAAAGCCAATCAACTTGAAATGAAATTGCAGAAAGCCATTCTTTCATTGCCCGAAAAACAAAGAACAGTTTTTAACCTGCGCTATTACGATGAAATGAAATACGAAGAAATGAGTGAAGTATTGGGCACATCTGTTGGTGCATTAAAAGCATCATACCATCATGCCGTGCAAAAAATTGAA
>CXWJ01000190.1_pt1 | contig 10643 bp, 12 predicted proteins | sample 590841 | NCBI WGS metagenome assembly CXWJ01 (sample SAMEA3498367, study PRJEB10139) | wastewater metagenome | biome: wastewater treatment plant; material: activated sludge | place: Austria | collected 2015-01-21 | reverse complement strand
ACTCACTTCCCCCACTTTCATCACTGGCGAGATCATTCATGTGGATGGCGGCAGGCATTTGGTTTAACAGCATACTCGGTGGTCGAGTAGTCCTGAGCGAAGCGTAGCGGAGACGAAGGACGTATCGAGACCACAAGTTCGCATACAAACTTTTGTAACAAAGTTACTTTACGGCGTGGTGGTCTCGATACGGTCTCGGCTAACGCCTCGACCTACTCGACCACCGATAAAATAACAAAAGGATATTCAAACCATGGACAAAGTCATCATCAAAAACCTGCTCGCCCGCGGCATCATTGGCGTCAACGATTGGGAACGCACCCGCGCGCAAAATATCTTGATCAACCTCACCCTCTTCACCGACACGCATCGCGCGGCGGAGACCGATCACATCAACGACTGCGCGGATTACAGCAAAATGTCGAAGAAGGTGTTGGCTCATGCCGAAAGCGCGAAGCGTCTCACCGTGGAAGCGTTGGCGAACGATCTGGCAAAACTCTGCCTTGAAGACGCGCACGTGCAGAAAGTCATCGTCCGCGTGGAGAAGCCGGGCGCGGTGAGGTTTGCCGAATCGGTCGGCGTGGAGGTGGAGCGGAGCCGCGATGAGTGAAATCCATCTCGCGTATTTGAGTCTGGGGTCGAACATCGAGCCTGAGGTCAACTTACCGAAGGCGGTGAAACTATTGTCGCAGCGCGGAAGAATCGAAAAAGTTTCAAGCGCATGGGAGACGAAACCCGTCGGCGGAGAGGGAGGAAATTACCTGAACGCGTGTCTGTCGTATACAACCGCCCTGTCGCAAGAACAACTAAAAGAAACGATATTGCATCCCATCGAAGCCAGCCTCGGGCGAAAACGCACACAAGATAAAAATGCGCCGCGCACGATCGACATTGACATCGTCCTCTTCGACGACGAGATCGTTGGCGGACGCTGGCTCGCGCAGGCATTCGTCGTTGTTCCGCTGGCGGAAATTTATCCCCGCTTTCAAAATCCCAATACAAATGAGAGCATCGCAGAAACAGCAACGCGCCTCCGCCGTGAAGTGTGGACGGAGACGCGTCGAGGCGTGTTGTTAGGCTGACGAGGGCGAACCAGCCCGCCCGGAGAATGAAACGCGGCGTCAGAATTGAATCGGTTTCGCTCCGCGGCTGATGTTATCCAAAAATTCCTGGCGCGTCGCCAAATTCGCGCGGAACGATCCGTGCATCGCGGAGGTGGTCATGCGCGCGTCGTGTTTTTTCACGCCGCGCATCATCGCGCACATGTGCATCGCCTCGACTACGACCGCCACGCCCTGCGGCTTGAGAATCTCTTGCACAAAGTCCGCGATCTGGCGCGTCATGCGTTCTTGAATTTGCAAACGCCGCGCGTACATATCCACGATGCGCGGAATTTTGGACAGCCCGATCACTTTGCCTTTGGGGATGTACGCGACGTGCGCGCGCCCGATGAACGGGAGCATGTGATGCTCGCACAAACTATAAAATTCGATGTCGCGCACGATGACCATTTCGTCATACGCGATGTCAAATAACGCGCCGTTGATAATCCGGTCAGGCTCGGCAGTATACCCGCTCAACAATTCGGAATACATGCGCGCCACGCGATTGGGCGTGTTCTTCAGTCCCTCGCGCTCGGGGTCTTCGCCCACCGCTTCGATCAACTCGCGGATGATGCGGCTCGTATTTTCAATGTCGATCTTGCTTCCGTTTCTTTCGTTCAACTCTTCGTCAAACTCCATGCTCGCTCCTTGAACATTCAGCCCGACAAGTTCTGCCGGGCTGATGATTTTTCTCGCGTTGATTATCCGACGATCGGCTCGATCAAACCATACGAACCGTTGCGCCTTCGATACAGCACTTGGATCGAATTCTTCTCCGCATTGAAGAAGATGAAAAAGTTATTGTGTCCCAGCAAGCGCATCTGCTCGACCGCCTCGTCTTCGTTCATCGGCATGATGATGAACTTCTTGCGTTTGGCGATCAACGGCAGAAGTTCGCCCGTTTCATCCACCGGCATCTCATCCTGCTCCACCACCTCCGCCGCCGAACGCCCGTCGCCGCGCCCGCGATGGCGTTTCCCTTTGTATCGTTCGATCTGCCGTTGCATTTTATCCAACGCCGCGTCGAAAGCGAGATGCAGGTCGTCCGCGCGTTCCTCCGTTCGCAACAAGAAACCTCTCCCACGCACGGTCATCTGCGCCGCATGTCTATCGCTCGCCTGTCGCGCGTTCTTCTCGTGCGAAAGTTCGACATGAATCTCATCAATTTCCTGAATGAGCCGCTCAAGTTTGGCGGTCTTCTTTTCGACGTACTCGCGGGTATTATCGGTCAAGCGCATGTTTCGAGCCTGAACATCCATCTTGCTTGTCATGACAAACCTCCTGAAAATATTTTATCAACCACGCTCTCGCATGATTGTCACACGCGATTCAGATCGTGATGCGAAAGCGCCCGCGCGATCGTCAGCGCGTACACCTCCGCCGCGCCCGCAGACAGCAACGCCTCCGCGCAGGCTGAGATGGTGGAGCCGGTCGTCGCCACATCGTCCATCAACAGGATGGAATTCCGCTTCACCTCCGACGGGTCAGCCTGATACGCCGCGCGGACGTTTTCTCGCCGTTCAGCCGCGTTCAGTCCAACCTGCGTGCGCGTCTCGCGGACCTTTCTCACTCCATTCGGCGCATACCTAATCCCAAGTTCATGCGCAAGCGGACGCGCCACGAGCGCAACTTGATTATATCCCCGCTCTTTCAAACGAGCCTTCCCCAACGGAATCGGGATCAACACATCCACGCTCCAATTCAACAATTGTGCAAATTCCACCATGTCTACCGCAATCGCATCCGCCAGCCCAATGTTGCGGCGATACTTGATGGTGTGCAACGCGTTCTGCACCGGCGAATCAAAAACCGCCCAAGAACGCATCATTCGATACGCGGGCGGGTTTGTTTTGCATTTCTCGCATCGTTCAGCCCCTTTCGTCGGTATTCCGCACTTCTCACAAAACGGCTTGCCGATGCGCGGCACGCGCTTTCTGCAATTAGCGCACCAGCGTGAGCCGGGCTTACCGCATCCGCCGCACACGGGCGGGAAGAGCAGGTCCAACCCGTTCCAGGTCAATCGGTAGAGGCGATACGACCACGGAATGTTTCTCAAAGCATTAGATCACAAAGTCGCGTAAATATTAAGTGCCGCCGGAGTAAGAATGATGATCATGATGGAGGGGAAGATCAATAACGCCATGGGGATGATCATCTTTACCGGCGCCTTATGAGCCGCTTCTTCCGCAATCTGGCGGCGCTTGACGCGCATTTGATCCGACTGAATTCTCAATACGCGCGCCATGCTCACGCCCAACATTTCACTTTGAATGATCGCCGCCACAAAACTCGATACCTCGGGGATCCCAAGACGGTCCCCCATGGTTTTCAACGCTTCGCGGCGAGTCTTGCCCAACTGCACTTCGCGGATGGTTCGCGCAAACGCCAAAGAAAGTTCGTTCTCCCATTTCTCGGTGACTTTTGCCATGGCGGCGTCAAAACCCAAACCAGCCTCTACGCAGATCGTCAACAAATCCAGGGCATCGGGCATTGCCTTTCGCACTTCTGTTTGCCGGCGGGTGATTCGGCTCGTCAAAATCAGATGCGGCAGAAAAAAACCTCCAAAGAGCGCGCCGCCAATATAAAGAAAGTTATTGCTTGCTTTTGGCGCCGGATTCAAAGCCACCATTGTGATCATGAACCCACCCAACAAAACAGCAAGAATAAAACGAATTGCTAAAAACGTAGGCGCATCCACGGGCCAGGGGTTACCGGCCAACTCAAGGTTACGAGCAGTATCTTGAATCATCTTTTGGGGCGTAAAACGGGCTGAAAATTCGCCTAATCGCCTCACTGCCGGGATGAGCACCCGTTCGCTGAAGTTTTGAGAAAGTTCGATCTCCTCGAGGGATGCCACTTCACCCCGCTGAATAAATTCTGAAAGACGCTCCTGTAACGGATCGTCCGCGTCACCCTGCGCAGTAGCGTTTGCCCGGATGCTAAAGATCACTACGGCAATAATGACCAATACGACAATGCCGCCGAAGATATACAATCCAACGCTCATATCACACCTCGATATCCGCGATCTTCATCATAATGAAATAACCCAGCGCGATCATACCGACGATGACCACCACAGCGACAATTCCGCACATCGGCTGGGGTATTCCTCCGCGATCATCAAAAAAACCTGCCAGGTAAGTCGGGCTGACGAACCAAAGCGCCAGGGTTAGAAACACTGGGATGAATGACAAAACGGTTCCGGAGGTGCGCACGGAAGCGGTCAACACGCGTATCTCACCTTTGATACGCACGCGTTCCCGTATGGTAAAAGAAATCGTATCGAGGATTTCGGACAGGTTACCGCCGACTTCGCGTTGAACGTTGATCGCCGTGATCACAAAATCAAGATCGTCGCTGGGAATGCGGCGAAGCATGTTATCAAGCGCCTTCTCTTGCGGGATGCCGATCTGTATCTCCTGTACCAATCTCCTGAACTCATCAGAAATCGGCGCTGGAAGTTCCCGGCTCACCGCCTCCATGGCTTGCATAGTGGAGTACCCCGCGCGCAAGCCGTTTACCATCAGGTTCAGCATATCAGAAAGCTGGTCGTTAAACTTGTAAAGCCGCTGTGTTTGCTGTCGCTTGACGTAAAATCGCGGCAGGAAGAACCCGATAACACCGCCAATCACAGCAGATACCCATATCGGTTGGATGAGAAAGCCAATCGCGCCCATAGTCGCTATCGAAATAAAGATCAAAGCATAATATTCGGATACCTTGAACTTGAGATCCGCGCGCGCCAACTCACGGGCGACCCGGTCGCCCCAGGAAGATTTTGCGACCCGCCGATTTAACCAATCAGTCATAGCGGCGCCTCGCGAGGCTTCTTCAACGCGAGGTTTGTCATCTTCAAGGAATTGACCTAGCCGCTCCTCCACCAATGACCGGTCACTGATTACAGTGACGACCGCGCCAACGATGAGGAGTACCAGGAGGAGGATGCCCCCCCCAAGCAATATGACGGGATTCATTGATCACATACCTGCAAAATCGACCTAATATCGTCGCCTTTCGCCAATACCAAAAATCGATGGAGGCAAATTAATACCTGATGCCTCGATCTTATCCATAAATTTGGGACGCAGACCCGTTGGGCGCAACCGACCAACGATTTGGCCGTTTTCGATCCCGGTTTGTTCGAACACAAAGATATCGGTCATGGTAATCACATCGCCTTCCATACCGCTGACCTCGGTGATATTCGTGACTTTTCTCGTACCATCGCGCATACGCTCCTGATGACAAATTACATCCACCGCGGAGGCAATTTGCTCCCGGATGGCGCGAGCAGGAAGTTCCATGCCAGCCATCAGGGTCATCGTTTCAAGGCGCGAGAGGGTATCTCGCGGACTATTTGAGTGAAGGGTGGTCATGGACCCATCATGACCTGTATTCATCGCTTGAAGCATATCCAACGCCGCTTCATCGCGGATTTCGCCCACCACGATACGGTCGGGACGCATACGCAACGCGTTGATCACCAATTGTCGGATTGTAATCTCGCCGCGTCCTTCAATATTGGGCGGCTTGGATTCAAGCGTCACCACATGCTCCTGGCGAAGTTGCAACTCTGCGGCATTTTCAATGGTCAAGATGCGCTCATCCACAGGGATGAAACTGGATAACACATTCAGTAATGTTGTCTTTCCGGATCCCGTGCCGCCGGAGATCACTACATTCAACCTGGATTCTACGCATGCTTTTAAGAACTGCACGCCTTCCGCCGATAACGATCCATACTGGATGAGTTGATCCACTGTAATCGGGTTCTTGGAAAATTTACGGATCGTCAGAACAGGTCCAACAAGAGAGATTGGGGGAATCACCGCGTTGACGCGGGAGCCATCCGGCAAACGCGCATCCACATACGGGCTTGATTCATCAATGCGTCTTCCCAGAGGCGCCACAATGCGATCGATGATTCTCATCACATGATCGTTGTTTTCAAACGTTACCGGTACGCGATGGATCTTCCCTTTACGCTCGATATATAGATTTTTCGCGCCGTTCACCATTACCTCGGTAATGGTCTCATCTTCCAACAATGGTTGTAATGGGCCAAAACCGAGTATTTCCGCTGTGATCTGTTCAAACAAACGGGCTTTTTCGGGCCGTGACAGGACAATGTTTTCCTCTGCTAGGATCTGCTCGAATAGATCCTGGATCGTTTTGCGAACATCATCAGTCCGCGAGATATCCATTGTAGGGTCAAGTTCGGACAGTAATTTATTCTGCACGCGGGTTTTCAAATCGAAGTATGTGCCAGCCTGCGGAGACGTGATCGGCGCGTTTACGCGCCTTGCCTGCAGGGATGCAAGTTTTGAACTATCCCCCCCCTGGTTACCGGAGGACTGTCCACCGCCGGACGATCCTGCCTGTCCTTGTTCAATTCTTTTTAATAGAGACATGTTTATCTCCTGAAAACTTTACTTATCGCCTGGCAACTCGATCCGATTCACCGTTAGCCTCGAGGTCGGCAACGCGCGCACGGACATTTTCAGCCAGAGAAAGGATTCCCCTGGAGGCGGGCTGGTTTCTGGCTTCCAGAATAAACGGAACGCCACGATTTACTGCCTTCGTTACAACTTGTTCATCCAAAGGAATGACCGTCGCAACAGGTTGTTTTAGGTTATCAGCCACTCGGTCCGGCGTAATATTAATACGCTTGTCAAAACGATTCATCACAAAAATGATCCGCTCACGATCGACGCCCATGGTTTGAAGAAGGTCTAAAAATAGGCGGCAATTCTTGATCGAGGGTATATCCTGGGAAGTGACAAGAATGATGATGTCGCTAATATCAAGAATAGAAAGGACATTATCGGTCAGATAGGGTGATGTATCAACTACCACATATGGATAAAGCTTTTGCAGATACTCGAGCACCTTAGACAACTGCTCGCCGGTGACCTTTTCGGCATACTCCGGGCGACTGGGAGCGGCAAGGATGTGCAACCCGGACGCTGCGTGTTTTACCATGACTTCCTCAACGATCTCCGGGTCAAGTTCTTCTGCGCGCGGGGCCAGATCGGCAATGGTATTCTTACCCTGCTCATTGACAAAGACAGCCACATCACCAAACTGAAGATTCGCGTCTACCAAGGCGGCGCGGGTATCCTCGTTGTTTAGGGTAAGGGCAAGATTCACAGCAATGGTGGTGCAACCGACACCGCCTTTAGGGCTGTAAATCGTTACAATTTTCCCTTTGGTGCCATACGAGTAATTAGTCCCAGCCATCGATCCCATGGCAGGCGCCACCTGCACCTGGGCGGCTTTCGCCTTCTCACTGATCGCCATAGCGCCAGCCCGTCGGATCGCAGAGATCAACTCGTCTCCCATGGGAGGTTTCGTGAGAAAATCACGCGCTCCGGCAAGCATAGCCCGCCGCATGTAATTTTGATCGTTTTGAACCGAGAGAATAACCACCTGCACGGCAGGTTGTTTGGCTCGAATGGCTTCCGTCGCGGCAATCCCATCCATGTCCGGCATGTTGATATCCATCAAAACAACATCCGGCTGTACCTCCAAAGATGTCTGAATTGCCTCTTTGCCGGTTCTTGCAACGCCAACAACCTCAACATCAGATTCAAATTGCAATAGTTTCCGAACATTCTCTCGTGTTTCGGAAATATCATCAACGATCAGGACTTTTATTTTGTCGCCTGGGGCCATGAATGATCAACCTCTAATGATTGATAATCAACAATACTCGATTAAGGCTCTGCCGGCACGGTGTCGTTCGGTAATACAGGCGGGGTCAAGATATCAACTCGTGGACCAGTAGTATAGGGAAGTTTTGAAGGAAGGGAAATTCCGTATTTCGTCAACAAATTGGTCAGCGTTGCCGCTTGTGTTTCGATTCGGGAGGTGTCATTCGGATTGCGTAAGGTCATGGTGATGAGCGCCCCGTTGTACATCAGGTAATTCAAATAGATCGAATCCTGAGGGTCAACCATGATGGTAATAATATCCGGCGCCGCTTGTTCCTGCGCTTGAGCAGGAGATGGAGTGGCGTTCGGATCTGCCGAGGGAGCCGCCAACGTGAAATTGCCGAGTTTCATCACAACCTTATCCTGCAAGATCATTTGACAAACCATGCGAGGGCGTTGCGCTTCGGACGGAATCACATAAAACGGCTGTTGAAACGTGGGATCAAGTTCCACTCGCCCCTGAGTTGAAGCCTCGCCACCAGAAACTGCGGCGGCGGATAGAACAGGCAGAGCATCGGGAGGAAACCCTGTTCCACTAACGACTGAAGTGCGATTGGGCAAAATGGTTTGATACGATGGGTCAATATCAATAAATAACATACAGGCATTGACGTTGACATGGGCGCCATCATTGATGCCGTAGCCGGCTGTGGCAAGTCGGTTCGTCGGAATCGTAATCGCCACCATGCCTGTCGGGATTTGAACCGCCCAGGCGGGACCGGAAATTTCAACCGGTTTTGACCCCACCATGGATGAGGTAATCACCACACCCTGCTCCAAGGTGAACCGAGCGGTCTGACCCACTAAATTCGCCTCTTCGCCTGCGGTAAACATCACTTCTGCAACATTCGCCGAGGGAATGGAAAACTTGCCGAGTAAATCTGCCGTAATTTCGGCGCCTTGGGGAATGTTCTGGGCGGCGTAGTAGATTTCCGTTACAGCCGTTTGGGTTGCTGGCTGCTGTGAGGCAGGGGCGAACAAATTGAGGGCAACGAACAAAACTCCCAGCCCCACTACAAGAATTAATACAACGAAGATTAGTAATCGTCCGCGACGCATATTTCAGATCTCCTCTCTTGACTATTCATCCGTCAAGCTGGTATGTCCATCTTTCCTGTGATTATACAGCATAAACAAGGGGCAATAATGGCAAATTAGTAAAAAAGTAGGACTCTGCCGGTGGCAGAGTCCTACTTTTTTACGGGTCAGCGTGGGGTTACGGCAGGGAGTCGTTGATGCTGGAGAAGGTATTGCCGATCTTGGGTCCGAGCAACTGCATAACCGCAATCACAACGATCGCCACGAGAGCAATGATGATGGCATACTCAACCAAGCCTTGACCTTTTTCTTTGGGTGCGAATAACATGATGAAATCTCCTTTTGTTCTGAAATATTTTCCTGAGGCATTCCTCAGTGTTGTTTCTATTGTATTCAACATGGGTTAAAAATCAAGATTGAGAAGGCGGGAATCGCTTACAATCCTGTTATCTTCACCTAACGACTTTGAAACCTACGATCGCGCCGAGACCGCAAAAGAAACGCGCGCGCCTTTTCCCGGGGAACTGTCGATTTCGAAATTCCCGCCCAACATTTCAGCCCGCTCACGAATCAATTTTAGCCCAAGGCTGTTATTCTGAAGCGCGCTATCGGGATCAAACCCCTTGCCATTGTCATCAATACTGACGCGGATTCGATCTTCTCCCAAGTCAATCAGCACCTTCACCTGGGTAGCCTGCCCATGACGAGCAGAGTTCCCAAGCAGTTCTTGAATGGCGCGGAATAACATGACTTCGAGATACGGTTGCAAACGACGCTCATTACCGGTAACCGTGATGGTCACATCGATACTTGTCTGTTCCCTGAAAGCATCGGCATAGCGTCGGAGCGTGGGAACCAAACCCAAGTCGTCCAACATCATCGGGCGCAATTCAAAGATAAAATTTCTCACCTTCTGGAATGTGCCCATCGCGGACGATTTCAAATTATTCAATTCATCGCGAGCCTGGTTTGTATCTACATCCATCAGGCGCATGGCGATCTCGGTCTGGAGGATGAAATTCGAGAGCGCTTGCGCAGGTCCATCGTGTATTTGGCGCGATAGACGCTGGCGTTCGGTTTCCTGCGCATTGACCAGCATCTCGACGCTTGCCATGGGTGCTTTTGATGTCGATCCGGATGAAGCGGCAACCGCTCCGCCGCCTGCGGTCATTGTGCTTGCTCGTTCAAGCGCCGATTTGAACCGTTCGAGGTGAGTTTTTTCGCTTTGGAGCTTTTCCAACTGCCCTCGCATAACAAACAGTCGTTGCTGGGCATCCAGGGCAGAATCGTAGGCATTTCGGATTTCCTGCTGGGGCATTTTATCCAATTGATTCTGAACTTGTTGCAGGTGTGTGGTAATTGCCGCATTTCGCTGGGAAAGTTTAGAGACCTCAACCTGACTTTGCTCGATCATCAAGGTGATCTCACGCAACGCTCGGACTGTTTCATCAAGTTCGGTCTGAATGTCCAACTCGCCGGCGGGCGATTCGATTTCCACAGACATATATTACTCCTGGGTTTTTTCTTGGTCGAATTGTAACTTAACCCAACCGCGCTTCAGGGCATAGACGACTGCCTGGGTGCGGTCTTCAACGCCAAACTTGCGGAGGATCGAGGTAACGTGATTTTTCACAGTCTGGTGACTAATTCCTAACAGACCAGCAATTTCCTTGTTGCTCATGCCACGCACAACGCAACTGAGGACTTCCATTTCACGGTCCGATAAAGGATGAAATGGCGCGCCAGGCTCACTGTAGGATCGACGCGTGCCTTCCATTTGTTCGTC
>CXWJ01005384.1_pt1 | contig 10644 bp, 11 predicted proteins | sample 590841 | NCBI WGS metagenome assembly CXWJ01 (sample SAMEA3498367, study PRJEB10139) | wastewater metagenome | biome: wastewater treatment plant; material: activated sludge | place: Austria | collected 2015-01-21 | reverse complement strand
CCGTTGACCGCGGCGATCACCGGCATCGGCAGGCTCTTGAGCCGCATCACGAGCGGCTTGTAGAAGCGTGCGATCACCGCGCCCAGGTCTTTCGGCGCCGCGCCGGGCTCGGGGGCGACGCTGGCATCGGCGAGATCCTGCCCCGCGCAGAAGCCGCGGCCCGCGCCGGTGATCACGACGCAGCGCACGCCGGGGTCGGCCGCCGCCGCGTCCAGCGCCGTGAGCAACTGCGCATGCATCCCGCTCGTGAAGCTGTTCAGCGCCTGCGGGCGGTTCAGCACCAGCGTGCGCACCGCGCCGCTGGACTGCACCAGGATCGAGTCTTCGGCCATCGAGTCTCCTGCGATGAATAAGCCCCAAGCTCACTTCGTTCGCTGCCGAGGGGGCGCCAGCGCCCTTCGGGCGGCCGGGCGGGCACTGACATGTCCTGCCGATCCACTTGTTGAGATGGCTCAAACATTCATTGACCGACCGTTCGGTAGATTTTATGATCGCCTGCTCATCTGATGCAAGTCAAACGAGACCTCGCGCAAACCCTGAGTGTCATCGCGTGCCCGCTGGTGTCGTGAGTTGGAGGTTGGTTGAAGAAGAAATCTGTCGAGATCGGCGCCAGGCAAGCGCAAAGCGCAGCCGTGCCGGGTGGCACGGCGAGCATTTGCAACGCCGCATGGCGTCGATCTCGGCGGATTTGTTCGACGAACCTCCAACTTGCGACAATAGGTCACGGTGATCGTCCTCCCGCGCCCCCTGGAAGGCAAGCCGACATGCCCTGTTATTCGATCGAAGGCGTGGTGCCCGTCGTGCACCCGAGCGCCTATGTGCACCCGACCGCCGTGCTGATCGGCGACGTGATCATCGGCCCCGACTGCTACGTCGGCCCGAACGCCAGCCTGCGCGGCGACTTCGGGCGCATCAGGCTCGAACGCGGCGCGAACGTGCAGGACACCTGCGTGATCCACGGCTTCCCGAACCAGGACACGGTGGTCGGGGAAAACGGCCACATCGGCCACGGCGCGGTGCTGCACAGCTGCGTCGTCGAGCGCGACGCGCTGGTCGGCATGAACGCGGTGGTGATGGACGAAGCGGTCGTCGGCGAGCAGAGCATCGTCGCCGCCTGCGCCTTCGTGCCCGCAGGCATGGTGCTGCCGCCGCGAACGCTCGCCGCCGGCATGCCCGCCAAGGTGCGGCGCGAGCTGAGCGCGCAGGAGATCGCCTGGAAGCTCGAAGGCACGCGCACCTACCAGGAGCTGACGCGCCGCTGCCACGCGAGCCTGCGCGAGGTGGCGCCGCTGGCCGAAGCCGAAACCGACCGGCCGCGCGTGCAATGCAGCGTCGTCGAGCCGCTGATTGCGACGAAACGGCGGTGAGCAGGGCAAGCTCAACTTCACCGAAGGCCAGCTCGCAGACCGCCCCCCGCCGGACATCGCCGGCTCGCGACTCTCGTGACTGCGCGGCAGTCGTCAATGGCGACAGATGGCCGGGACGCCCTTGACATTTCGCTCCAAAGCCGCTGTAGCAACGAGTGGCCGGCTGTGGCGGCGTGGCGGACGGTTGGAGCAGTTTCAGTACCGTCAGGTCGACGTCTCAAATGGTCCTGCCACCTTCGAAACATCCGGACTCACCCACGGATTTCAGCAAGTGCTTCGTGGATGCGTTCAATCGCGAGCTTGGAGCCCTTCCAGCCGAACGCGGCGCGCCGCAAGCGGGTGCGGAAGTTCCAGGTCTGCATTGGAACGACGTCGTCGTCAGGGGTGACTACCGCCGTCCATCGCCGCCAAGTCGGCTTCCCACGCCCGCCGCATCGATTGCCGGCTGTCATGCAGGCCGGCTGCCTTACCGATCACCAGCTTGTGCGGCGATCCTTGACGCAGCGTCGAACAGACAAGCGGCGCCGCGGCGGCCGACAGGCTCTCCTGCACATGCCGTCGGCGCGCCTCGGGCATCGCCAGCGTCAGTGCTTGCCCCTGCGCCGACTCTGCCCAGCGGATCGCCGCGGTGCAGTCGGCGCAGCGGCAGACCCATTCGATGTCGCCCACGGCATGGTCGTCTGCACGGCGTTCGGGTGTGGCGAGCGCCTGACGCAACGCGGCAAGCACCGCATCGCGCAAGGCCATCACCGCGGTGGGGCCGTCGGCCGGCAACGCCTGCACCACCGGCCGCAGGCGCTTCAACGGGTAGTGGAGCGGATGCGCCAGCACGTGGCGGATCAGAGGGTCCAGCGCATCGGCGCTGCCGGAATGCAGGCGCAAAGCCGCGGCAAGGTCGCACATCGCTTGAAGCCGGGTTGCAAGGCTGGCCGAACGGTCGGCCGGTGTCAGGCGCGCCAATGAGGCGTCGGCGGCCATCAGCGCCTCGTGGCATCGAGACAGCAGCCGATCGATCAATGCCGGGCTCAGCCCGGCGGCAAGGCCGGCCTCGAGGAACGGCTGCAGCGGCCGCGGCCAGGGCGGTCGGGCCTCGCCGCTGTCCGCCTCGGACGACTGGTCCAGGTGCCAGCTGGGGCGACGCCAGAGATCGGGCGGCCGTGTCCATGCATCGATCAAGTCCGCCGTCCAGTCCTCGCCGCGGCGCGCCGAGAGCCGGGCCAGCGCGCGTGCGTCGGCGCTCCGGAGTTCGACCCAAGCGAATCCCTCCAAGAGGCCGCGCGCCTGATCTGCGTCAGGCAGTGCAGTGGCCAGCTTGCCGTAGCTGGCGAACAGCGCCCGGCCGCGCTGCTGGCGTTGCGCATCGAGAGCCTTGCTTGCGGCGTGCAGGCGCGCTGCCAGCTCGTCGGCGCGCCCTTGGCGGGCAAGTACCAGCGCGTCGGCCAGCGCCGCATCGAAGTCGGAGACGAAACGACCAGCCTGCTCGGCCGCCGGTGTCTGGATCACGAGGGCGGCGCGCCGGTACCAATAGTCCAGCGTCTCGCCATAGTTGCCCATGTAGCCTTCGTACTCCTGGTTCACCAGGAAGGACTCGTCGGTGTCGCTGAAGCTGGAGGTGTCGGCTTCGGCCACAGGCAGCTCGTCGCGGCGAAGCGGTCGATCGTCGGCATCGAGCCAGTGGTTGAGCACGATGCCGCGCTCGATCAACTCGTCGGGCTCGGGGTCACTGCGGTCGTCCCGGTCGCCCCGACCGCGCCAACGGCCGCCGCCGTCGACGGCGGCAGTCCATTGCTCGTGAACCTCGGCCAGCGCGAGGTGAACCGTCAGACCCAGCGCCTTGGCGGCTGCGCGCAGTGCGGCCACCCGCGGCCGGTCGGCGCCCTTGAGCAGCGGCCAGTGCAGACCACGCTCGGTGTACTCGTGGTCGAGCAGGAACACCCACGGCCGCAGGGCCGGGCCTGTCGAGGGAAAGAAGTGCTCACGCAGCGCGTCCAGCAGGGCTGGTGGCACCGGCGTGCGGGTTGTCGCCTTCTGTGCCGGCAGCACCAGGTCGAACGTGAGCACCACACGCCAGCCTTCGGCAACCGGCAGTACCTCATGCCGGCAGTCGGCGTAGAAGGCACACCAGCGGATCGTGTCGGCATTCAGGTGCTGCGATGCGAAGTGCACCTGCTCGCTGCCGTGGCGCACGACCAGCTCGCCGCCGATGTGCGGTGAAGGCCAAACGAGCACCAATGTGCCCACCATGCCGGGGTGCTTCTCGGTGTCCTGGTGCGGCTTGAAGAACTGCCCGGGGCCGTAGACGAGCAGGTTGTGCAGGCGCGCTTCGATCTGCTGCAGCCCGAGCGCTGATGCCGCCTCGGCCTGCAGGGCGTCGCATACCCCATCGGTCCAGCACAAGTCCAGCATGTCGGCGCGCAACTCGCCGCTGTCGCGCACGCGCTTGTCCAGCAGGGTCTTGTCGCGCAGCCCGTGGCGTGCCGGCGTGCTGGCCGCGTGCAGCGCCTGCGCCGTCGCAGGCGGCAATGGGCTGGGCAGCGGGCCGTGGTCATTGACGAAAACCGTCAATGCATCGATGGGCAGGTGTCCTTCGGCGCAGAACGTGTCGGGACGTCGGTCGGCCTTGCTCCTTGGGCGTCTCGACGATCGCCCAGATGCCCCTTCCAGCGCGCCCAGGATGGGCGAGAGCGCGGCCTCGGCCGGGCTCACTCGGCCGCAGCCCGGAAGGCCGCCTGGACAGCACGCACCAGCGACGGATGCAGGGTGCCCAGCTTCGGCGTCTGCCCATGCGGCGCGGCCGGCGGCACCGAGAACCACTCGGTCGTGAACGGCAGGTCGAGAGCCTGCCGCAGGTTGAACTTCGTGTCGTAGCTGAGGCCCGCGGCCTCGTAGGCGGCCGGGTTCCGGTCACGCAGGATCGAGAACTCGCCTCGATGGAGCGCTGTGGTCTTTTGGCTGGTGCCGTAGGCCACTCGCACCGTGAAATGCGGCGCGTCGTCGTCGAAGACGGCCAGGATCAGGGCCGGCCGTGGCTTGGGGCGGGGATGGATGGCGTCGGGGAAGTGGCACCAGACGATGTCGCCGGCGGTGGGCTCGGCCCACCAGCGCGGCATCATGCCGGCGTCACCTCGAACAGGCTCGAACGCACCGACTGCTTCTTGCCCTGAGGGGCCCGCTTCCTGATCTGCCGAATCTGGGCAGCCGTCAGAGGCGCGTCGTCGGCCTCGTACTGGGGCAGCAGCTTGACCGCCATTTGATGCAGCGCGAGTTGAATGACCTGCGTCTCATCGACGCCCAATCGCTCCGCCAGCCGCTTGGCGGTGCTGCGGGTCACGCCGGTCGTGCTGTCCGCCGGGCGGTAGCGGAATGCGATCTGATCGATGGGGCTGCGAGCTGGCATGTTGTAACCTGTCTGTTCGTGGATATCTAAAAGATATCCATCCGGCTGGGATGTGTCAAGGTCGCCGCGTCAGAGCTGCCGATGGCATTGGCACCCGACCGGCTCGCGCGGGAAGCGTCGTCAGGCGCGTCGCCGAGCTTCTGACGGTCGCCGTGCCGCACTTGTGCCGCGCACACGCCGACTGTGCCAGGATTGTGCCGTGATGAACCTGGAAACCGACTCGGCAAACGTCGCAAGTGATTGATTCATATGGATGTTTCCAGGCTCTCACGGGCTACGAACCAAGGGGTCGTGGGTTCGAATTCTGCCAGCCGCGCCAATCAAAATACGGGTTCAACTCTTACCAGGGGCTGACCCGTTGCTCATTTCAAGGCTCGGGGGCCACCCAGCGGGCCACCGCTGGCGAGATCCGGTCAGCTGTCGTTTCCGGATTCAATCGGCGGAGGCGCTGAAACTGGCGTGCCGGCCAGCGCTGCTCGGGCACCGGCGTCCCAGCGCGCCTCGAAGTCGAGTCGTGTCAGCAGTTCACGCGGGACCTCGCTGCCCAGGTCGAAGCCTCGACACCAGCGCGTTCCCGCAGCATACGCCGGCGCCTTGCGCTCCGAGTCGGCCTTCGCCCGGGCCAGATCGGGAAGCCAGAGATCCGGCGCCATCTCGCGATCGAAGTCGTCGGCATCGGCCGGCACGGGCGCACGGCGGCGTTCACCACGCAACTCGACGCCGGTCATGCGCGTGTAGGCCTCGCCGGCTGCGGCGGCGAGAACCACGTCGTCTTCGGCCATGCATCGAAGCAGCTTGCCGAGCACGGCCGGATGGCCGTGGCGCGCCAGCAAGGAGCAGCCCGCGGCCGCATCGCCGAGGCCAGCGACCGCGCGCTCGAGCAGCGCCAGGTCGTCCGGCGTGCCCACGACCGCCAGCCAGCGCAGTGCCACGACGTCACCTTCTTCCGCCCGCTGTCGCAACGCCGGCAGCGCACGCACTTGGCCGGACCACATCGCCGTCAGCCAGGCGGTCCCACGTACCAGTTCCGACGCGTGGGCGAGCGCTTGCGCGAACGGGCGCTTGGGTGCGCGACCCTGGGCCGCAGCGTCGACCATCGCGGCCACGCGCCAGGCAAGCGCGCACACCGACGGATCGTCGTGCTGCAACCAGAGTGCGAGCCGCGGCGAGCGGCCGTCGAGCAGACGATGGTTGGCGAGCACCGCAGCCGCCGACACAGCGGTGAGCGGACCGGCTTGTTCGAAGACAGCACGCATCTGCGCCGCGAACCGTGCGGGCGGCGCGAAGCCGAGTGCATCGCGCATGCCCGCGAGCGCTGCGCCGTTGGCCCGCGAGAACTCGGTCACGACCGCGCGGGTCGGCTCAGGCTGCGCCAGGCGCAGCAAGCCATAGGCGGCGGCGAAGGCGTCGTCGCGATCGGGCGCCGCGAGCAGCGGCCGCAGCATCTCGAGCAAGGCCTCGGGCCCCGCGACGAGCAGGCCCTGCACATGCGCCTCGATGCGTTCGTTCAGTTCGGCGTACTCGCGCAGCGTATGGCGCGCGGAGTTCAGCGCGTCACGCCGCTCCCCCCAGAGAAACGCCAGGTCCTGCGCGTGAATCTCGAGCAGGTCGGCGATGAAGCGGGCCCGCGCGACGGCCATGCGGGGGCGCTCCCGATTCCGGGTATCAGTTGATCGACACGGTGCCCGCGCGAATGCGCTTCGTGCCCTTGGCACGAACAAGCACGTCTTCGCCGCGGATCATGACCTTGCCGTCGGCGCGGAGGTCGATGGACGCTTCGCCGCATTTGAGCGACATAGTCTGGCCAGACTGCAGTTCAATTCGGGGGGCCGCCCGGCCGTAGAGCCCGATGCGACCGAGAACTACCGCTGGTGAATCCTCCGCATGCTGTGAAAACAACACCGCATCGCCAGGAGAAAGCCCGATGCCACTGTTGCCTGAGCTTTCAAGCCAAGCGCAAGCCACTGTGTCACCACTTGGGCCGCAGACGTCGATCATTCCGTCAGGCCGAAGCGCGACCACCGTGCCCTGCGCGGTACTACCGAGCGCCTGCGGACGCGATGGCGCGGCCGGCTGCCCTGTGATCTTCAACTTGGTGCGAGCACTGGACATATTCGGTTCCTTGATGGGTGAAATGTGCGGCGAGGATCAGCCGAACCACTTGCGCGTGGGTACGAAGTCGAGGTACTCGACGCCAGCCTTCAGCACCGCATCCTTCACAGACTCGTGCACGACAATGCCGCTGACGTTCTCGGCAAGCCGGAACATCAGCGCCCCACGGGCCTTGTGCTCGTCAATCACAAGCGAATCAAAATCGACATCGAACAGCGGCGCACCGTGCGTTTCGTGAACCGACTGTGCGAGGTCAGCCGCTGCGATCGAACCAGTGATATTGACGAGTTTGTAGTTCGGGTACTCGCGATGATTCGCCTCGTCGACAAGCACGGCGTCGAACAGTTCGAGGTTCGAGACGCCGGCCGATTGCAGCGCGGCAATCAGAGCATCGGACATCAGCAGGACACCCTTGTGGTACATCGGCAACAGGATGCCCGGCGCTTCGGGGTCGAGATAGATGCGCACCGGCACCGGCACATGGCCTTGAATGCGCGCGCCGCGATTCCACGAGACATTCTCGAACTGCGGAATACGGTGAATCGACGTGCGTTCTTGGTCCACCGGCCCAAAACAATGGAGCATGTAGTAGGCCATCTGCGCAATCTATGCTAGCCCATTTCCTCGCGCGCCTCGCGCAGGGCCTGTCGCGCCTCGTCCTGCGTGATCTTCCCTCCGGATTGATACATCAATCCAAAGCGCGACGTGAAGACCGGCATCTCCCAATTCGCCGCAGCGCCCTGAAGCTTCGGTTTCAAACGACCTGCAACGCCCTCCAGACGTCCGAGCAGGCCGTAGGGAGGATCGTAAGGCTTCTTCTTCTTGCCGCCACATCCGTCCTTGCCGCAGCCAGGCAGAGCGTTGCTATCCGCCCCTTCTAGCTTCGCGGCGATCGCATCCAACACATTGACGACCCACTCGGAATAAGCGTTGTGCCGATCGTGGAACTGGCGATGCGGTTTGCTGCAAGCCATCGCCGCGAACGCATACTTCTCTTGGAAGACCGGACCGGTGCCCGTCCAACCGCCTTCACCAAGGCCATGGATCCCCGGCAGATCAATGCCATTGGTCGCGTCGTTCACGTCGTAGCCAATGTCGCCTACGATCGTGCCATCCCGCTTGTCGACCCACTTCAGTAGCTTGGTGTCGGGCCAAGTCTCGTTACCAGGAATCACATGGTGCGGCGTGTACTGTACGTCCAGCTTTTTCGCCTTATTGCCAATCTTGAGCCCAATCTCGATGATCTCCATACCCGCTGCCTGCGCATCGAGGTTCTTGCCAAGCAGTGCCGAATCGTTCCTGTCCTTGCCATCCACCGGTGGCATTACGTTGAGCTTCTCTGGCTTCTTTCGCGGCTTGTGATCAAAGGGACACTCCCAAGGATCGTCCGAAACGAACGCGACGTCGACGGGTTCAGCAAGCTCGGTCATTGATCATTTGCCGCGTCGGATTCGGCATCGATGCGATCGAGTGAGTCCCGAATAAGTTCAATGTCGTCCGCGAAGCGTTTGGTGAATTGAACTTCAAGAGTCTTCGAATCGACTGCAAGTCTCGCGGCCACGCCGGTGTAGTCCGCAAGCCTTGCACGGGCCTGCTCAATGGCCGTTTGTTGCTCCTCGCCTTCGAGCTCGTTGTCAGCCGCGGACTCGACGTTTTCGGCAATACGCCGGATGTTCTTGCCGATGCGCATCACGTGCTCTGAGTACTCGATAGTGTCCATGACGTATGCTTTCAAATTGAGGCCCATAGAATTCCACTAACCGCAAATATTCTTCTTGTTATGCCACAACGGATCCCCCATCCGGCACACGTTCTTGCCTTCGAGCATCACGTTGAACGAATACATCAGGAACTCGCACTCCTGCTTGAACACGCCGCTGATCATGCCGCCGATGCTGCCGGGTTCGTCGCCGGCACTCATCATGTACTTGGCGCCCTTGACCATGACCATGTTGCCGTCGGCTTCGACCTTGGTCGTGCCTTGCGAGGTGTCCGAGGCCTTGCCGATGTTCGGATACGGGATCGGCACGAAGGGCGCCGGCGGTGCCGGGGTCTTGCAGACGTCGGGGAAGACCATGCTCATGCCGCCGCTGCCCTTGTGGGCGAAGCCGGTGATGTTGTGGACGGTGCATCCCATCGCAGCGCTCCCGATCGGTCGCTCGTTCAGTTCACCGGGCCGAGCAGCGTCGCGGCCCGGTCGCCGTAGTCCGACGAAGCGTATACCAAGCAGGGCTGCCCGCGGTAGCCGTGGCGCACCGCATGCGCGGCCAGGGCTGCCAACGCAGGCCCCTGCGCCGAACCCATGTCGCCGAAACACTCGGCCGGGTGCTCCATCGCATGCTCGGGCGCGAACGCCTTCGCTTGGCGCAGCCGCGCGACGCCGAACTCGCGCGCCCAGTAACGCTCGCCGTTGAAGCTGCCGTACACGCTGCCGATCGGGCGAGGCGGAGGCGCCTCGCCCAACAGCGCCTCGAAGGTCGCGGCCAGGCCTTCGCCGAGGTAGGGCTCGTCGGCATAGACATGCCCCGGCTCGCGCCCCTGGGCGCTGCCGAGCAGTCTGGCCAGCGGTGTCAGGCCGCGCGAGCGCGCCGTGGCCTCGCGCGCCAGCAGCAGGAACGCCGCCCCTTCGGAGGGACTGAAGCCGTCGCTGTTGATCTCGTTGCGGATGCGCCCCTGCATGTCCAGCGTGCCCAGCACGTACAGGTCCACCAGGCAATCGACGCCGCCGACGAGCACGAACTCGGCGTCGCCGCGCTCCAGCCGCGCACCGGCTTCGCGCAAGGCCAGCAGGCCGCCGGCGCGACCGCGCGCCACCGCCAGGCTGCGCGCGACGTCGATGTGCCCGGGCACTTGCTGCGCCAGCCTCTCGACGAAGGCCTTCGGATCGAGCGGCAGGGTCGTGTGCTGCTCGGGCAGCCCCAGCAGCAAGGGCAGCTCGCCACCCTCGCCTTGCAGCGGTGCCAGTGCGTCTTCGAGCGCCACCTGCGCGAGCCGCAACATGCGCGCCTCGCGAAACTGAAGGGGCAGCGCGGCCAGCGGCGGCGCCAGCTCCGGCAGGCCGTCTTCGGGAACGGTGCCGACGATGAAGGGCTCGAAGCGCCGGTCGCGCCACTCGATCTCGCGGATGCGCGCCACCCGCGCGCGCGCCGAAGCCGCCGTCTCGGCCAGGCTCAGGCCGATCGGCGAGACCACGCCGGCACTGGCGATGACGAGGTCGGGCGCGTTCATGGCAAGGCCGTGTCCTTCATCCCGCCGCGTAGGACTCGGGCAGGGCATTCAAGCGTCCCAGCGGACCGCCCTTCGGATACTCGGGGCAGCGCACGGTCGCGTTGCGCAGCTTGAGCAGCTTCTTGTCGACCACCAGCCCGGCGCGCCACAACATCTGGAAGCGGCCGGCATCGGGCTCGAACAACACCGTCTCGAGCGCCGCGGGTTTCGGCAGGCGCGCGCCGTCGAAGTCGAATTCGATCTCCACGCGGCAACGCGGCAGCTCGAACTCGATCGGCGCACCCCGGCTGAAACCCGCGAGCGTCACCGCCTCGCCGCCCTCGAGCAAACCTGGCGCGATCAGCGCCGGCGGCGCCAACTGGAAGTAGCGCGAATCGAAGTCGAGCGGAAGGTAGGGCGCGCGCTTGCGGACCCACGCGTCGTCGTAGGTGCCGGCGTGAGCGCGGCGCGGCATCCAGGTCGGCGCGACCGGCGCGAAGCAGGCCGGCGTCGGCCGGTCCGTCGGCTCCGCGAGCAGCGCCTGAGGGTCTTCGAGGTTGG
>CXWJ01029587.1_pt1 | contig 10645 bp, 10 predicted proteins | sample 590841 | NCBI WGS metagenome assembly CXWJ01 (sample SAMEA3498367, study PRJEB10139) | wastewater metagenome | biome: wastewater treatment plant; material: activated sludge | place: Austria | collected 2015-01-21 | reverse complement strand
GGAGCCGCTCGGCCAGGCGCAAGGTGCCGTCCGTCAGCGGAACCACGGCCACCTGACGCCCCTGCGATGGCGTGGCCATCAGCAGGCCTACGGTCTCGCAAAGACCCCGGTAGAGCCGCGACAACTGGCCTGGATGCCGCGCGTTGATAATGCCGCCCTTGCATTCGGCCGAGATGACGTGGTCGCCGATATTCGCGACGACATCACCGAGCCCGGACTTCGGGTTGACGGTGATCGTCTGGCCCGCCGGATTTCGATAGACTCCGCCATAGGCGGTGCTACCGACGCCGGAGACCTTGGTGAACGCTCGCCGCCCCAGCCAGCCCGCGAAATCGAACTGCTTTCCGTGCTCGCCGTCGGGATGGACACGGACGTCCCGTGCGCCCTGCGTGCGGAGCAAGTGCATCGCGTAGGCGACCATCACCGCGCCCTCATACAGATGATGNNCCGATATCTGCGGACGCGCAGCGCGCACCATTGACAGGAGCTTATAACCGGCCATATTTGCCCGGTAAAGGAAGGCCTGTCATGTTTACCTATAGCCCCGAAAAATTTGCGTCGCTCTACGCCTCCGAACTTGGCCAGCGCATCTGGGCCTTTCTCACGCGGCCCGAAAACGTCGCCCGCCTGGAGACCGCGTCCGAACTCGGCAAGCCCGCGGTCGAAGGCATCGAGGAGCAGCTCCTGGCGGAATTCCGCGAGGAGGTCTTGGCCGACCGCGTGAAGCAGATGGTCGGCCATATGGTGCGGCAGATCCTGGAGCAGCGAGATTGGGTGCTCGACCAGACCGATGTGAAAGTTCAGTCGGTGCCCTTCAGCAAGGCGGCACGCTATCGCCGGCCTGACTGGTTCACCTTTCACGCCTTCCGCAACAGCAGTGATCCGCGCGACGTCGTTATCACCGATCGCCGGCAAAATCCGACGCTGCCGAACGGCGCGCGCTGGACCTTCTACGCTACCTTCGCCAGCCCGCTAAAAGCGGCGGTGGCGTTCGGCGTCAACGACATCAAGCAGCTTCGTCAGCAGGTCCATTCGCACGGCTTCCACCGTGTTCGCATCGAGCGGATGCTGCGCCGGGCATGAGACGAGCAGATGATGACTGATCTATTCGATGTCGACGGCGCCAATCTCGATCGCGGGTTTGAAAACCTGAAAGCCGCCGAGCTTCCGATCGAGCAGCAGCTTCACGCCATGCTGCAAGAGATGTGGGGGCGTTACGAGCCTTATGCCGACCCCGACTTTCGGCAGGGTTTCGCACGCGATGTCGATGGCCGATTTTGGGAGATGTATCTGGGCTGCACGCTGCTCGAGGCGGGCCGCACCCTGCTTCCCGTCGTCGAGCGCCAGCGCGAAGGCGGTCAGCCGGACCTCTGCGTCCTGGAAGATGGCCGCCGAATCTGGATCGAGGCCATTACCCCAGATGAAGGCGCACCGGGTCCTGACCAGATCGTGCGTCCGGTCCCCCTCAACGAGGGCGGCGGCCTCTTCGCCGCACCGATCCGTCAGGCGCAGTTGCGCACGTCCGGGGCGTTCTGGACCAAGGCGCAGAGGATCGCGCGCTATCTCGAACAGGGTGTGATCGGCCCGGAAGACACGAGGATCATCGCGATCAGTGCGAGCCGCTTCGGCGTCTATGTCGCCGACCAGCCGTTGCCGCTGATCATGACCACGTTATTTCCGATCGGAGATGCCTACATCACCATCGATCGCGAGACCGGCAACGTCGTTGACGAAGGATTTCACCCGGCCCCCTTCATCGACCGCGAACGCAATCCGATCCCGCGCACGGCGTTTCTCGACGAGCGTTTCGCTGACATCTCAGGTGTGATCTGGTCGCGCGTTGGCCTCGGCAACCTCTCGCGTCGAAGCCGCCCGCTGACCTATGTCCACAACCCCTTGGCGCAGGTTCCGCTGGCGACAAGCTGGGGCGTCTGGGATCGCGAGTTCGTCATCACGCCGCGCGGCGACGAGTGGGAGGCCAACGACATTCTGGCGCAAGCCGCAGCGGAGGCATCATGACGATGCGCCCGAGTGCCCGCGTCTGGCGCCTTCCGTTCCGTGAGGTTGATCATGGCCGTCGGCGATGAGCAGCGACTGATCACGCCGATCAGCCAGCGGCAGTTTGAGCTCTATGCGCTGTCGCTCGAACGTGGGCCCAATTTTGATCCCGCGCAGATCTTCGGGAGCTATCAAGCCGGACACGGCAGCGCGAGCGGCTGCATCCTCCTCGATCCGGAGCGCGGGACCTTCACCGCCCTGGCCTTGCGCAGGCGTGTCGATCATCGCTGGGTCCGCGTCGATGAAGGCGGCCCCTATCCCACTCCCGAAGCCGCGCTGGATCAGCTCACCATCAGCATGCGCGCTGGCGAGCCGCCCGAGCCATTGCCGCCGGGCGCACGGCGACGGCCGCTTCTGCTGAAGACCGGATCGCGAGGCACATCGCCGGAGTTCGACCTGCTGACGAGCACGATCAGCCATTTCCCGGCGCTGATGGCGGTCGGCGAATGCTACCTCGCGCTTCCCAATCCGGATGCCAATTTCGTCCCCGATCTGCAGACCAGCAATTTCGCGTCCCGCCTCTTCGAACTCTATCTTCTTGCCTGCTTCCGCGAGCAAGGCCTGATCGTCCGGCAGAAGCATGTCTCACCGGACTTCCTGATCGAGAACGATGGCGCCGCCTGCTGGATCGAAGCCGTGACCGCGAATTCCGAGACGCCCCGCTCCGGCGGGATCGGGGACTGGGTGCATGCTCCGGTCGATCGAAATGAACGCTTAACCGGCGCGCCAGCTGAGCGCTTCGCCAAGACGCTGCGCGGCAAGCTTCAGCGCAACTATCATGAGCTGGATCATGTAAAGGGGATACCCTTCGCTCTGGCGATCGCTGACTTCTATGAATCCGGCTCGATGGTTTGGAGCCGCGAGGCTTTGCCGACCTATCTCTACGGCCTGCGGGCAGATGTCGAAGGCGAAGGCGCCGGGCGACGTGCGATCGGCACGCCGATCAACAATCTTACGGGCAGGCACGGCATTCCGGCCGGGCTATTCCGCGATCCCGACTTCGCTCACCTCTCTGCCGTCATCTTCAGCAACGCGGCGACGCTCGCCAAATTCAACCGCATGGGCTTTCTCGCTGGATGGCGGCCGCCGGGCCTCACGATGACCCGCCGCGGCATTCTCTTCGACCGAACGCCGGGCGCGCTGGAGCCCATTGATTTCGATCTGTCGGTCGACAGCGCCGAATACCAAGCGCTCTGGCCTTGGGGCGAAGCCTGGTGTCAGGAACTGGAGGTCTTTCACAACCCACAGGCGACGCACCCCATTCCCTTCGATCTCATACCCGGCGCGACCCATTGGTTCGAGCGCGGCGGCGACGTCGAGTGCAACACCATGTGGGCGAACTCGGTCATTTCATCGATCACTCATCTGCGCATGGCCGGCGCGCAAGGCGAAAGCGAGCGGCCATGATCTGCCCGCCATGCATGCGTCGCCGTCCTCGCCCATCAAAGGAGCATCGTTGAACATGGAAACGGAACCATCCGACCGGACCATCGTCCTCCATCTCCTGCGCGGGGCTGTACCCGAGCGCGCCGACGAGATCAGCGGCCTATGGAGCCAGTATGGTCATGGTGTGGAAGTCGCGCCGAGCACCAAGGGCGTGACGATGAAGGCCGATGACAAGCGCATCCAGTTCGACACCAAGACGATCGACTTTTTCTGGCTGCTCGGCTTCAGCGCATGGCGTGCCATCGAGGTGTATTCGCCGGCCCTGCTGGTGGCGACATGGACCGGAATGCCGCTTGATCAGGCCCTCAAGATCGATGCCGAACGGGGGCAATACGAATTCGATTACAAGCAGCGCGTCAGCACCGCTCAATCGCTCATCGCGGCCGAACAGACCGCACAGATTTCCTGGCCTGCGGACATCCCCGAGCCGACCGCTGACCGCGACAGCTTGGGAGATGTCCAGCACAAGACGATGTTCGACCTCGTCGCGTTTGCCCTGGCCTTCGCGCTGCTGCACGAATTCCGGCACGTCATGTATTGCGCCGACAAGAGCGCACCGTCGACACTGCCCGAGGAGGAAATCGGCTGCGATAACTGGGCCCGCGAGTTCATGACCAGCGGCCTCGCCGCCTATGCGAAGGAGCATAGGACAACTACGCTCAAGTCCAGCAGAAGCGCGCGATGGGAATAGCGCTCGCCGCCGTGATCATCCATGCGATGACGCCGACCCACGCGCATTGGGGCAATCGGCAGTATCCACCGATCGCCGAGCGGCTGACGGCGATGATCGGAGGCTACAATCTGCCGCCCGGCTCGTCCTTCTGGCCCTTCACGGCCTGCCTTTTGATCACGCTGATGAGGCAGGAGGGCCGGCCGCTCGACATCATCGCGTACTCAAATCAGGAAATGGTCGAGGCCCTGCTCGACCGGCTCCGTTGACGCTGCGGGGAGCGCGACGTGCCGGTCTATTTCATTGGCGAAGATGAAAACGGATGCTCCCCGATCAAGATCGGCGTGGCGAAGAACATCGAGGCGCGCCAGCGCAACCTCCACACGGGGAATCCTTTGGAGCTGCGACTGCTCGGGTGGATCGAAGCGACCGACGCCTTCCAGCTTGAACGAGAGCTGCACAAGCATTTTGGATCGACCCATGTGCGTGGAGAATGGTTCGACATCGAGCCGGGTGACATCCTGGCCATTCTCAAGCGCGCCGGCCGCGCTGGATTTGTCGCCAAGAACGCCGATGCTTTCCAGATCGTCGGTTATGATCGCGACGCCATTCCCGAATACCTCGGCGTGTGGGAATGGGCCGATCTGGAAATCGACGAATGCTGCCCGTTCTGCGGATGTCTATGCGGCATGCATTTTCAGGAAGCCTCGCAGATGTACTATTGCATCCGATGCGACACGCTGACCGACTTTTCCGAGCTCGATCCGCGTGAGTATCCGCCGGACGAGTGATGTCCTGAAAGGCGGAAAGATGCCAATCCTGAGAAGCTGAAACCCGGCTTTGCGCTTCTGAGGGGAACGCCATCCCCTGCGGCCGGCCTTCGTCTCAGCCGCCCCCTTTTGCGGGGAGCCCCCGCAACGCCCCCTTCAGAGTGAGAGTGCGGACCGGCTTCGCCGTGACGGGTTGAGGGCTGAAAGAGGGGCCCCGGCGCCGGTCGCGGAGATCGGTGATGTCCAGAAAGACCTGACAAGCTCGGGCTGGCCAGGACCGGGCGAGCTATACGATGAACTTACCGACAATATCATCGCAGAACTTGAGGCCGGGCGCGTGCCTGGGTCCAACCTTGGAGGACGGCGGCTGCGAAGGCGCCACTTGCCAAACGCCGCGACCGGGCGGAATTATTCCGGGATCAACGTGCTGATCCTTTGGAGCGCCGCGGCACGGCTTTTCGGGCCAGAGCGGGCCCACCTTCCGCCAGGCGCTCGCGCTCGGCGGCAATGTCCGCAACGGCGAGCGCGGCACGTCCGTCGTGTACGCCGACCGATTCGTACCCGACGACGAGAAGCGGCGCGCCCGAGCAGGCGCGAGCGGCGATTGATTGCTGCGCAATCTTGCTATGCTCGGACCCTTCCCTCCTAGTGATTCGCGCCTGCCATGAGCATTTTATCAAGCGATCCGATTACTCAGCTCGCATTCTCGATGTTCGAGAGCAAGGGTGTCTATGCTTTGCTTCTCGGCTCTGGTCTCTCTCGTGCAGCCGGGATTCCAACTGGATGGGAAATCACTTTGGACCTAGTTCGACGAGTCGCGCTCGCGCAAGGCGTCAAGAATCAGTCCGATTGGGCGACGTGGTATCGCAAAACGTATGGTGCGGAACCCGATTATTCAGCGATTCTAGCAGGACTGGCGGCCTCGCCTGCCGAACGGCGATCCATCTTACATTCGTACATCGAGCCTGACGAAGACGATCGTGCAGAGGGTAAGAAACTTCCGACAGCCGCGCACCATGCAATCGCGGGCCTGGTTCGCGACGGGTATGTCCGAGTGATACTAACGACCAATTTCGATCGGCTATTAGAAAATGCACTGCGAGAAGTTGGCGTTGAGCCAACTGTCGTCACCTCCGTCGACAGCTTGTCAGGAGCCGAGCCGCTCACACATAGCCCGTGCTACGTGCTGAAGCTTCATGGTGACTACAAGGATGCACGCATCCTGAATACCGACGAAGAGTTAGGCGTGTATCCGCCGCAATACGATGCGCTGCTCGACCGCATTTTGGATGAGCACGGTCTTATAGTTTGCGGTTGGTCAGGCGAGTGGGATGACGCGCTACGGGCAGCATTGTTGCGCGCTCCTAACAGGCGTTACCCTACTTTCTGGAGCATACGGGGGAAAGTTGGGAGCGGCGCAGAGCCCATCATCAGTCAGCGTAAGGCTGTGACCATTCCGGTTGCCGACGCCGATAGCTTTTTTCTGAAGTTGGCCGAGCTGGTGAAAACACTCGCCGAGACTCGGAAGCAGAGTCCGCTGANNTCTCTCCGCAGGGTGTGTGGTCCGTTGAGGAATTCCGCCGACGCCTTAAACTCTATGAGGCCACTACCGAGCCGCTCGCGAAAGCCTTTGGTGTTCTCGGACGATGGGGGGATGACGCCGAGCTTGCACTCATTGCCGATACGATCCGCGGCGTCGTTGCCAGGGCGAACAAGGTGGGCAGCGGCCTGAATATATGGCTTGATCTAAGGACGTATCCGGCCGTTCTGCTCATGACTGCATATGGGCTCGGACTTGCGAGAGCAGAGCGTTGGAAGACCTTGCATGACCTGTTTTCTCTCTCGATGCCTAGGGACGAGCGGGACCCAAAACGTCTCGTGAATTCGCTCTTCCTGTGGGACTGGAGGGGGTCAGACGACAATCTCTGGAATAACGTTGAAGGTTTCACGACAGGCAACAACCGCCGAAAAACACCACTCAGCGACCATCTATTCGACGTATCCTTCGAGTGGGGCACGGCGTTTTTGGGCGTCCCCACAGACAATGCTCTGCTGTTCGATCGTTTTGAGGCGCTGGGGGCGTTGGTCCACCTTGAAGAGAACAGTGAAAGGGCACTGAAGGATCAACTGGAGAACGGCGACAGGAAGGCTAGGATGTCTGTCGGTCGCATCGGCTGGCGAAGCGAGGGGCGACGCTCAATAGAACACGAGCTGAAATCAACTCCTACCAGGCAACAACTGCTTAAAGCAGGGTTCGCATTGGGCAGTGAAGCATACCTCGATCTATTCTTGGAAAACCTATCACGGGTAGCACGATGGATGGAGTGGCGCTGACACTCCACCTGGCGATACCGGCCAGGGAGCAGCCGGACGATGTCTATACGCCTGAGAGAACTGTTTGCCTGTACGGAGCAAGGCGGCGCTTTCGTCGCCGAATCTGCCGATGGTCGACTCCTGCATATTGGCGAGGTGCCCTCCGGGCTCGCCTGCAACTGCGTCTGTCCCGGCTGCGGAAGGCGGATGGTTGCGAAAAAGGGAGATGTGCAGGCCCACCATTTTGCGCACAATGCTCAGCAAGATGGCCGGTCATGCGCGTCCGCCGGCGAGACGGCCCTGCATAAGTTTGCGAAACTCATTTTGGATGAGCGCCTGGAAATTACTTTGCCAGCGCAGGTCGTGGAGGAGCAGAAGGATCGCGAAGTTGTTGTCCGGGCGGCGAAGCGTACTTTCGATCGAGCGATCCTAGAAACCAAAGATGGGCAGATCGTTCCCGACGTCGTGCTGCTCTTACGCGATCGCAGGCTCATCGTAGAATTCAAGGTCACTCATCCGTGCGACTCAATAAAAATCGCCCGGATCCAAGCGATGGATGTCGGCGCAATCGAGATCGACCTCTCCCAGTACCGCGACCACAAGCTCAGCGAGATCGGAGACCGGATACTTTACGACGCGCCGCGAACATGGCTGCACAATCCGCGGGAACGTGAAGCGCGCGCACGCCTCGAAGTGAGAGCGCTACAGCGAGCAGAGGAGAGGCGGACGCAAATCGAAAATTACCGCGGCTCCTATCGCCATCGTTCACCGTCAGAATCCCCGGGAAGCGGGGCATGCGAATCTTCGGCCCGGAAAAACGGCCTCGCCGACCTCATCAATCTGCCGGTATATGGGGCTGGTTGCTTCACAGTGGCCGTTGCGGAATGGCAGGCGGCTATTCTGGAAGCATTGCTCGCTCCAACGAAAACGCCTTTCCGAACTCGAAATGGGCTCGCGGCACTCCGAAGCAGACGATGGCTCGACTCATCGTTTGCTGACATTTCGGACGAAATCGTATGTGGGGTGCGAGCGGCCGGGATTCCGTTCAACTCCCCCTTCCAGGCCGTCGAAGCATATCTAACGCAACTCGAGCGCCTTGGCTTCGTTCATTCGGATCCGACTGAGATTTGGCGGCCCTCACATACGCTACAGGCACGGATCGATAAGGCGCGCGAGCTCCGCGCGCGACCGGTCAAGCGTACGCGCGAGCTCCGTCAATTAGTTGAGGAGCTGATTGCCACTCTTCCAGCGGATGAGACCGCTGCTTTCGTATTTGAACAATGGTGGAGTTCAATGCTCCCGGAACGCGGCCATTCACCTCGTGATGCGATCGACTTCGATGAAACGAAGTGGCGATCGCTCACGAACGACCTGGATAATATCGCGACGCAAATCCGGTTCTCGCCGCGAGAACGCTTAGACCTTTTTGGGCTTCCCTACCACGGCGCCCTGGCGCGCGCACTTGAGCGCAAGCATGCAGAAGAAGCCGAACGTCAACGCGCCAATCAAGCGAAAATCGAGGCAGATAAAGCTGCCCGCGTCGCCGATCTGCAGCATCGCGCGCTTCGACAGATCGGGAGAGAAGCGGAACTCTGGCTCGTGACGACAAACTCTAACACTGGGGGACGCCCTCCCATCGAGGTCGCTTTGGATAGCGAAGCTGGTCACGAGGATGCGGTCCGCGCGCTCCATTACCGAGCAAGAGAGATTGAGGTTCAGCATCGAGCAAGCGAGCGGAAGGCAAAAGCCGTGGCGGAGCTCGCCGCGCTCGCCCAATCCCGGTATTACGACGACGAGCGAGCTAATTTATGGATGCGAGGCAGGAGGCGGGAATTAGGTGGTAAATCGCCGGAGGAGTTCACGGTTGATGATGCTACCCGGCAGCGGTGTAGTGAGCTGCTACCTACGAAACGTTCGCGTCGATAGGAACTCGGATGTTCTGTGTCAATACACCGCATAGAGACAATGAACCGGCCTTCTAAAAAGCACCACTTCGTACCACAGGCGCAGCTTCGAAATTTCTCTGCGGACGCGGAGCGCCGTTTTCTCTATGTGCTCGACAAACAAACGGATCGATCATTCCGAACTTCGATCCTCAACGCTGGCTCAGAGAACGACTTCAACACCATCAGTCTCGGCGCCAGCAAGTGGAACTTCGAAGATCTGTTCCAGGAAGTCGACACCCGGTCGGCTTTGCTTATTGCGGAGATCCTCTCGCGCAAATCGCTAGCCTGGCTATCCGAGGATGATCGGCTTGCTTTGGCCGACTTGTTCGCCACCCAGATGCTTCGCACGCATTTCAGTCGAACCACGCGGGCGCACCTCGCTGATCGTCTTCGGGAGATCACACGGCAGCTCGGCTACGATCCGGATCAGAATCCGACCATGGCGACGCCCCCCGATGCAGCACTGCGCCTCGGCGCAGTACGGACATTCCTTGATCGCAGCGAGCAGGTCGTCGCGCTTCTGCGCCTGTATCCCGCCTTATACCGAGCAAACGGGGACCATCGGTTCATAATCTCTGATCATCCCACCGCAGTGATGAATGCTTTTCCCTATGGGGAACTCGGACTTACTTCGCACGGCATACTAGTCGTCCTGCCGATCTCACCAGAGATTATGATTGCCTTGCACTGCCCGACAATTGTGAAGCGCTATGAGTTCGCTGAACAAGCGAGTCTCGAGGCAGATCAAAAGGAGCGAGTGTTCCGATACAGAGACGGCCTCAGGTCCGGCAATCCGATCGATATTGATGAAGATGCGGTCCTGTTCCTCAATCATCAGCAAACGGTTCATAGTGCGCGGTACCTCTACGCGGCCACCGACACATTCGATCGCGCGCGTGAAGCGTTGGAACAGCAACCTCACCTTCGGTCCGTCACGACACACCTTACGTTCGGCGAAATGGGACGGCCGTCTAAACGACATTCAGAGATGCAATCGGGAATACACCTCGTAGTACGCGGTCCTGCCGATCACGGGATCCTCACAATCGAGGAAATCGATCCTTCCGGAGAAGGGATCACCGCTCGGACCGGCCAGATCACATTGTTAGCCCAAATGGCATCGGATCAGGGCATGCTCCGTGTCGAACTCTACGTCGATGGACGCCCCATGCGCACCTTGGGCGCTGCCATGGTGGAGCCTCTTGGAAACACAGCCGATGGCTGGTTCCGCGTAGTTCACCGCGATGCCAGTTTGAGAGAGTTAGGCAAGCGTCTCGATCGCAACCGCTTGTAGCCTTCCATTTCCGGCGAGCAGGTCCCCGATATCAAACTTCGAGCAGTTGGCAGCACAGGCCTGTTCCACAGCATGCAGCGCAACCTCTCACGTCAAAAGCACTAGGTGACAATACAAGCGTCCGCGAGCCGCGCTTCCTCGTCCATCC
>CXWJ01022298.1_pt1 | contig 10654 bp, 7 predicted proteins | sample 590841 | NCBI WGS metagenome assembly CXWJ01 (sample SAMEA3498367, study PRJEB10139) | wastewater metagenome | biome: wastewater treatment plant; material: activated sludge | place: Austria | collected 2015-01-21 | reverse complement strand
GCGCACTGCAGCGTAATGTAATCCGTGGGACAAGCATTCTTGTCTGCCCACTTAGCGTACATCGCGCAGAGCGTTCCAACCCAGGTACGCTAGCATCAGACCGCAGACGATAAAACCGGCATCCATCATCACCGAGCGGCCGCCAAAAGGAACCTGGAGCCCTATATCAGCGATAAAGGTAAGCGCAAGGAGTGCGCCGACTACCAAACCAGCGATCGCCATCGCTTTTGCCATCGGCCCCGAACCCTGCACTGCCGCCGTTGATAGAATCCCTGCCATTTCAAGGTACTTAGTATAATTGCCAGCTTTTTCGTGTCACGGCAGTCAGCCTGTATTGCGCCAGCTATTTAGTTTACCTTGTCTTTTCAGCTTGACAGTTTAAACCAGCTGGAAGTGCCTGCGAAGCCCCAAATTTAGGGCAAAACGTGCCGTTTTTTCGGTCTTTACCGAGCCTCTATGCCAGGCAATTCGCCTTGAACGGTTCGGGAGGCGATTTCTCCCTTTGGAAACTCTTTTGTTTGTACCAAGCGGCCTTCGGCGTCCCATTGCCGCCACGTACTGACCATCAATCCGTAATGGTATTCGCCCAGGCTAGCCTTTTGGCCGTTGGCGTACCACCACACCCACCGTCCGTCCTGTTGGCCGTCTACAAATTCGCCCTCGACCGCCTTTTGGCCATTGGCATGCCACCAGTTAAACAGTCCAGACTCATGGCCAAACTGGAAGTTGCCTTCCAATTTCAATTGACCATTCACGTACCATTGCTTGAATGGGCCATGCCTCTGATCTTCCCCTTGCGTGGCATAATCGGCAAAGTGGAGGTTCCAAAAATCGTCCGGTGCGGTTTCCGTGCTGAGCGCGGCCAGATACGATCCCTCTGTCTCCTTGACCTCCGATTCGGGGAAATATGTGACTTTATTCACGAGCTGGTGGCCGTCAACATACGTGGCTGCGGTGGTAAGTTGACCGTCGCTGTCTCGCTGCAGCAGATCCCCATTCGCCACGCCATGTTGAAACGCTGCTTCGCGGTAGATTTGACCATCCGGTTGCCAAAGCGTTGCTTTGCCATGCCGCTTGCCCTGAACCAGTGAAATCCGACTGCATTGCCGTCCTTCCGCGTCGCGAATCACCCAGTCACTTTCGAGCTGACCAGCGACGAAGGTCGCCTGGGAATCGAACGGCGCGGTGAACTTGCTAAAGGGAAACTCTTCAAGCACGGGAGAATCGTCGCGAGCGTGGGTGCGTTTCCACAACCCTTCGCGCTGCCCCATGTTGTATCGGCCCTCGGCGATCAGCTTGCTCGCCGGATCCCACATCCGCCACGTGCCGTGATTCACGTAGTTGCCGGCCGAATCAAGCGTGACTTCGCGTTCGATTTTTACTTGACCGTCTGAATAGCGCTCTCGGACGGTTTCGATTAGCTGAGGGGCTGGCGTCTTTTCAACGGCGGAAACAACCGTGGCGGTCCGTTCTGGCACTGCGTGCGGGGGAGGATCAGCCCATACCAGCGGCGACGAAATACCGATTGCCGCAAATGCCATGACGCAATGTGGCCAATGCCCAGCATACAATCGGCATGAATCGGCTCGCTCGCAGAGCATGCGACCTCGGCCCAATTTATCGGCAGAATTCGACAGTGGCGGGGCCGCGGGAGTAGTGAGCCCCGCGGCGCGAGGCGAAAATTCTCGCCCCTACCATTGAATCGGCCAGACAAACCAGCGCCTTGTCCAATCCTTCCGCAACCGTTGCAAGTGCTGTAGCCGCAAGAGTGGCAGCAGATTGACAAACTCTGCCCAGGCGGCAAAATCTACCACCGCTCCGCCGTGCTGGCAGGCAAAATGACGTCATGAGGTTCGACAGGACCACCCTGGGGGCCGTCCAGACCTCGTTCGCGGCGAATCCTTGCGACGTCAGCCACAATGCTTTGGACAATGGTGTGATTGGCTAAGACGTTGTTCCAGGCCACGAAATAGGTCCAAGCGATCAGCCCGATCCCGCTGAGCGCGCCCACCAAGTGCCAATAGGACCAAGCCTGCGTGTTTGGGCGACCCGTGGCGGGGTCCGAAGCGCCACCCAAGGCCGCCACTCCCACCACGGCCAACATGCCGACCAGTGCCCAGGGAAACGTCTTGCGCTTCAGGAGATTGCTGGCCGCGACCTTGGCCGGGTCCAGTTGGTAGGTTTCCACCACCTCTCGGCACCAACGGCTGGTGCCAATAAAGTAGGTCACAATCACGCTTTCCACAAAAACAACCGCCAGTGCGGCTGCCACGCCTGTCAGGCGGTGAACGGTCGCCGAATGCAATGTGGCCTCGCCGGGCATCGGCCGTTCGTACAAGTTGCCCACGTTCAGGCCCAGCAGCATCGCCGCTACGAGGAGAAGCAGCGAGATAAGCGAAAGTGTGAGAAGAATTCGAGACATGGGCGGGTGAGCGGCGGCGCTATGTCGCAACTTTGGTCATGGTTAGAATCCATTTAGCGTACCGCTAACCCGTTTCCGCCGCACCCCCCTGCCCTGCCCGTTGTAGGACGGACATTCTTGTCCGTCTTAAAACTTGACCAAAGAGCGAATAGATAGCCCTTCCCCACGCGATAAACAGAACTTTGAAACCAACCACGAAACCACTCCTGGCGATCACGATGGGCGATCCAGCCGGGATCGGTCCCGAAGTAATCGCGCGCGCCTGGACAGATGCAACGGTCCACAAAATCGTGCGACCAGTGGTCATTGGCCACCCGGAGATCATGCGGCGTGCCGTCGAACTCCTCGGCGGTGAATTGCAAGTCGTCGAAGTCGATTCGCCAGCCAGCGGTGCAGAGGTCGCCACCCTCCATGTGGTTCCCTGCATCAAGGCCTGCAGCGACGATGTATTGGCAGTCCCCACCGGAAACGTGGATGCACGTGCCGGCGAAGCTGCCTTTCAAGCGGTCCAACTCGCCGCACAAATGGCGCTGGAGAAAACCATCGACGGCCTGGTGACGGCGCCGCTGAGCAAAGCGGCTCTTCATGCGGCGGGCCACTTTTATCCGGGCCACACCGAATTACTGGCCGAAATGTGCGGCGTCCAAGACTTCGCCATGATGCTGTATTTGCCGCCGGGTAATGCCGTGCGAGCACCCGCTGGCCTCGGCGTTGCCCATGTCACGCTCCACCAATCGCTGCGCAGCATCTTTGCCGATCTCACGCCCGCGGCGATCGTCGCCAAGTGTGGGCTGGCCGATGGAGTGATGCGAAAGCTGGGAGTGTCGCGCCCACGTTTGGCCGTCTGCGCCTTAAATCCACACGCTGGCGAAGAGGGCCTCTTCGGCGACGAAGAACGAACGATCATTGCGCCGGCCGTTGACAGCGCACGACGGGCAGGGCTGAATGTCACAGGACCACTGCCGACCGATACACTGATGGTCCGCGCCCGCGACGGCGAATTTGACGCCGTCGTCGCCATGTATCACGATCAGGGCCACATCGCGCTAAAACTCCTGGGCATGCACGCGGCCGTCAATATCACGCTCGGCCTGCCGATCGTCCGCACGAGCGTAGCCCACGGCACCGCCTTCGACCGCGCCTGGCAAGGCACCGCACGCGCCGAGGGCATGGTAGCCGCGCTGCGGACCGCTGCGCAATTAGCGGCAGCTCACAAGCCATAGGGCAGGTGCGCTCACCGCGCAGGCAACTCACTATGGGACGTCCCAGCTCGTCCCGCGAAACGTTCTTCATGCTCGCGCCGCACGCGTTCCAACACTTGCGCCGTCTGATCGATCCATACCACATCGCCCGGTGCGTAATCGAATTGCCCGGCGGCGATCGGCGCATCGAATGTCACGTCCGACATCTCCAGCACGACCATCGGATTGGCGCTCAATTGGTAGGGAATCGTGACTCCCCCACTCTCGGCCGTTAGCCGTGTTTCCAAGCGGCGATACTCAATGCGATACGGAAACAGGTCTTCCTGTCCCACGAGCAAAAGAACCTCTTGCGGGATTCGGGCGGGCAATGCTTCAAGGGTCTTTACGTGTGAATTGTCCCCCTCCGGCTCTTGACTCTCGACTCTTGACTCTTGACTCTTCGCCGGCAGCAGCGGCCCCACCTTCTCCGGCTTCCAATGCCCAACAATCGCAAACACAGGGATGTTCGTCGGCTCGGATGCCAGCGGCGGCGCGAGCGCCAGCCGCATCGCTTGCGGCGGTTGAAACACGAAGCTGTCGCCCAACGATGCCAGCAAGCTCGGCAGTCCACCGGAGTGGGCGACTAATTCAGGCTGCATGGCCGACCAGTTCGCCTGGCCCGCTGGTGGGTCTTCGAATTTCGAGGCCGATAGCACAGGGTCTGCCCGCAGTTGCCGCAAATCGACGCGCGTCACGCTGCGGCCACTCGGCAAATGGCGGTCGATCCACAAAAATCGACTGTTGGAAACCTGCAGCATGCTGGCATCCTGTCCGGCAATTTGCAGCTCTAACCGCACCCGCAGCATCTCGCCGCTCCCCTGCTGCCAATAACTGCCAATGCCGTAGAGCTGGCTGTCGCCAAGGGCAACTTGGTGACGCAATCGGGCCGTCACGCTTTCGCGCCGTTCCAACTGATTCACCGCTTGTACTAGCAGTCGGTCGCCCAACGCGAGGTCTACGTCCTCAGCAGGGAGGTCGCCCGTCTCATTTTCCGCGAGCGCTACCGTAGCCATCAGGATGGCGAGGAGAGCCGTCAAACAGGGCAAACTATTCTTCATGTACGGGATTTGCCGGTTTTGCCAAAGAAACCGCTTCTACCGGACCGACCAATACTCTCCAGAGACCAATGTGTTCGTAGCCACATTGCGCCCCAGCGTGTTCGCGCGATGGGTGTTTGTGTTGATACACACCTGTGGTCTGGGTCGGTTGCACCAGCGTGCCCACCGCGACGATGTCGCCGCAACTGCGATTCTGGCGGATTGGAGCCAGCGGATTGTAGTGGCCGCTTGCGCAACGGGTCCACTGCAATTGATCCAGTGCTAGCGTCTCAGCGCGAGACGATTGAAACAGCAAATTTGAATGGGTGTTGATATTCGTCGCGTCGTGCGGCTCGCCGTCAGGCTGAGCCACGATCGGCGATCGATTTAGAGGGGGGAAGTCATGCGAGTTGAGCGTGCGCTCGTGGTAGTGCTCTGCATTTTAGCGTTGGAAGCGACCGGCTGTGGTGGCCGGTTGGCCTACAACTTGCCTCCATCAAACCGTTTGATGGAACCCGGCCCCGGCGTCGGCGGCCCTGGCCCCGGAGTCATCCCGCCAATGGGCGGCGGTTATCCGGGCGGCGGTGGCGGCTATTTCGGAGCCGGCGTGGGTCGCTTCGGCGACGGCATGGGCGGCGGCACCTACATGGGTGGTTACGGAGCAGGCGATTGCGGACCCTGCGTGGGCCAGAGCGGCATGCCCGCGCCCAATCAGATGCAGGGAATGCCCGGACCGAACAACGGCATGCAACAAAATAGCAGCATTCAACAAGCTGGCTTCAATTGCGGCGAAAGCTGCGACACGTGCGGCGGTGGTCCAGGCGGCTACATGGATGGCGGTTGTGTTGAGGGTGGTTGCTCAGACGGTTACTGCGATTGCGGGCCGGGCGCTGGCGGTTGCCCGATTGGTCCCGGCGCTTGTAGTGGCTGCGGTTTGTTCGGCGGTGGTCATTGCGGCCTCTGTGGTGGCGGTGGCCTGCACGGTGGCGGTGGTGGCCTACACGGTGGTGGCGGTTTGTTGGGTCGCCTTCGTGGTCATGGCTGCGGCTGCGTTCGCCCTGGCTCGATGGAAGCTTACGCCGGTGGCGGTGGCGCGATGATGGCCACTTCGCAGGTCGCTTTCCTCGGCGCTGAAGGCGTACAAGTGCAGTGGGACGTCAGCGGCTGTGGAATGTTCGATTCCGAAGCCCTCGTCATCCCTGGACGACAAGATTTTTACCAAGGCGCCATTTATCGGCTGAAATTGACGAACATCAGCGGCCGACCAGGCGTCGAGTTGTATCCAACGCTGGAAATTGCCCCGGTCACGCCGCGCACCGATGCCTACCTGGCTCACGCGCCGATTCCGGTGCAGTTCACGGAAGAAGATTTCGATCAGGTGCTGAGCGGCAACTTTGTGACGAAGGTGATTTACTTGCCCGATCCTGAGTTCCAGGAACTAGCGCTTGCCGGTGTGGAAACGCTGGTCAGCACGCGACTCGATCCGGGCGTTGATCCGATCGCGGAAGCCGACCGTCGCGGTTCGATCCTGGCGATCTTGCGGATCGGCAACAAGGATTTGGAAACAGGCGACAACGGCGTGTACGAATCGCAAGGGGTTATCCCGGCTGCTCACAACGAGAGCGGCACGTCGGCTAAGGCCAACCAGGCGGTTTACCACCAAGAGGTGAACGCCGCCGGCGAGGCGAAGGACGAAGTAGCTGAGCAAGTTCAATATTGCCAGGGCGGCTGCGGGCCGTATGGCGGAGGAGGTTACGGCGGTGGGTATGGCGGCAACATGCCGATGGGCGCGCCGACTTCCGGTTTCGCTCCGCCTGCCATTCCGCCGAACTTGGTGGCCGGCGCGCCGCAATGGGGCATGCCGATCACCGGTACGCCGATTGGTCTCCCTGGCCCGCCCCATATTCCGCTCGGTTCGCCGGCCGGATTGCAAAAACACGTGATGAAGAATCGCACGCGGATTACGCTGCCGCCGCCTGTCACCAAGGTGCATGTGTCGGTCAAGCAACGGCCCGGTCTCAACTATCCTGAGCCGGTCAACCACGTAAAGATCGACGAAACACAACGCGAACCATTCCGACTCCTTCCAGGTTGGGTATCCGGCTTGTTCCACGGCCATGGTGGTGCCCATGGCGGCGGTAATCCGTATGGTGCCGGTTACGGTTATGGCGAGTGCCAATAGCTGTTGGATGATGTAGCTCGGAATTAGTGGAATCGAATTTTGCTCGAATGTAACAAGGCCAGATGTGCTTTGCGTGAGACTCTCCTTGACAATGGTGCTGGTGCTCGTGCGACTGATGCTAAATCGGTCGCTAGTCGAGGGCATACTGCGATGGGCAGTGCTGGTTTTCCTGATGCCAGGCCTTACCGCCTCGGCCCAGGAAAAGTCAGCACACTGGCTTAATGCCGGTAACATGCCTCCGGGAGCGATTGGCAGCCAACGACTGAACCGGGGCGGACCGTTGTCAGGATACTTCCAGCCAGTGCGGATCCGTGCTCCGGAAGGAGCGCGGATCGCACTGGCCGTGGAAGGCAGTTTTGGACAGTCGCAAGCGAACGAAGCGCTGGCCAGCTTGCTGATTGGGCCTGTTTACCGCCTCCAAGTCACGGGCATCCCCAACCATCCCGGGTTGGAAATCTTCCCGACCGTCGAAATCATCGACCGTCTCTATCCGCCACGCGGCTTGCGACTGCGATACCCAATTCCGATCGAGCTCACGGCTGACGAACTGGAACTGGCGGCCGGCGGAGCATTCGTCACGCGCGTGATCTACATCGAAGATCCGAGTCTTGCACTCCCCGTTCAACAGAAAACTAAAGATACTCAGCCTTGGATGGAAGCCGCCCGCGGCGAAGAGCCCCTCATAGTGGCCGATCGCCTTGGCCGACCGATGGCCATTTTGCGAATTGGGGGCCGCGTGCCGACGGCCGACGGCGCGAATTGTGATTGCGGCTGCTCTCCACCTCTGATCATGCACGATCCATCGGAAGTACCACCAAACAACTGCCCGGTCCCCGGTGCTGCTTCTAATCCGGGAATTCAGGAAGGCAAAGCTGCTGGCGAGCCATTGTCTCGCAACAACCTACCAGGTCTAGGTGCGACTTTCCGCGCTATCCGGACTTGTTCGACCGACGACGGCCCCTCGTTCGCACCTACCGAACTGGAAGGCGATGCCTCGGTCATCATCGAAGATGGCCAACCGACCGAGCCCATGGACGCCCCGTTACTGGAATCGCCCTCGAGCGAATACCTCACTGGCGATACTGGCCCTGACGGCGCGCCTTGCGAAGGGTCATGCGACTCGGATTGCTGTGACGAAGCCGATCCGTACGCTTGCTTCAATATCGTCGGGCCAAGCGACGAGTACTTGTGCGACGGTGGCGACTTCGGTTCGCCCGCCGGAGTGTTGGCCGATTGGACCATCGACGGCCTCGATCGGGAAGACGCCATCGCCCACTACGATACACTCGCCGGCCGCGTCGTTGTGACGCAGAGCAATCGCGTTTGTATCTACGCGCCACGGTTTGCGGCCGTGCGACGCGTCGTCAATCTAATGGCACACGAGCAACCAGTGTTCGTCAAGCAATTCGAGGACGATCAATCCCTTGCCAAAGCGGCCGAGTCGCAACCAGTCGCGATGTCGTTGCAGCGTCACGCGCCGATTATCAACTTGGCCAAGCGCCCACCCAGTCTGTATCGCCAGCGTCAGCAACCCGGCGAATTGGTTCGTCTCCAAGCAACCATGGATACCTATCTCTCGCTCGCTCCTTATGCGAACTTGCAAATCATTCGCACCGGCGTGATCGACAACGCCGAGAAACCGCGGCTCGCCAAATCAATCGAATCGGCCATCACGCTGACGGCCAACCAGGCGGCCCAAGTTCTTTTCGGCGTGAAGGCCGCTCACGCCATGGTCGGCGTAAAGCAGCCAGGCGTCCTCTATCGACTGGACGAACCAGAGAGCCCCAAACTGCGACTGATCAAGTTGGCCTCCTGCGGCCATGCCCTGCCGGGCGACATCGTCGAGTTCACACTCCGCTTCGACAATGTGGGTGATCAAGTCATCGGCAATGTGACAATCGTCGACAGTCTCACCACGCGTTTCGAATACATCCCCGATTCGGCCAAGAGCAGCGTGGATGCCAATTTCATCACTGAGCCGAATGACGCCGAGTCGAGCATTCTCCGCTGGGAAATCAAAGCCCCCGTGAAGCCCAACGAGGGTGGCGTCCTGCGGTTCCAAGTCCGCGTACGGTAAGAACATCGCACTCTTACGCCGGTGCCATTCTGGCCTGCGAACCTTCCTTTCTCGGCAGGCCTTAAGCCACCACGCTTCGCGCTTGCGTGCGCAAGTCGGCCCTGGGTAGGATTAGCCACCTGGAGTCCCGTCACGGCTGATCGATGGCGGCACTGGGTGTTTCCTTTCTCGTCGCACGTGCTGACTTCATGGAACTGCCAAATCGCAATCCGCTCTTCGCACCCTTCGCCATATTTCTGATCGCCCTCTCTCTTTCCATTGGTTGGGGCATTCGGGGCAATTTTGGACACGAAGCGGGCGCCATGATGGCCGGCGTTCTCTCGGCCACGGCGGTTGCGGTCTTGTCCGGCCGCGACGATTGGCGAAATCGCGCGGCGTACTTCGCCCTCTTCGGCGGACTCGGCTGGGGGTTTGGCGGCTCGATCGCTTACATGTATCCGATTTCGTTCACGGAATCAGGCCACACGGCCAGCACGTACTACGGTTACTTCTCACTGTTCATCGAAGGGGGGTTGTGGTGTGGCATGGGCGCGGCTGGTACGGCGCTCGCCGCGACGATGCCTTTGAGTCGCCTGACGCCCATGTTTGTCCCGCTTTGCTTTGTACTGGCAACCATGGGGCTACGCGATTGGATCGAAGGACCACTGGAGCGCTTTCTGGTTCCGCCCACCGTCAGCACGGGCGATGCGACCTGGCACCGGCACGAAAGTCCACTCTATTGGTTTGACTCCGATTGGTTGCCCGCGTGCCTGGCGCTCGTCGGCGTATGCGCATTCGATCTATACGATCGCATGCGGGATCAGCGCGAACGCCTACTGGACCACCCCGCCATGCTGTTGCCATTGGCGGCCGGTGGGGCCGTGTTGGGTTACGTGGTCCAGCTATTGTTCCGGGTGACCGGATTCGAATCCGTCATTCGTCAATCCCTGGTGGTGAAGCAAGGCGACTTGAATTACGTTAATCCGGCAACAGGAAGCAAGTTCGATCCAGATCAATTGCTTACTAACTGGCCGCAGTTCTTCAGCGATTATCCGCAACACCTCGGTTGGCTCTTCGGCTTGATCGCGGGAGCGGCCGTCTACTTCATTCTGACCGGCAAGTTTCGTAAAGATGCCTCTCTCTTCCTCTATCTAGCTGTCGGGTGGCTGGTGGCATTCTTAGCGATGCCCGTCTTGGGCAGCACGTTGCTGATGGATTTTGGCGGTTTCCGCCTCATGCCGCCGCGCGGGGACGATTGGGCCGGCATCCTAGGCGTATTCATTGCGGGGCTCATCTGGGCCTGCCGATCTGGCTTGGCCCCTGTGTCGCATGTCATGTCGCTCGGCTTCATCTTAGGCGGCATCTCGTTCGCAACCGTGCCGATGCTGCGCTACTTCGTGCGTTACCCCGGTCATCCTTACCGTTACCCCGAAGGAGTGCCGGAAGCCTTCGCCCATTATCAATCCGCCAACTGGCACAGCGTCCTGGAACAATCGCACGGTTTCGGACACGGCATCGCGATTGCTATTGCTATGGCCCTGCTCTGGCGGCGTCTGCCTTACGACGCGCGCGAGGCGCGTGTCGGCGGTTGGACCGTTGGTTTCTCTGTTTTCTTTGCCTGGTTCGTTATCGGCTTTTTGAATCTCCACAAACTGGTGGAAACGTGGGTCGAGAATAAGTCCGTCCCGCCTTCGCTCACCGCGCCACTTGTAGGCT
>CXWJ01001400.1_pt1 | contig 10654 bp, 8 predicted proteins | sample 590841 | NCBI WGS metagenome assembly CXWJ01 (sample SAMEA3498367, study PRJEB10139) | wastewater metagenome | biome: wastewater treatment plant; material: activated sludge | place: Austria | collected 2015-01-21 | reverse complement strand
GTACGCATCTGGCACTGATCGCAGTCGTCGCGACCTTCGTGCTCGCCTTGGGCGCGCCGGTGCTGGCCGACTATCTGCGCCCGACCTTCGGCGATGCCGCCTCGCTGCAGGCGACCACCAAGCGGCCTGTGCTGGGGTCGGTGTCGGTGGCGCGCAGCCTGCAACGCGAACTCGCCGAACGGGCCGACAAGATGCGGCTGTCGTTCGCCTTCGGGCTCCTGCTGAGTTTGCAGGTGGGGTGGCTGGCGTGGGTCGTGGCCAAGCCCTCGTTGTAGACGGACGGAACGCATGAGCATCATCGAACAGGCCACCAAGCGACTCGAGGAGCTTCGCCGCGCCGGTGTCGCCGTGCCCTGGGCCGCTGCCGGGCTGAGCGAGAAGCAGTTCAGCTCGCTGGTGCGCGAGGGCTCGCCGGAAGCGCCTGGTACTGCCGAGGCCCCGGCGCAGCGCGTACCTGCGGACTCGACGCCCGCGTCGGTCGTTCGCCGCCTCGAAGTTCCCGGCCATTCGAGCGTCCGGGTGGATGCCGAGCCCCGCCCGGCAGTGCAGTCGCGCAGCGTGACGCTGGACCTGGGCATGCTGGAGCGCGCCGGCTACCTCGTGCCCAACCTGGTCCGTTCCGACCTGGCGCTGGAGTTCCGCCATATCAAGCGGCCGATCCTGAAGAACGCGCGCCATGCGGCGTCGGCCGCGAACCAGCGCGGCTCGCTCGTCATGGTCACCAGTGCCGTGCCCGGCGAAGGCAAGACCTTCTGCGCCGTGAACCTGGCGATGAGCATCGCGATGGAGATCGATACCTCGGTCCTCCTGGTCGATGCCGATGTCGTGCGGCCGGCGGTGATCGGGCGCCTGGGCTTGCAGGCGGACAAGGGCCTGCTCGACGTGTTGACCGATCCGACGCTCGAGCTGTCGGACGTGATGTTGCGCACGAACGTGTCCAAGCTCTCGCTGCTGCCGGCGGGAACGCCGAACGTGCACTCGACCGAACTGCTCGCCAGCGGCGCGATGGAGCGCCTGCTCGAAGAACTCGCCACGCGTTACGCCGACCGTGTGGTCATCTTCGATGCGCCGCCGCTGCTGCTGACGACCGAGGCGCGCGTCCTGGCCTCGCGCGTGGGCCAGGTCGTGATGGTGGTGGATTCGGCCAGGACGAGCCGGGCCGACGTGGCCAAGGCCTTTGCCGCCGTCGAAGCGTGCCCCAACGTGATGTCGATCCTCAACAAGAGCCCCAGTGCCCAGAAGGCCGGGGATTACGGGGACTACTACTGATGGCGCGCGGCCTGTTGTGCGCCGGGTTGCTGCTGTCGGCTTGCCACGCGGCGCTGCTCGCGCAGCCGGCGCCGACGACCGGGCCGGACGCGCCGGCATCGGAGTTGCCCGACGCTTCGACCCGAGCCGCCGCGGCGCTCGGCGTGGCGCGTGCGGCCTCGGGCGCAGCCGCCACACTGCTGCCCGGCGTCGATGACCGGACCTGGATTCGCGAGGCCAAGCTCGAAGCCGTTGTCACCGCCACGAGCAACGGAGCGGGGCGTCCGAAGGGACTGGAAGAAGCCGATGTGCTGATCGCCCTCGCCCCCGGCCTGCGCGTGCGCCGGCGCGGCGCGGACTTCAGCCTCGATCTCGACGGCGCGCTCGACCTGACGTATTCGACCAACGGCACGCGGCGCAACCGCGCCTTTCCGGTGTTGCGCGCCGATGCCAAAGCGACCCTGGTCGAGCGATTTCTCTTCCTCGACGCGTCTGCAGACGTGCGCCAGACCGAGATCGACCCGTACTCGGGTCGTGGTGATGCCGGCTCGACCGACAACCTGCGTACCAGCGCGATCTACCGCATCAGCCCGCGCGTGGAGTATCAGTTCAGCCCACGGGTGGGCCTGCTGGCGCGCATCGACGATGCGGTCACCAAGTACTCCGGCAACGCCGCGGCGAACCTCGAAACCCGCGAGGCGCTGGTGCGCCTCGAAGGGCGCCCCGAGCCGCTCGGCTTCGGCCTCGAACTGACACGCGTCGACACGGTCTACGACGCCTCGGATCTCGGCGACTGGACGCTGGATTCGGCGCGTGCCCATGCCGATTTCGCGTTCGACGGCCAATTCATCGTCGGCGCCATCGGCGGGGTCGACCGCAGCAACTTCGCCTTGTCCAGCCATACCGACAGCATTGCCGGCGCGCGTTTTCGCTGGTCGCCCAGCCCGCGCACGCAGTTCGACGCTACCGTCGAGCGGCGCTTCTTCGGCAACTCGTGGAACGGCGGATTCCGGCATCGCATGCCCTGGCTCGCCGTGTCGGTGCGCACCCAACGCGAGCCGATCACGTCGACCGGGTCGCTGGGCGCTGCCGCGGAGGGCCAGAACCTCGGCGAGTTCCTGGATGCGATCCTGACCACGCGGTTCCCGGACCCCATCCAACGCGCCGCACTGGTCGAAAGCCTGATCACCTCACGTGGCCTGGAGTCGACGCTGGCCAATGCCATCGGTGTGCTTGCCGACTACGCGCAACTGCGCACCGGCGGCGACGTGACACTGGTGCTGCTGTCGCCCCGTGACGTGCTGTCCTTGTCGTTCTACGTCCAGGTGCTGCGCCAGCTGACGCGAACCGACGGCGCCGACATCCTCCAGGGAACCAGCTTCGCCGCCGACAGCCGCCAGAGCGGCACCCGACTCGAGTACAACCACCGCCTGACGCCGGTCTCGTCGCTGTCGTTCGCGGCTCGCTGGTCGCGCATCAGCGGCCTGGGTACGCGCAAGAACGACAGCACCAACGACGCGAGCTACCGCTTGGCCTGGTCGCTCGCCTTGTCGCCACGGTCCGACTTCTCGCTCGGTGCGCAGTATCGCCGCGTCAAGACCGTCACCGCGGCAGGCACGTCGTTTACCGATGTCGCGGTGTTCACGGGCCTGGCCCACCGCTTCTGAGCCCACGATGTTCGAATCGCACTTCGGCCTGTCCGCCCCCCCGTTCCAGCTCAGCCCCGACCCCAGCTTCTACTTCGACAGCCGCGGGCACAGCAACGCGCTCGCGTATCTCAAGTTCGGCGTCTACCAGCGCGAAGGTTTCATCGTCGTCACCGGCGAGGTCGGTGCCGGCAAGACGACGCTCGTGCGCACGCTGCTCGAAGGCCTGGACCCCGACAAGATCGTCGCCGCCCAGGTCGTCAACACCCAGCTCGACACGGGCGATCTGCTGCAGGCGATCTGCACGGCTTTCGGCATTCCGACGCAGGGCACGTCGAAGGCGCAATGGATCGCCACGCTCGAAGCTTTCCTGGTGGCGCTGGCGGTGGCGGGGCGGCGCGCGCTGCTCGTCGTCGACGAGGCCCAGAACCTGGGCATGCGCGAAATCGAAGAACTGCGCATGTTGTCCAATTTCCAGCTCGGCAGCCAGGCGCTGCTGCAGAGCTTCCTGGTCGGCCAGCCCGAACTGCGCAAGCTGCTGCAATCGGCCTCGATGGAACAGTTGCGCCAGCGCGTGATCGCCTCGTGCCATCTCGGCCCGCTCGGCGCCGACGAGACACGCGGCTACATCGAACACCGCATGCGCCATGTCGGCTGGACCGACCGCCCGGCGTTCGCCGACGGGGCCTACGCACAGATCTTCGCCTGCACCCAAGGCATCCCGCGGCGCATCAACGTGTTGTGCAACCGCCTGCTGCTGGCGTGTTTCCTGTCGTCCAAGGAGTCCGTCGAGGCGGCCGATGTCGCGGCCACCGCGTCGGAGATGCGCGCCGAGGTCGGCGATGCGATCGCCCCGGGTTCGGGTCTGTTCCAGTCGGGCACATGAGGTCGGTGGCCTCCGCCCCGCGTGCCCTCGCGGCCGCGACGCCCGCGCTCGCCGCCACGCGGCGCTGAGGCGCGTGCTGCAACTGCGTCGACGCCATGGGCAAGAGCCTCGCCACCCACGTTTCGTACTACACGATCGCCAACGTGCTCGTCACGCTGGCGGGCGTGATCTCGTTTCCGATCCTGACGCGCCTGCTCAGCGTCGAGGACTACGGCGTGATGAACCTGGTCGCGACGGCGCTGGCGATCCTCGTCGGCGTCGCCAAGCTCGGCGTCGGCAACGCGGCGCTGCGCTTCTACAGCGAGGTCAAGGCCGGCAAGCATGGCGTCGACATGGACGGTTATGCGTCCACGGTCGTCTTCGGCATGGGCGCGACCGGCCTGGCGGTCACGCTCGTCTGGGCCGTGGTCGCGCTGTTCGTGCCGGACTCGTGGTGGAACGGCGAGCACATCGGCGCGCTGATGGCGTTCACCTCGCTGCTCGTGCTCGTGCGCGTGCTCGACAGCGCCTGGATCAACCAGATGCGCGCGCAGGAGCAAAGCCGCGAACTCACGATCTACAGCGTGTTGCGGCGCTACTTCGGCCTGGCGGTGCTGCTGGCGACGCTGTTTTTCGTCTCGCGCGACCTGTGGGGCTTCTTCGCCGCGACCGTGGCCGCCGAAGCGCTCGCCACCGCCGCGCTGGCACTGTGGCTCGCGCGGCAGGTGCGCATCCGGCCGTCCTTGTTCTCGGCACCGCTGTTTCGCGCGATGCTGGCCTTCGGCATTCCGATGGCCGGCTACGAGCTCGCCTCGCAGGTGCTGTCGATGGGCGACCGCTACGTGATCCAGAACGTTCTCGGCGCGCAGCCCCTGGGCGTCTATGCCGCGGCCTACAACCTGTGCGACTACGTGCGCAGCATGCTGCTCGCCTCGTTCACCGCCGCGGTGCTGCCGATGTACCCGCGCATCTGGGAGGAGCAGGGGCGCGAGGCGACGGTGCAGTTCCTGCGCGGCTTCCTGCACAGCTACGTGATGGTCGCGATGCTGCTGATCTGCACGCTCAGCGCCGTCGGCGGCGAGGTGCTGGCGGTGCTCGCCTCGCAGAAGTATCGTTCCGGCGGGGTCGTCGTCCCCTACGTGATCGCCGGCATGGCGCTCGACGGGCTGGTGATGGTCGCCGGCGCCGGGCTCTACCTCGATAAGCGCAGCAAGACGATCATGGGTCTCGTCGCAGCCACTGCGGTCGTGAACATCGTGCTCAATGTCGCATGGGTGCCGAGGTGGGGCATCGTCGGATCGGCCGCGGCCACGCTTGTCAGTTACGCTTTGTTGCTGGCGCTGTCGACCTGGTTCGGGCGGCGCGTCCTGCCGATCGGATTGCCGCTGGCGGCACTCGCCAAGTTCGCAGCCTTGGGCTCCGTGGCGTATCTCGCCGCGACGCGTGTTCACATGAGCCATGACGTTTACACCCTGATCGTCCGCAGCCTGGTCGCGTTCGCCGTCTACGCCGGCCTGGCGCTGGCCTTCGACCGGCGCGCGCGTTCGGCCGCCGGCGAGTTGCGCGGGCGCCTCACCCGAAAGGTCTCGGCATGAGCGGCGCGACGACGGTGCTGATGTACCACGCCGTGCTCGCCGCGGGCGAAGGCGATCCCGGTGCCGACCCGCACTACACGGTGGGCCGTGAACCCTTCGGCCGCCATGTCGACGCGGTCTGCCGCGCAGGGCTGGCGCCGTCGAGCGTGCGCGCGTTGCTGCGCGGCGACGCTGCGCGCGGCGTCGGTTTCACCTTCGACGACGGTCATGCGAGCAACGAATGGGCGGCCCGCCGGCTCGCCGACGCCGGCGGGTCGGGCGACTTCTTCGTCAACACCACGACCGTCGGCACGCCGGGCTTCCTGAGCTGGCCGGCGCTGCGCGACATGGCGGCGGCCGGCATGTCGATCCAGTCGCACGGACACCACCACCGCTACCTCGACGAACTCTCGCAGGCCGAGGTCGACGACGAACTGCGCCGCTCCAAGTCCCTGCTCGAAGACCGGCTCGGCCTGCCGGTCGAGCTGTTCGCGCCACCCGGAGGGCGGGTTTCGCCGGGGCTGCCCGCCGCGGCCGCGCGCGCCGGCTACGCCGCCGTCTGCTCGTCGCGCGTCGACGTCTGGCACGGCCCGCGCGACGCCGACGTGCCGCGTTTTGCCGTGCTCGCGCACACGAGCGACGCGCAGCTCGCGCGCTGGGTGCGTCAGGACGCGGGCGAGCTGATGGCGCGCCGCCTGCGCTCGGGCGTGCTCGACGCCGGCAAGAAGCTGCTCGGCAACCAGGGCTACGAACGCTGGCGTGCGCGTTTGCTCAAGCTCGCCGCACACCGGTGAATGCGATGGCGCAGATCGTCTTCTGGACCGGCCTCGTGGTGTTGTTCCACACCTTCGTCGGCTATCCGCTGCTGATCGCCCTGTGGGCGCGGCTGCGGCCGTGGCCGGTGGCCACGGCGCCGCACACGCCGAAGGTGGCGATCGTCGTCGTCATGCACGACGAGGCAGCGCGAGTGCGCGCGAAGATCGAGACCTGCCTCGCGCAGGACTACCCGGCCGACCGGCTGCGCGTCGTGATCGCCTCCGATGGTTCGGCCGACATGACGAACGACATCGCGCGCGAGTACGCGGCACGCCGCGTGACGCTGCTCGCCTTCGGGCAGCGCCGCGGCAAGGCGGCCTGCCTGAACGACGCCGTCGCCGCGTGCGACGAAGACGTCGTCGTGTTCACCGACGCGCGCCAGCGCCTGAACCCCGAAGCCGTGCGCTGCCTCGTCGAGAACCTCGCCGATGCGCGCGTCGGCTGCGTCAGCGGCGAACTCGTCTTCGAGGCCGACGGCATCAGCGGCTTCGGCCAGGGCGTCGACGCCTACTGGCGCTACGAGAAGTTCATCCGCCGCGCCGAGGCGCAGGTGCACTCGGTGCCCGGTGCCACCGGCGCGCTGTACGCGCTGCGGCGATCGGCGTTCCGCCCGATCTCGCCGAAGACGATCCTCGACGACGTGGCCATCCCGATGCAGGCCGCGACGCAAGGCCTGCGCGTCGTCTTCGACGGCCGTGCGCAGGCTTACGACAAACCGTCCACCGACGCCGCGCAGGAGCGCGTGCGCAAGGTGCGCACCCTGGCGGGCAACTTCCAGCTGCTGGCGATGTACCCGCAGTGGCTGCTGCCGTGGCGCAATCCGGTGTTCGTGCAGTTCGTGTCGCACAAGCTGCTGCGGCTCGCGGCGCCGTGGGCGATGCTGGCGGTGCTGGTCGCGAATGCCGTGCTGGTGCCGGTTCATCCGGCCTACGCGGTGTTCTTCGTGCTGCAGGGGCTGTTCTATGCCCTGCCGCTGGCAGCCTGCCTGCACCCGCGGCTCGGCACGGTGCGGGCGATCCGCATCGTGCGGGCCTTCCTGACGCTCAACTGGTTCTCGGTGCTCGGGCTCTTCGAGTTCCTCTCGAACCGCGACGCCCATCTGTGGCGCGCCGGGGCCCGCGCAGAGGGCAGCGGACAACTCCCATGAACATGATCCTGCACGAACGCGGGCCGCGGTTGCGGCCGGCGGTCGACTCCAGAACAAGCGCAACGATGTCGAACACACTCGGCGATTTTCTCGTCCTCGTCGGACCTCAGACTGCACCGGCGTCCACCGGCCGCCTGTCGAACCCAGAAGCCTGGCCGCCTTGTGCTGCCGCGCCGGCGGTGCGCATGCGCTCTCCCGCTGCGGGCATTCATGTCTGGAGCCGTGGTGACGTCGGCCTCGTCGAGGGGGCGGTGGGCGGACTGGGCCTGGCCGTGGCGCCTGCGGCAGGCGAACATGCCGCAGCGCTCGCGGATCCGCGAGCGACGGTGTTCGCGGCGTGGGCCGAGCGCCGTGCCTTCGACGGCTCGCGCGTTCCGGGGCGCTACAGCTACGTGCTCTGGGATGCCGCTGCGCAACGTGTCGTCGCCTGCACCGACGCCTTCCGCACCTGTTCGATCTTTCACGCCCGAACGCCCTCCGGATATGTGATCGCCAGCGACCTGCGACTCATCGTCCGGTCCGGGTTGCTCGATGCGCGCGTGTCGACCCATGCGCTGTACCAGTACCTGAACTTTTCCTACGTCCCGGCGCCGATCACCGCGCTGCAAGGCATCGACAAGCTGCCCGCTGCGCACTGCCTCGAAGTCGAGCGCGGCGTGGCCACGGTGCGCCGCCATTGGGACGCGAGCTACCCTGCCGACCTGCCCGGCGACGAAGCGCAGCGCGTGGCTGCGCTGCGCGACTGCATCGTCGGCACCGTCGGCGACTACCGTCTGGCCGACAGCGAAGGCTGGGGCACGTTCCTGAGCGGCGGCACCGACAGCTCGAGCATCTCGGGGATCCTCGCGCGCGCCCACGACAAGCCGGTGAAGAGCTTCTCGATCGGCTTCGAGGAGCAGGGCTACGACGAACTCGCGTTCTCGCGCATCGCCAGCCGGAGCTTCGGGCTCGAAGCGCACGAGTACCGCGTCAACGAGGCCGACACCGTCGACGCGATCCCGCGGCTGGCGCGTGCCTACGACGAACCCTTCGGCAACTCGTCGGCGATTCCGACGCTGTACTGTGCCGAGCTGGCCGCGAAACACGGCGTCAAGCTGATGGTCGCCGGCGACGGCGGCGACGAGATCTACGGCGGCAACGAACGTTATCGCAAGGACGCGATCTTCGAGATGTTCCACCGTGCCCCCGCGCCCCTGCAGTGGCTCGGCCGTGGCCTGGCTGCGGGCCTGAAGGGCGTGGACTCCCGGTTCGCCAACCGCATCAAGAACTTCGTCTACCGCGGCGGGCTGCCCAACCCGGATCGTTTCTACAGCGACGATTCGTTCGCGTCCGACCATTTCGACGCGCTGCTGAGCGCCGACTTCCAGCGCGAGGTCGGCCGCGACGAAGCGCTCGACGTGCAACGCCGCATCTACGCCGACGCGCAGGCCGACTGCACGCTGCACCGCCTGATGTACCTCGACCTGAAGATGACGATCGCCGACAACGACATCGTCAAGGTCGTTCGCGCCGCCCGGCTGGCGGGCGTCGACGTCGTCTTTCCCTACCTCGACCGGCGCCTGATCGAGTTCACCGGCCGGCTGCCCGGCACCGACAAGGTCCGCGGCGCCAACAAGCGCCACCTGTTCAAGCTCGCCACCGACGACATTCTTCCCGAGGCGATCCGCAAGAAGAAGAAGCAGGGCTTCGGCCTGCCGGTCAGCGTCTGGCTGCGCCGCGGCGGGCGTTACCACGATCTGGTGCACGAGGTCGTGCTGTCCGAGCGTGCCGTGGCGCGCGGCTATTTCAAGCCGGAGTTCGTGCGCCAGCTGATCGATCGCCACGAACGCGGCGCCTGGGACCATGCCGCCGAGATCCACATGCTGCTCATGCTGGAGCTCTGGCATCGGGAATACGTCGATGGCCATGGCTGACACCGTGTTGTCCGTGCTGATGGTGATGGAAAGCGTCTTCCCGACCTCGCACGGGGGCGGCGCCGAATCGCAGGTGCGCACTCTCGGGCTGGAGTTCATGCGCCGCCAGGTGCCGGTCGCGGTGCTCGTGCCGATGCTGCGCATCGGGCCGCAGAGCGCCGAAGACAGCGTCGACGGCATCCCGGTGCGGCGCATCACCTATCCGAAGCTGCAGGTGTTCGGGTCGGTGTGGATGTTGTTCAAGCTCGCGCTGCAACTGGTGCGCGAACGCCGGCGCTACGACGTGATCCATGCGCACATCGCCGGCAACATGGCAGCGGTGTGCTGCGTGGTCGGCCGCTTGCTGCGCAAGCCGGTGCTGGTCAAGCTCACCGGCATGACCGAGATGAAGGGCGGCATCCTCGATCCGACGCCACGCCCGGTCACGCGGCTGCGCAAGCGCGTGCTGCGGGCCGCCGGCGCCTACCAGGCGACGAGCGACCGCATCGCGCGTCTGCTCGTCGACCGCGGCTTCGAGGCCGCCAAGGTGCGGCACATCCCGAACGCGGTCGACGTCGAGCGCTTCGCGTGCTTCCGCGGCGACGCGGCCTTGCGGCGGCAGATCTGCGGCGAGCGGCCGCTGGTGGGCGTCTACGTCGGCCGGCTCGAGGCCGAAAAGGGCCTCGAAACCCTGCTGCACGGCTGGGCGCGCGTGTTCGGCGAACGCCGCGACGCGATGCTCGTGATGGTCGGCAACGGCAGCGCGCGCGAGTCGCTGCGCGCCTTGTGCGAGGCGCTCGCGATCGCCGACCAGGTCGCCTTCGTCGGCCCGAGCCAGCAGGTCGAGACCTATTTGTCGATCGCCGACTTCGGCGTCCTGACCTCGCTGCACGAAGGCTTGTCGAACACGTTGCTCGAATACATGGCTGCCGGGCTGCCGGTGCTCGGCTCGAAGGTCAGCGGCACCGAAGACTTCGTCATCGACGGCCGCACCGGCTGGCTGTTCCCGCCGGCCGATGTCGACGCCTTCGCGCGCAGCCTGGCGCAGGCGGCCGAGGGCGGCATCGACGAGCTGCGGCGCCGCGGCCGCGAGGCGCGCGCGCTCGTCGACGAGCGTGCATCGATCCGCTCGGTCGTCGACCAACTCCAGTCCGTGTACGCCGGGATCAACTCCCGGCCTGCATGACACCAACCCCAGCGCAGGGAGCCCCTCCAGGTGTGCGGCATTGCAGGCGTTCATTCATTGCGCGGACCGCTCGCGCTCGACCCGTCGGTGGTCGACGCGATGTGCCGTCGCATCGTCCATCGCGGCCCCGACGACCAGGGCGTGTACTGCCACGCCACCGGCCACATCGGCATGCGCCGGCTGGCGATCATCGACCTGTCGAGCGGCCACCAGCCGATCCACAACGAAGACCGCTCGGTCTGGATCGTCTTCAACGGCGAGATCTACAACTTCCAGGAGC
>CXWJ01021118.1_pt1 | contig 10657 bp, 9 predicted proteins | sample 590841 | NCBI WGS metagenome assembly CXWJ01 (sample SAMEA3498367, study PRJEB10139) | wastewater metagenome | biome: wastewater treatment plant; material: activated sludge | place: Austria | collected 2015-01-21 | reverse complement strand
GTCCCACTCGGTTCGGTCACGTCGTGGCGCATGAACACACTCACGCCCTGCTACATCTACACGGTGGCCCCGCGGTCGACCCGTACGTCGAGGAAGGTGTCTGCGAACTCGTCGCGGTGGTTTGGCTGACCAACCACGGCACACGGCAAGAGATCCTCAACGACGTCTGGGCCAACCCGCATCCTGCGTACGGCGAGCAGATGCGCCGCCTCGTCCGCCTTGGCCGGCGGGATGGGGTACGGCGGGTACTTGAGAGGGTGCTCGCCNNACTCAAGTCCTGCCTCATGTCACCGCCCACGCGGCAAACGTCGCCGACGTAGGCATGGCCACCTCAACCACCATCGATCCCTTCGACGACGAGTACTGGAAGCGGGTCGGCTCCGAAGCGGGCCGCCGAAACGAGCCCCGGGTCGCATCCGGGCCGGCGACCGCTCGAACGCTCCTCCAGTCCGCGTGGAAGGCCGAGCTTCGCTCCGAGCGGCTGGCGTTCCTGGACGCGCTCGACTCATTGAACAAGCGACGCACCAATGCCAAGCGCCACCTTCACGAAGTCCATGCGCAGGCTGCCTCCGATCCCCGACAGGCCACCGCGCTGCCGATGCTCATGGAGAAGGACCGGCAGCTGGCGGACGAGCGCTCCCTTATCTGCGATCAGTTCCATCAGGTCGTCGAGACGATCACTCATCGCGCCCAGGAGTGCGACGCCACCTGGCGCTCCGAGAACGAGCGGCACCGCGACCGCCGACTCTCCATCGAGCCGACGGACCTCACCGTTCCGGCGGACATCCTCGCGATCCCTCCGGACCCCTTTGCGTAGGCCGTTTCTGTCACCACGCCCGCCCGCCCGGACGCCTCCAACGACATGAACGACTACCGAACGGGCCGATCCTGATGGCCTTCTCATTCAGGAAGAACATCCCTGACGACGCCCTCGACATTCCTGCCGACCAGGACACCGACGGCCGCCCCGATGGCATCGAGCCTCCGCCGTGGCCACGCCTGGACGACATCGACTGGCAAACCGACGTCGCTGAGAACTCGCGTCTGGGCATCCCCCAGCCGGGATTCCCGTCGAGACCTCTCTACATCGAAGAGCAGGCCGTCTTCCTCTTCAGTGCTGACATGCGTGAATGGAGCAAGTGGGGCAAGCGCCAGCGAGCACTTCTTCCCTCGCTCTCCGAGACGGCGACCACTCGGCGTACTAGCCTGGAGCAAGACTGCGATCGGGTCGACCGGGAAATCGCAGATACGGAAGCTAGCATCGACGATCAGCGTGACCAGCTCGCGGAGCAGGACCTGCGGTTCCCGCGGGTATCCGCTGCCGTTGATGATCTTCTGATTGTGGGAACTGCGCTCGGCGCCGGGCTGGAGACGATCGCGCTCCAGCCGGTCATCGGCGACGTCTTCGCGACTCACGACTGGAAGGCGTGGGGGTTCGCCGCGCTTGCCGTCGGCGCCATCGGCTACTCGTCGTGGCAGTTCGGCGGTCTTCTTCATCGCTGGCTCACCTACGAGGGGCCGCACCGGGTGCGGCGCGCGCTCGGGTTGAAGGCGATCGGCTTCGGCCTGTTCGCGGCGCTCGCTCTCGTCGCTGTCGTGGGAGTTCGGATCCTCGGACGCAACGTCGAGGTGACGTCGTGGAAGGAGGCGGCCTTCGCCGGCTGCCTCTACGCCGCCGTCCAAGGCCTAGTGCAGCTGGCTGCGATGACCCACGGGTGGAGGCACCAGAACCCCCGCGTACGCGAGCTCGCCAACACCGAAGCGCACTGGCACCAGCTTCGCGAGGAGCGGGCGAGCCTCAGCGACGATCTGGGCGAGGCCTCGGCTTGGGCGGAGTCGCTCAACGAGTTCCAGGTCGGCGAGTGGCTGACCGACCACCGAGCCCAGCTTGCGGAAGACTATGCCGCCGCGGACCTGGCCTACCGGAACGAACTCGGCCAGGCGCTCATCGACGCCGGGCACGACGAGGCAGCGGACATGCTCCTGATCCTCCCGCTTCCTCGCTTCGTGCCGCCGATCGAGTCAGACCCGGACGATTCGGCTAACTGGATCAACGGGTTCATGCTCCCGCTCTGAAGGCCGCGTCGGTGAAGGCCGGGTCGCGTTATAGGCGACCCGGCCTTCCTGTCACCCGCAGAGCCGAGGATCGCGCCTCGCAAGCATGACCACTTCAAGCAGATACTCGCAGCGGGCACGGGCAGTTCCCGCCCCCACTCGTCCCGCCTCAGGGCGCCGCACAGTTCCGCCCGCTGTGCGCCGTACCTCGTCGCCCCCGCCGCCGAGCGCCAACCGGAAGCCGCTCCTGCTCGCGGGCGCTGCGATCGCGTCGCTGGCTGTCGGTGCCTTCGCGATCAACGTCATTACCAAGCCGGATCCCGACACGCCCAAGGCCGGCTGTGTGATCGCAGTCGACGCGCAGGGCAGCGCTGCGCCCATGAGGGACACCTACCGTCAGTGGATCCCCGGCCAGGCCAAGGAATGCGCGGGGGCCATCCGAGCCGACCTGAGCGTCGCGCTCGTGTCCGGCGAGACCCGGACGAGCACGGTCACACCGATCACTGGGAACCTCAGCGACCTCGAATATACGGGCAACGCCACCGACGACGACACGATCGCCAGCAACGAGATCGACCGTGTCGTCAAGGAAGCCGACGAGGCGATCCTCACCGCACCGGCGCAGGAGGGCGGCACAGACATCGTCGGGATGCTCTGCGTGGCACACGACCTCTTGAAGGGACATTCGCCGTCCACCCTCATCCTCGACACCGACGGCATCAACAACCATGGCGACTACCGCCTCGCCAGGATCCCGCTCGATGACGCCAACATCACCAAGTACGTCGACGCGCTGAAAGCTGACGGCCAGTTGTGTGACCTGACCGGTACGCAGGTCCACATGTACGGGGTCGGCATCGGCAGCGGCACCAGCAACATGTCCGACGCGCAACTCACTGGTGTGAGGAAATTCTGGGAGGCGGTTATCCGCGCCACAGGGGCCGACCTCGTCACGTACGAGAGGAACCCGTGATGCCGACCTGCCAGTCCTGCCAGAAGTACCTAGCCAGCGGTGGACCGTGCCCGCGATGCGCTGCCTCTACGCTCCAGGCCGGCTCCACTCGTGCGTTTGCCACCCAGCTCCGCGCTCAGACCGCTGCACCACGGCACACTCCTGCCGCCGTGAACGCCGGAGGAGGCTTCTGGGGCACCATCACGGGTGAGGTCCGGCGTGAGCAGGAAACGTGGACATCCCGCGCCCGCGGCACCACCCTTCTCACGGTCGTCGGGTTCGCGTCGCCGCTCTTCGCGGCGATCCTCACCGGCTCAACGACGGCGAGCGATGCCGCGGGCGGAGTCTTCGCGATGCTGGCCATGCTCTTCATGCCGATCGCCTTCCTGATCATCCTGATGTCGCTCGGCCGCGGCGGGCCGCTCGCGTTCATGGGCCGTATGGCCGGCAACACCCTGAACGTGGGCATGGGCCTCGCCTCACAGCGACCGCCACGCCGCGGTGGGCCCGGCAGGATCCTTATCGTCGAGCATGGGGGCCAGCAGTCCCGCGTCGCCGTAGCGCGTCCCCTCGACGTTCCGATCGGGTCCCGAGTCACCGTGCGCGGCCCCCGTATTGCCGACTATCGGCACGCCTGGTTCATCCGAGTCCACGGGCTCGACAACCAAGCACTGGCCGCACGCGGCGTCCTCATGGCCATCGGTTCCATCGCAGTAGGTGGTGTCCTCAGCGTCTTGACCTTGGTCGCCGGGATCGGAGGAGCGATCGGATGACCATCGTCATCGGCTACAACGATGCCGGCCAGCTCCTCACCGTCGCAGACGAAGACGCGTGCCTCGTCTGCGGCATGCCGCGATCAGGCAAGACCCGCGGAATCGTGATCCCGACTGTCCTCGCCCACGAAGGGCCATGCCTGGTCACCAGCTCGAAGTACGACGTCTTGGCCGCGACTATCGAGGTGCGCGCCGACGACGGCCCGATCTGGGTGTTCTCCACCGACGGCCGCCTGCCGATCGTTCCCGGAGTCGACGTACGCCTCGCGACCTGGACCCCGGTCCCTCAGTGCATCGACTTTGACCGGGCCCTGCTGCACGCTCGCGCAATGGTGGGGGCAGTGACGGCGGGCGAGAACCACGGCGACCAGGAGTTCTGGTACCACCACGCCGAGCGGCTCCTGGCCGCCCTGCTGCACGCCGCCGCTCTCGCAGGCCGAACCCTTGCCGACGTAGCCGCCTGGGTACTCACCGCGAACCTCGCGGACCCGATTGACGTCCTCAAGGCGCGCCAGTCCGGGTGGGCGATGGCGATCGTCGATGCCATCGACGGCGGCCACGATCGTTTCCGGGACTGTGTTCTCGCCACAGCGTCAGAGGTACTCCGCGTGTTCGACAACAGCGCTGCCAGGGCCCTCGCGGGAAGGGAGCCGTTCCCCGTCGAGGAGTTCCTCACCAAGAACGGAACGCTCTACATCTGCATCCCGTCCGAGCAACACGACCTGTTCGCCCCGCTCGTGGTGGGACTGATCGAGGACATCATGAGGACGAAGTTCGCGCGCGCCGACGCCGGCCATCCCGACCGCACCCTGGGCGTGTTCCTCGACGAGCTACGCCGGGTCGCCCCGATACACAACCTCCCCGGCTACCTCGCGGAGTCCGGGAGTCACGGCGTCCAGATCCTCGGTGTCCTTCAGGACCTGAGCCAAGCACGGGAACGTTGGGGCGCACATGTCGCAGACGGTCTCCTGACCCTGTGCCGGTCGAAGGTTCTCCTGCCGGGCATCCTCGACCGGCAGCTCCTGGATAACCTCTCGCAGCTCCTTGGAGAGGAGACCTGGGGAACATCCACGGGCGCCATGGCAGTCCGGCCTAAGTGGAGTCCGCACGCGCTGTCCTCCCCGCCCGTCGGTCACGCGATCCACATTGATCGCTCCGAAGCTGTCACCGTGCGACTCAACATGGCGCCGTAGGTGGACATGAAGAAGCCGAACCAGTTCCTGAAGCGTGCCGGTCGCGTTGTCGCCGGAGTCAACGTGCTGTTCAGCCTCGGGACCGCACCCAAACCCCCGGACCTTCAAATGCCCGCCCGCGCCCAGGCGATGCAGTCCCAGTGGGCCAAGAACGAGAAGGTCAACGTGCTGCCAAGCTGGCGCAACCGGGCACGGGAACTCGGTTACCAGCTGCGTGAGCCAGTCTCAGGCGAGTACCGCCCGCGAGAGGAACCGGGCGCTCGCCAGACGACCCCTGACTCTCCCACGCGCGGCGGCAAGACCAAGGACTCACACGACAAGTCTCTCAGCCAGGTTCCGTCGCGAGGCGCTGCTCGGCGGGAGGCCGCACGCGAAAGCCAGACGCGTGGCGGTAGCGCCTCCGGCCGACAGGCGGGCGGATCACGAGGACGAGGGGGGAACGGGCGATGAGGGACACGCCTACTGTCACCCGCATCACGGACGCGTCCGCCGAGACTGACATGACATCCTCGACGCTCGCTCGCACCCACACTCGCCTGCCCGAACCTCCGGACATCACCGCAGCCAAGCTGCGGGTCGACGATCTGGAAGTCCGAGGCGTCTCCTTCCGCGGCACCGCCCACGACCTGTTCGGCGAACCCCGACAGGACGCGTTCGCCTTCGCATCCAGCGACGACTGGGTCGTCCTGATCGTCTCCGACGGCATCGGCTCCTGCGAAAACTCACACCACGGATCGGCGGCCGCGGTTGGCGCGATCAGCACAGACGTCGAGTCTGGGAGCCTCGACCCGGCGGACGCCATTCTTGTTCTGGACGCCGCTGCCACCGCCTGCCGGAACGTCGCAGACGCGCTGGGCGTCGCGTCGAAGTCGGTCTCGGCCACGCTGACCGTCGCCGCCGTCGAGCGCGCACCGCAGGACGACGGCACCCGACACGCCATCATCCACGTAGTCGGCGACTCGCCCGCGCTCCTCCTGGACCCCGTGGGCGCCACCTGGACCTATCTCACCCCGATCGACGACGGGCCGAGCAATCACGTGCGGAGCTGGGTCCCCGGCCGCGCAGCGGAGTACGTGTCGTTCGGCGTCACGCTCCCGCCTGGGTCGGTGCTGGTTCTGGCCAGCGACGGGTTCACCACGCCCCTCGGCGACGGGTCCGGCCCACTCGGCAAGGACCTCGCCGGACGCTGGGCAGCCGGCGCGCGTGAGCTGCTCCCGTTCCTCGTCGACCTCTCGTTCAACGCCTACTTCGACGACAAGACGGTCGTCGCGTTGTGGAATCCGGCTGCCACTCATGTCGATGTCAATGCCCGTAACGTTGACGAGGAGCGCGACGCCGATGTGTGAACCCGCTCGCCTCGTGGCGCTTTACAAGGCGGTGATCGAGCAAGGTCTCGGCGTAACAGCCCTCGTGGCGGAGGACAATCGCGCTCTCATGTTCACACACGACGAGATCGTCTACGTCCTGAGGAACACTGCCTCCGATAACCCGGGCTTGCTCGACCTGGCTGTCTACCTCCCCAACGACGAAGACGACAGCATCAAGTCCGAGGCATGTCGGCAGGCCGCGCTGTCTGTGCCCTGCCTGAAGGCGTGGGTCGACTCCGACGGAGACATCGTGCTCAATCTCCAGAGCCTTACGGGGCCGATCGGAATGCTGCCACCGCTTGGGGTCATAAAGGAACTCCTCCCGCAAGCACTTCAGATGCTCCGGTACGCGGCAATCCAGGTATGCGAGAACGTTGCGATCGCGGGGATCGTCAAAGCCTCTGAGGGAGCAGGCGACTCAGCTCGCCATCGGGATGAGCACGCGGACCGGGCCGCGTGAGTGGGCTCGCCTATCCGATGATGGTTCCATCGGAACCTTGGATTGCGATCTTGGGGTTTTGGACGGCGTCCATCGCTCGCTTGCTTCCGGCCTGGGCCGCACGGATCGTCCAGAACCAGGCACCGTCTTCGCCGTCGAGGGTTCCCTGCACTTGGCGCAGAGCGCCCATGAGGAACATCGATTCGGCGTCCCCGGCTGTCACTCCACGCAGCAGCCACGCTTCGACCCCGTCTGGACCGTCATACATAGCCAGGTGCATTCGCCGGCGCGCGAGTTCGCCTGCGGCGCGAGGGTGGCCGAGCTCGAAGGCCTGTTGCCACCAGTGCTCGGCGCTGTCCGGACCGTCATCTTCGAACCAAGCGCCGGAACCCTGGGATCGAAGTAGGCCGAGACTCATCGCAGCGTAGGAGTCTCCAAGTTCTGCACCGCGAAGCCACCATCGTTCCGCTCCGTCGACGTCGTCGCGCTGGCGGCGGTGATCGCCCAGAACAGTCGGTGCTTCTCGAACGCCGCGATCAGAGGCGATTTCCCACCACGCCTCTGCACCCTCGTCGCCTTCAAAGACTCCTCGCTCCGCCTGTAGAAGTCCCGCGCAGAAGGCTCCAGGTCCATGGCCAATGTTGGCTGCCGAACGGAAGCAGTCGTACGCGGCGTCGAGGTGTTCGGCGTCGGGAACTCGCCGGTTGATGTGACCCAAACTGACCATGGATTCAGCATCTCCGCGCTCTGCCGCCTGAACGAGGAAGCGGACGGCTTGGTCCATGTCGCCCCGCGCCGCGTAGAGCAGACCCAATCTGCGGATGCCTTCCGGCTCGCTGAGGCGGATGGGCACTCGCCCTGGGTCTGATGAAGGCGCGTTCTCGTCCCCGTTCTGTGAATGCGGCGAGTACGCGGTTTCGACAAGGAGTGCCGGGCAGATGCGCCACTCCGACGCGTCGCCGCCAGGCGTGTCGTGGCGGAACCGGAGGATGGCGAGCCGGCCGTCACGTGTCGGGAGTGTCGGGGATTCGTGGTAGAGGTCGGCAATTGCGGATGCGGCGGCTTCAGCGGTGTCCAAGGCACTCGGTTCGTCGTTGTGGGTGGCGAGGCGACGGAGCAGGCGTCGAATCTCGCGGATTCGCGGATTCGCGGCCGCGCCTTCGCGATCGACAGGAATCGGAACGCGAAGGTCCCACGTCGAAAGTACGTCCACGCGGTCCAGGTCGATCAGGCGTCTCGATTCAAGAACCGGAAGGGTCCCGAGAATCTTGGCGACGTGGAGAACGGTGGTCACTAGGTCGTCGGCATAGGCCAGATCCTGTGGAAGCCACCATGGTCCGGCCGGTGTTGGCCGAGCGCTCTTCGTTACGACATCCGGGATTGGAGACCCCTGAGCGATCAGTGTCAGCGCATCAGGCGTTCGGCCGTCGCTGAAGGCGTTGTCATCCAGAACCGTGTACTGCCACTTGAACAGTGGGTGGTTCGTCGGAGCGGGCACTATGCCTCGCCTCTTCTGAAGCGCTCGAACTTTTCGCGATCGTCGTCGCCCAGAGTCTCGGCCATGGCGTTGAGGTACTCATCCGTCGACGCGACATTGACGCAGAACGGCAACACTCGGCCGCGCGGGAACGGCGCCAGTTCGCTTGTGTCATGACCAACCGCGAAGGCGTGTCCGGCGGCGAACACATCAAGGTCGAAGAGCGCACCGAATGACGTTGAGAGCTCTGCGAGTTCGTCCGGTTGGTCCGACACGAAGAGTGCCTTACTGCCCGCGTGGCTGCGGACATTGGCCAAGACCTCAGTGTCTCGCCAGTAGTACCAGAAACGACGAAGCGACTGGCTCTCTTCGGGGTACCAAGACTCAAGCCCCGCGAGCTCATCCGAAAGCTGGCCGAGTGTGAGGGTTGGGCGGTAGAGGCTCAGCTCATCGTCTACCTTCGTCAACTGCTCTTGGATGCCGTCAGCGAGGTGATCGAGATGGCGCGACTTCGCGATGTCGAATGCGTCGGTGAGCACCGCGCGGGCCTCTCGAAGCTTTCCTTCCGATCGAAGGAGTATCGCGGTGAAGTACTGCAAGCTGGCCTGGATCTCCGGGTCGGAGACGTCCTCGGCGAGACCCCTGGCCTGTTCCAGTGCTTGGCGCGCTTGTGCAAGGTCGTCTCGATGGAGTGCCAACTCTGCCAAACCGATGATGCTGCTGGCGGTGAGTGCGTGGTCGCCCACCGCCGCAGCACGATTTCTAGCTCGCTCGTACCAATCGGTTGCCTGTTTGAGTTCTCCCCGGGAGCGGTAGGCACCGGCTAGTTTGTGGCTGAGGAGTGCTGCGCGCCCGGGTCGTTCTTCAAGTCTGAGTTGTTCGGCAAGAGCAGCGACGACTTCGTCCGGCGCCCCAATGTCGCGTCGTTTCGCCCCAGACATCTCCTTGCGCTGGACGTCGATGTCGGCCTTGGCAAGCGTGTCGCCTTCCACTTCGGCGAGCGCCATAGCATCGTCCAGACGTGCGTTCGCTGCCGTTGGGTTGCCAAGGTCTGCTTCGAGGGTGGCGAGCATCTGGAGCGTCCTCCGCCGATCGCGCGCAGCGCCACCCTGCTCCATCATGAGAGCGAGGACTTGCTCTAGGGTGTCGCGTGCGTCTTGGGTTTCGTTCTTCGTGGCTAGCGCCCGGGCCTTGAGTTCCAGCGCCTCGACCGCGCCAATCCAGAAGCTGTTCCGCAGGGCAAGATTGATCGCCGAGTCCAACTCGCGAAATCCGTCGGTCCAGAACTCTTGGTTGAACAAGGCATGCGCGAGGTGGCGTCGGGCCACTGACTCGTCGTACTTTGACCCGGACTCCCGATACCCGTCGGCAGAGCGCTGGAAGGATTCGGTGGCAGCCGCGGGATCCCCGCCGCCGCGCTGCTGGGCGAGGCCCTTGTTTAGCATGCAGGACGCGGCGTCGGCCTGCCATCTCGCACGGACAATGGGGTCCGGCTCGGTCTGGTGGTCCTGCATGAAGGAGTCGGCAGCCTGTGAATAGAGCTTGATTGCCGACGCCAGATCGTGTTCAGCCAGCGCGGTCATCGCACGGACTTGGAGGACCATTCGCTCGTCTCCGGGATCAGTGGCATAGCGCTGAGCGGCTCCAAGAGCTGCCTTCGCTGCTGTCACCCGGTTCGTCCGAAGGCCCGTCTCAGCTTTCGTCAACAGTGCGACGAAGAACTGACTCGGATGGTTCTGGAAGACGGCCGGATCAGCGGCGGCACTGGCAAGCGCCCAAGCTTCCTCAGGGTCCTCGTCCGCTCGCAGAAGGCTCGCGGCAACCTGAACCTTGGCGACGGCACTCAGTATCTGGGCGTCTGGTTCTGCCTCGGGGGTTGCCGCAATCAGCGCGAACGCGCTTCTTGCCAAATCAAGTGCCTCGCCGTAGCTGCCGCGCATCTCCGCCTCGCGCGAAGCTCGAAGTGCTCCGGTGACGTCGCTGTTCGGAAGTCCACGAACGAGTTTCGGGGTCGTGTCAGGCCCCGCTTCCCGTGCCGTGCTGCCGAGATCCCCGTCAACTTCCTCGTCGGCGGCAGCGCGGACGTCTTGGCGACGATCTCCCGGGTGGGCGCGACCTTCTCCTCGCCAGGCGTCGGACGCGTCCGTGGCCTGGTGACGACGCTGGTTCACCTCGTGTAGATCCGCGTGTGTCCGGAGGGTTGTCCAGTACGCGAGTAGGCGGTCGACTTCAGAGGCGGGCAGCGTTGGCTGGGTTGCGAGGCACGCCTTGACGACGTTGGTGAGGTTGGGCTGGGGGATGAGTGTGTCCGCCTTGATCAGCCGGTCCCAGTGCGACTTGGAGACACCGGTGGCCGGGGGCGTCTTCCTGCCCGTGAAACTGAACACCCAGTCCTTGAGTT
>CXWJ01034272.1_pt1 | contig 10662 bp, 8 predicted proteins | sample 590841 | NCBI WGS metagenome assembly CXWJ01 (sample SAMEA3498367, study PRJEB10139) | wastewater metagenome | biome: wastewater treatment plant; material: activated sludge | place: Austria | collected 2015-01-21 | reverse complement strand
GCCGTCGCGACAGGTCGCGACTTCGGCGATGACGGGGTGCTCAAGGCCGGCAAGACCGACCGGGTCGTGCATCTGGACGAGGCCGCCGCGCGAGCCCTCGCGGCCGCCATACCGGCGGCGTCGGTGGCCGTGTCCTCGGTTGCCGAGAAGCCCTACACCCGTCGCCCGTCGGCACCCTTCACCACCTCGACCTTGCAGCAGGAGGCCTCGCGCAAGCTGCGCATGTCGTCCAAGAACGCCATGCGGGTGGCCCAGCGGCTCTACGAGAACGGCTACATCACCTACATGCGCACCGACTCGGTGACGCTCTCCGACGCCGCCCTGACGGCCGCACGCACCCAGGCGCGTGACCTCTATGGTGCTGACTACGTGCCCACCGCTCCCCGTCGCTATGCCAGCAAGGTCAAGAACGCACAGGAGGCCCATGAGGCGGTGCGGCCCGCGGGCGACCGGTTCCGCACTCCCGCCCAGGTGGCCGGTGAGCTGCGCGGCGAGGAGTTCGCCCTCTACGAGCTGATCTGGAAGCGCACCGTCGCCTCGCAGATGGCCGACGCCACCGGGTCGACCGCCACCGTCAAGCTGACCGCCACACTGGCTGGCGAGGCAGCGGTCGCCGGTATGTCGAGTGCCGAGTTCTCCGCCAGCGGCACCGTCATCACCTTCCGCGGCTTCCTGGCGGCCTACGAGGAGGGCCGCGACGAGGCGCAGGCCATGCGCAAGAAGGACGTGGCCGAGGCCGAACGGCGCCTGCCCAAGCTCTCGGTCGGAGTGCCTCTCACCGTCCTGCATGCCGCACCCGAGGGACATGAGACCAACCCGCCACCGCGATACACCGAGGCAACGCTGGTCAAGGCAATGGAGGAGCGCGAGATCGGGCGCCCATCGACCTACGCCTCGACGGTCGGCACGATCCAGGACCGAGGCTACGTGCAGACGCGCGGTCAGGCTCTGGTGCCGACGTGGCTGGCCTTCGCGGTCACGCGGCTGCTCGAGGAGCACTTCGGCGCCCTGGTCGACTACGACTTCACCGCCTCGATGGAGGAGGACCTCGACCGCATCGCGGGTGGCCAGCAGAACCGGGTCGCGTGGCTGAGCCGGTTCTACTTCGGCGACGATGCCGCATCGGTCGAGGGTCTGCGGCACCTGGTCGATGACCTCGGTGAGATCGATGCTCGCGAGATCTCGACCATCGCGCTGGGCGACGGCATGGTCGTGCGGGTCGGCCGTTACGGGCCGTATGTCGAGGAGCTCGCTCCCGCCGGCTCGGTCGGTGTCGACCTGACGACCGGTGAGGTGCGCAGCGACGCTGCCGTGCCGACGCGACGGGCCACCATCACCGACGACATCGCCCCTGACGAGATGACGCCCGCCAAAGCCCGCGAGCTCCTCGAGGCCGCCGCCGACGACGGCCGGGTGCTCGGTCAGGATCCGGGGACCGGACGCGACATCATCGCCAAGGCCGGTCGCTACGGGCCCTACGTCACCGAGGTCCTGCCTGACGACGCGCCCACCGACGCCGGGGCGGTCGACGGGGCTGCCAAACCGACGCGAGCCACCAAGGCGACCAAGGCCGCCAAGCCCAAGCCGCGCACCGCCTCGCTCTTCCAGGACATGGACATCGCCACCATCGACCTGGACACCGCGCTGCGCTTGCTGTCGTTGCCGCGGGTGGTCGGCGTGGACGGCGAGGGTCAGGAGATCACCGCCCAGAACGGGCGGTATGGGCCCTACCTCAAGCGGGGCACCGACTCGCGGACCCTGCCGAGCGAGGCGGCGCTCTTCGACGTCACCCTCGAGGAGGCGCTGGCCATCTACGCCCAGCCCAAGACGCGTGGCCGGGCGGCGGCTGCAGCGCCCCTCAAAGAGCTCGGGCCGGACCCCGTCAGCGGCAAGCCGATGGTCGTCAAGGACGGCCGGTTCGGCGCCTATGTCACCGACGGCGAGACCAACGCGACGTTGCGCAAGGACGACGACCCCGAGTCGATCACGGCCGAGCGCGGGGCGGAGCTGCTGGCCGACAAGCGGGCCCGCGGACCGGTCACGCGCAAGCGGGCAGCCACCAAGCGCGCACCGGCCAAGAAGACAGCGGCCAAGAAGACCGCTGCCACGAAGACCACGGCCAAGCGAGCGGCACCGGGCGCTTGACGCCCGACCCCGCCGACGTGGCGGTGGGCGACCTCGTGTTGACGGGATGGGTGCAGCCGCCGCCCACCCACTCGGCGAGGTACTACGACCATCGCCCAATGGTGGGTGTCCGGTGGGTCCGACGACGCTTGGGGGCAGCGGCCCGTCAGAGGCCGGTCGAACACCAAGGAGTCATCATGCTGAACACTCGCAGCCTCGTCGCCGGCGGGGCACTCGCCATCCTGCTCGCCAGTATGTCGGTCGCTCCGGCCGCGACGGCCAAGGGCCTCGAGGTGCGCACGTCCGGGGACTGTTCGGGCACGGCGGACTGGAAGCTCAAGACCAAGGCCGACGACGGTCGCCTGGAGGTCGAGTTCGAGGTCGACTCCAACCGGGTCGGACAGGTGTGGAGCGTCGTCATCAAGAACCAGGGCGTCACCATCTTCACCGGCAACCGCACCACCGTTGCTCCGAGCGGGTCGTTCGAGGTCGAGCGCCGCACCGCCAACCGCGCTGGCGACGACGTGATCACCGCGGTCGCCACTCGCGGCTCGCAGACCTGCACCGGGTCGCTGACCTTCCCGGGCTGACGGCACCTCGGCAGGGATCCCAGCGCGAGAGGATGTGACATGAGGCGGACGACCTGGCTGGCAGCAGTCGCCCTGGCGGCCGGGCCCGCGATCCTGGGACTGCTCGACAACCAGAGCTTCTCGCAGTCGCTGCCGGTTCGTGCCCCGCTCTCGGGTCAGGTGTCCTCGACGCCGACCGGGTCACCGACGCCGACCGGGTCACCGTCACCGAGCGGATCGTCGGACTCGGGCAAGGGGTCCTCAAACTCGGGCAAGGGGTCCTCGGACTCGGGCAAGGGGTCCTCGGACTCGGGCAACGGGTCCTTCAACTCGGGCAGGGATCACTCAGGAGAGGACGACCACTGACGACCCAGCGGCCAGCCGAACCCGACGGCGTCATCGACAATGCGACGGTGACGCCGTCCGGGCTGCCCGAGTGGCGCCGACTCACGTCGACCGAACCCGGGGCGGAGCCGCACGACATACCCGATCCGCGACGGCTCCTGACCCAGATGGCTGCCGCGGTCGCTGCCGTAGCCCTCGTGGTGGCGCTGGCCGCAAGCTATGCAGCGCGCGTGCTGGCCGAACGGGAGGCGGTCAACGACGCCGCGACCCTGACGAACCTGCTGGCCGAGACCGTCATCGAGCCTGCGCTGGACGACGCGCTCCTGCAGGGTGACCCCGAAGCCGTGGCGGCGCTGGACGCCGTCGTGCGCAAGAGCGTCCTGCCCAACGGGGTCGTGCGGGTCAAGCTGTGGCGGTCCGACGGGCTGATCGTCTATGCCGACGAGAGCCGGCTGGTGGGGCAGCGCTTCGTCCTCGAGGACGACGAGCTCGCGATCCTGGCCAACCCGACGACGCGCGCCGAGGTGTCGGACCTCGGTGCGGCCGAAAACGAGTTCGAGCGCTTCCAAGGCCGGCTTCTCGAGGTCTATCGCCCGGTCTGGACCCCCAACGGCCAGGATCTGCTCTTCGAGGTGTATGCCGACTACGAACCCGTGCTGGCTCGCTCCAACGACCTGTGGCGCGGCATGTCAGGTCTGGTGGCCAGCAGCCTGTTGCTGCTCTGCGTGCTGCTGGCCCCCCTCGCCCGACGAGTGCTGCGCCGGCTGGCCTACGACCAGCAGACGCGTGAGCAGCTGCTTCGACGTGCGGTCGAAGCGTCCGACGAAGAACGTCGCCGCATCGCCGCCTCCCTGCACGACGGGCCGGTGCAGGACCTCGTGGCCACCTCGTATGCGGTGTCGGGTGCGGCCGAGTCCGCCGACGCGAGCGGCCAGCCCGCGCTGGCCGCCGCCATCCGACGTTTGGCGGGGACCGTGCGTGACAGCATCGCGGGTCTGCGGACCCTGTTGGTCGACATCTATCCCGCGTCGTTGGCCACCGCGGGTCTGCCCAGCGCGTTGGACGACCTGGCCAACGGGCTGCGCGGTCGAGGAGTCCACGTGTCGCTCGACCTGGACGACGCGGTCTTGGCGCGGCTGGGTGACGACGAGCAACGGCTGGTCTACCGCGTGGTTCAGGAGTGCGTGCGCAATGTCGTCAAACACGCCGAGGCCGCCACGGTGCGGATCGCCGTCGTGGGCGCCGGGGAGAGTGGAGCGGTCGTGACCGTCACCGATGACGGCGTCGGCTTCGTCGCCGACGCGGTGTTGTCCGAGCCCGAACACGGGCACCTGGGGCTGCGGGTTCTCACCGACCTGGCGGCTGCCGCCGGAGCTGAGCTCGCCGTCCGCAGCGCGCCGTCCGCCGGCACGTCCTGGCGGCTCGTCATTGGAGGGTCATGATCCGAGTCGTCCTGGTCGATGACCATCAGCTGGTCCGCGCCGGCCTGCGCACCTTGATCGACGCCTCGGACGGTATGCAGGTGGTGGCCGAGGCCGCCGACGGAGCCGCGGCCATCGACGCTGTCCTTGCCCGGCGGCCCGATGTCGTGCTGATGGACCTGTCCATGCCCGGGGTCGACGGGGTCGCGGCCACCCACCGCCTGATGGCGCACCCCGAGTGTGCGGCCCACATCGTCGTCCTCACGTCGTTCGCCGACCGAGACCGCGTCCATGCCGCCCTCGAGGCCGGTGCTGTCGGTTATCTGCTCAAGGACTCCGACCCGCGCGACGTCATCGCCGCGATCCGCACGGCCGCCGCCGGCCACGCCCCCATCGACCCTCGGGTCGCCAAGGCGCTGCTGCCCCGTCAGCGTGGGGTAGGCGACCTGTCGACCTACTCGCTCAGTGCGCGCGAGGCTCAGGTCCTCGGGCTCGTGGCCACCGGGCTCGCCAACAAGCAGATCGCTCGCGCGCTGGGCATCACCGAACGCACGGTCAAGGCGCACCTCGGCAGCGTCTTTCGTCAGATCGGCGTCAACGACCGCACCAGTGCGGCGTTGTGGGCCCGCGACCACGGGTTCGCCTGATCACGTGGGATGAACCGGCTTGACCCTCACGCGACGTGAGCCGTCATGGTGGATGACATGACAGCAGCACTGCCTGACACTTCTTGGGTGGATCTCGACGTGGGTGAGGACGGACTGACCGTCGGTCAGGTGGCCGAGCGCTTTGGCGTGACGGTGCGCACCTTGCATCACTACGACGAGATCGGCCTGGTCGTGCCGGGCGAGCGCACGGATGCCGGGTATCGGGTCTATGTGCGCCCGGATCTCGAGAGGCTGGCCGCCGTCGTCGTCTATCGGCGGCTCGGCTTCAGTCTCGAGCAGGTCGCTGAGGCGCTGGACGGCGATGGCGACATCGTTGACCACCTGCAGCGGCAACGTGAGGCGGTCATTGCCAGGCTGGGCGAGATGCAGAGTCTCGTCGCAGCAATCGACAGAGCATTGGAGCAGCACATGAGCGAGACAACACCCGTGAGCGAGGGCGACCTGAAGGAGCTCTTCGGCGACGGCTTCAGCGACGACTATCGCCAAGAGGCGCAGGAGCGCTGGGGCGACACCGACCAATGGAAGCAGTCGTCGGCCCGCACCAAGGGTTACACCCTGGCCGACTGGGAGGCGATCAAGGCCGAGCAGGTGGCGGTCAACGAGGCGTTGGTGGCTGCCTTGCAGTCGGGCCAGCCGGCCACGAGCGACGCGGCGATGGATGCCGCCGAGGCGCATCGCCGCTCGATCCACGACCGGTTCTACGACTGCTCCTACGACATGCACCGCAACCTCGCCGACATGTATGTCGCGGACCCACGGTTCACCAAGACCTACGAGGACCTCGCGCCCGGGCTCGCGGCATACGTGCGGGATGCGATTCACGCCAACGCCGACCGCCACTGAGACCGCCACTACCTGGGTCCCCCGACCTGCACCACGGGGTGTGGTCACACGGTCTGCAGGGCCTTGATAGCGCGACGTTCGTCCATCACCTCTCGTAGGCCTCGGCCGCGTCGTCGAGGGTGAGCCAGCGACGGCCCTACCTCCCGACCGGTTGTCCGACGCTGCCCTGGCACCGATCCGGGCCCAGCTGTGGATAACTCCGGCACCGGGCACGCGTTACTGCCCGTTCGCGGGCGCCAAGCCCGCTGAACGGGAACTAACGCGTGCTCGGTCGCGTGCCGGTCGCGTGCTCGGTCACGCGCCGGTCGCGTGCCGGTCGCGGGCGATGTCACCCCACCCGGCGTGACATCCGCGCTCTGGCCCGACATGCTGACCGTGCAGGCAGGCAACGGGGCGTGACCGGCGAGAGGAGCCANNCTGCTCGACGAGGCCATGTCCGGGCCGGTCAGCCCGCTGGCCTTCTCCACCACCGCGCTCACCGAGATCCGGCAGGTGCTGCACGAGTCCTCGTGCCCCATCATCGACTTCTTCGACATGCACCTGGAGCGCGTCGAGGCGCTGCTGGGCGCCAAAGGTGACCGGGCGCCCGCCCGGCTGCACGGCGTCGGCGACGTCAAGAGCTACAACGCGCGGATGGCAGCCGTCGAGTACGCCATCGAGCACGATGACGGACAGAGTATGCGGGCACTCGACGCCGCCGAGGTGATCCTCGTCGCGCCCTCGAGATGCGGCAAGACCCCGACGACGATGTACCTCGCCCTGCAGCACGGACTCCTTGTGGCCAACTACCCGCTGGTCGAGGAGGACTTCGACACCAACGACCTGCCCCGGCCGATCCGCGAGCTGCGGCAGCGCTGCATCGGGTTCGTCACGACGGCGAGCCGCCTGAGCCAGGTCCGCCAGGAGCGCCGCCCCAACTCGCGTTACGCCTCGCTCGAGCAGTGCACCTATGAGCTGCGTCGGGCCAAGGCGCTCTTCGACGCCCATCGCATCCCCACCATCGACTCCTCGACCAAGTCGGTCGAGGAGATGGCGGCCCTCATCCTGCAGCTGCGCAAGAAGCGCTCCTGACCCCGTATCCGCCCGAGAGGAACCTCATGAGCTCCAACGTGATGTGGTTTTCGCAGCTGCGCATGACCGATGTCGAGGTCGTCGGAGGCAAGAACGCCTCGCTCGGCGAGATGGTCAGCAACCTCGCGGCCGCCGATGTCCGGGTGCCCGACGGGTTCGCGACGACGGCCGATGCCTATCGCCGGTTCATCGGTGACACGGGGCTGGCCGAGCAGATCAGCGCCCAGCTGGCCGGCCTCGACACCGACGACGTGCAGCGGCTCGCTCAGGTGGGCAAGGCGATCCGCGAGACCGTCGTGAACCAGCCCTTTCCCGAGGACCTCGAGGCCGACATCCGGGCGGCGTATGCCGAGCTCGCCGGCCCTGACGACGGCCCGGATGCCAGCTCCTTCGCGGTGCGGTCGTCGGCCACCGCCGAGGACCTGCCCGAGGCCTCCTTCGCCGGCCAGCAGGAGACCTTCCTCAACGTCCGGGGCATCGACGCCGTGCTCACCGCCATCCGTGAGGTCTTCGCGTCGCTCTACAACGACCGGGCGATCGCCTACCGCGTCCACCACCAGTTCGAGCACGACACCGTGGCACTGTCGGCGGGTGTGCAGCGCATGGTGCGCTCCGACATCGGCGCCAGCGGGGTGATGTTCACGATGGACACCGAGTCGGGGTTCACCGACGCGGTGTTCATCACCTCGTCCTACGGCTTGGGCGAGGCGGTGGTCCAGGGTGCGGTCAACCCCGACGAGTTCTATGTCTACAAGCCGGCGCTCGCCGCGGGCCGACCCGCCGTGCTCAAGCGCAGTGTCGGCGGCAAGGCCATCAAGATGATCTACACCGCGGATCGTTCGGTCGGCAAGACCACTGAGTTCGTCGACGTCGCCCCGGCCGACCGACGGCGGCTCAGNNCTCGCCAGCCGCGGCCCGGTCGTGGCCGAAGGTCGCGCGATCGGCCAGAAGATCGGGCGCGGGGGAGTGCGCGTGCTGAGCTCGGTCGACCAGATGCACCTTTTCGCGGCAGGTGACGTGCTCGTCGCCGACATGACCGACCCGGACTGGGAGCCGATCATGAAGCGCGCCTCGGCGATCATCACCAACCGGGGTGGGCGCACCTGTCACGCGGCGATCATCGCCCGCGAGCTCGGCATACCAGCCGTCGTCGGCACAGGGTCGGCCACCCGCGATCTCGCCGAGGGTCAGCCGGTCACGGTCTCGTGCGCCGAGGGCGACACGGGCTTCGTGTATGGCGGGCTGCTCGACTTCTCGGTGGAGGAGACCCAGGTCGGTGAGATGCCCGACCTGCCGGTCAAGATCATGATGAACGTCGGCACGCCCGACCAGGCCTTTGCGTTCTCTCGGCTGCCCAACCACGGTGTCGGGCTCGCCCGGCTCGAGTTCATCATCAACCGCCAGATCGGCATCCACCCCAAGGCGCTGCTCGAGCTCGAGACGCTCGACGGAAGCCTGCGCGAGGAGATCGAGGAGGCCGTCGCGCCCTACGACGGGCCGCGCGACTACTTCGTCACCCGCGTCGCCGAAGGCGTCTCGATGCTCGCCGCCGCGTTCGCCCCTCACCCGGTCATCGTGCGCATGTCCGACTTCAAGTCCAACGAGTACGCCAACCTCGTCGGGGGTGAGCGTTACGAGCCGCATGAGGAGAACCCGATGATCGGCTACCGCGGCGCCTCGCGGTATCTCTCGCCGGACTTCGAGGACTGCTTCGCCATGGAGTGCGAGGCGATGCGTCACGTGCGCGACGAGATGGGACTGACCAACGTCAAGCTGATGATCCCCTTCGTCCGCACGCTCACCGAGGCCGAGGGTGTCATCGCCCTGCTCGCCAAACACGGACTGCGACGGGGCGAGAACGGGCTCGAGGTCATCATGATGTGCGAGCTGCCGTCCAACGCGGTGCTCGCCGACAGGTTCCTCGACCACTTCGACGGGTTCTCGATCGGGTCCAACGACATGACCCAGCTGACGCTCGGGCTCGACCGCGACTCGGGGCTGGTGGCGGCTGGCTTCGACGAGCGCGACCCCGCGGTCAAGTTCATGATCAGCGCCGCCATCACCGCCTGCAAGGCCCGAGGCAAGTATGTCGGCATCTGCGGCCAGGGCCCGAGCGACCACCCCGACCTGGCGCAGTGGCTGCTCGACCAGGGCATCGACAGCATGTCGCTCAACCCCGATACCGTGACCGACACATGGCTGCGTCTCGCGGGACGCGCACCCGCCTGACCCCGCCTTACCCGCCTGACCCCACCTGACCACGCCTTACCCCCCTGACCCCACCGAGCCAGCCGCTCGACCTACCCGCAGAGCCGCATCCCCGCAAGGAGCCGTCATGCCCACGCCCAGCCCGGGATATTCGATCACCGTCCGCGTCGACACCCCCGTCGACCATCGCGCGACGGCGCGCCTGTCGCACGCCGTCGTCGAGTCCGGCGGCGCGATCACCGCGCTTGACGTCGTCGAGTCGCACGCCACCCGGCTCGTCATGGACGTGTCATGCAATGCCAGCGACCAGGACCACGCCGACCAGATCGCGGCCGCGATCGCGTCGATGGAGGGCTTCGTCGTCCGCAAGGTCTCCGACCGCACCTTCCTGCTGCACCTGGGCGGCAAGATCTCGGTGACCCCCAAGGTGCCGCTCAAGAACCGCGACGACCTCTCGCGCGCCTACACCCCGGGTGTGGCCCGGGTGTGTCTCGCCATCGCGGCCAACCCCGACGATGCCCGGCGCCTGACGATCAAACGCAACACGGTGGCGGTCGTCACCGATGGGTCGGCCGTGCTCGGCCTCGGCAACATCGGGCCGGCCGCGGCCCTGCCGGTCATGGAGGGCAAGGCGGCACTCTTCAAGCGGTTCGCCGGCGTCGACGCCTGGCCGGTGTGTCTCGACACGCAGGACACCGACAAGATCGTCGAGATCGTCAAGGCGCTCGCGCCGGTCTATGGCGGGGTCAACCTCGAGGACATCTCCTCGCCGCGGTGCTTCGAGATCGAGGAGCGGCTGCGGGCCGAGCTCGACATACCCGTGTTCCACGACGACCAGCACGGGACGGCGATCGTCGTGCTGGCGGCGCTGATCAACGCGCTGCGGGTGGTCAAGAAGGACATCGCCGACGTGCGCATCGTCATCGCGGGCACGGGCGCCGCCGGCTCGGCGATCATCCGCCTGCTGCTGCGCGAGGGAGCGACCGACATCATCGGGGTCGACGCCGACGGGGTCGTGCACTCGGCCGAGCCGGACGACCCGCCGATGCGGCATTGGCTGGTGTCTCACACCAACCTCGGCAAGCGGACCGGCGGTCTGCGAGACGTGCTGCCNNGGGCGTTCGGACTTCCCCAACCAGATCAACAACGTGCTCGCGTTCCCGGGGTTCTTCCGCGGCCTGCTCGACGGTGCGCTGCGCGACATCACGGACGAGATGCTGCTGGCTGCCGCTCGGGCGATTGCCGACCAGGTCAAGCCGGAGGCGCTGAACGCGTACTACATCATCCCGAGCGTGTTCGACGAGGCCGTGTCTCCGGCCGTGGCGGCGGCCGTGCGCACGGCCGGCAAGCCAGCCGCGCCCGGCACACTCACCACGGGGCGCCCGGCCACCCCCGCCTCAGCCACCCGCGCCA
>CXWJ01022651.1_pt1 | contig 10664 bp, 11 predicted proteins | sample 590841 | NCBI WGS metagenome assembly CXWJ01 (sample SAMEA3498367, study PRJEB10139) | wastewater metagenome | biome: wastewater treatment plant; material: activated sludge | place: Austria | collected 2015-01-21 | reverse complement strand
GGCTGAGACGCTGGCCCGGCTGCGCGGCGTGAACGAGCCGATGGACGTCGACGAGGTGGGCGAGATCTACCTGCCGCTGACCGAGCTGATCCAGCTGTACTCGGATCGCACCGCCGCGCTGTACCGCGACAGCCACCGCTTCCTGGGGCTCTCAGGGGCGCGGACGCCGTTCGTCATCGGGGTGGCGGGCTCGGTGGCGGTGGGCAAGTCGACCACCTCCCGGCTGCTGAAGGAGCTGCTGAGCCGCGGGCCTGGGAACCCGAAGGTCGACCTGGTGACCACCGACGGCTTCCTGTTCCCGAACGAGCGGCTCGCCGAGCTGGGGCTGCAGGAGCGCAAGGGGTTCCCGGAGTCCTACGACCGGCGCCGGCTGGTGCAGTTCGTGATGGACGTGAAGTCGGGGGCGCCCGAGGTGCGCGCCCCGGTGTACTCGCACCTGGTCTACGACATCGTCGAGGGCGAGGAGGTGGTGGTGCGGCAGCCCGACATCCTGATCGTCGAGGGGCTGAACGTGCTGCAGCCGGCCCGCCGCCGCGCCAACGGCACCATGGGGCTGGCGGTCAGCGACTTCTTCGACTTCTCGGTGTACGTCGACGCCCACGACGCCGACGTGAAGAGCTGGTACCTGCACCGCTTCCTGGCGCTGCGCCAGACCGCCTTCCGCGACCCGAAGTCGTATTTCGTCCGGTTCTCCGAGATCGGCGAGACCGAGGCGCTGGCCCAGGCCAGCGACATCTGGGACGCCATCAACGGCCCCAACCTGGTCGCCAACATCAAGCCCACCCGCGGCCGCGCCACGGTGATCCTGCGCAAGGCCGCCGACCACAAGGTCAGCTGGGTCCGGATCCGGCGGATCTGATGGACGTCGTCGCGCTCGAGCGTGCTGACGCCGAGGCCGCCGTCGCCCTCTGGGCCGAGGCCGGACTGGTGCGTCCCTGGAACGACGCGCACGCCGACTTCGCCCGTGCCGTGGGCGGGCCGTCGTCCGCGGTGCTCGGGCTGTGGGCGATCGGTGACCTGGTGGGGACCGCCATGGTCGGCCACGACGGCCACCGCGGCTGGGTCTACTACCTGGCCGTTTCTCCGTCCGCGCAAGGCGCCGGCCTCGGCCGCCGCCTGATGGAGGCCTGCGAAGCCTGGCTGGTGGCGCGTGGCGTCCCGAAGATCCAGTTCATGGTGCGCACCGACAACGCCGCCGTCCTGTCCTTCTACGACCACCTCGGCTACGCCCCGCAGGACGTCCTGGTCCTAGGCCGCCGCCTGGACTGAAGCCGGCTGCCGACCGTCGAACGTAGCGATCCTTCGGCTACTCCTCCGGGAAGCCGAAAAATCGTCACGTTCGGCGCCGCGGGACGACCACAGCGGGGCGCTGGTGATAGGTTCGCGGGAGCGTCGCGTGTCGGTGGCAGGCAGTGCCAGACATGGAGGCGTGGGATCAGAAGGAGACGACGATGAACGCGTCGAACCCTTCGCCCTCACGTGACTGAGGGCGAGAAGACCAGGCTCATCGCCTGGAGCAATGAGTTGCGAGCCGTCCATGAGCGGCTGCGGAAGGCCCTCGCGGTCACGCAGGAGGCGGTGGCTGCCGGCCGGTCCGCGCCTGCGTTGAGTCGCGATCTACTGCTGTTCTGTAATGGGTTCTGCACGGCGTTGACCGGACACCATGAGGGCGAGGACCGCGAACTGTTCCCGGCGATCGCGGCCGCCCACCCCGAGTTGCGCGACACCCTGCGCCGCCTGCAGCAGGATCACTCGATGATCGCGTACCTGATCGCGGGATTGCAGTCCGCGGTGTCGAAGGCAGCCGCGCCGGAAGCCTTGGCGGTGCACCTGGAAGGGATCGCCGCGATCATGGAGAGCCACTTCCGCTACGAGGAGCGAGCGCTGCTGTCGGTACTCGATTCACTCGCCCTCGACGCCGATCCGCACCGCGTCCTGGGCCCGCTCTGACGGAGACTCACCATCGCCACCCCGGCTCACCTGCCGTCGCAGCCGGCTGTACGTCCGCTTCTCCGCGCTGCGCAACGAGCTGAAACCCTCGTCCCTTGATGCAGTTGTTCGGCCTCTCGTCCGAGAAGCCGCACACCCGCGACATCAGGCTGAGCGAGGCACGCTACGGGGTCCAGCGGACGGCGCCGCCTTCGCAGTAGGCAGTGCCCTGGGCCGCGCCCCCCTCCAGGCAGGAGGCGTCCACCAACTGGCGCTGCCCGACGGGTTCGTCGAGGTGGACGGAGAACAGCGTCTCGTCGGTTCCCGGGCAGGCGGCGGGCTCGTCGTTCCATCCCTCGACATCGATGCGGATGACGATCCGATCCTCGCCGTACTCGGTCACCACGGGGACCACCGTGCCGCCCATGGGGCAGCCCAGCCGGTTCACGCCGATGACCAGGTCGGTCGACTCGGGGGTGACGTTCTCGACCAGCAACCAGGTGGCGGTGTTCAGGACTGTGGAAGGCTGGGTCGGAGGCGCCGGGGTCTGGGTCGTCGCATCGATCACCTGGAGCACATCGTCGGGGAGCGAGGGGAGGATCGCGTCGAGGATGAGCCGGAAGAAGACCTGGTCGGCGTCGTCGAAGCCCTGGTAGTCCTGAATCGGCCCGAACCGGACCTGCGTGGGCAGCGCCCACAGGCTCGGACGGTCCGTGTCCACCGGAGTCACCGCGAAGCCTTGGAAGCCGAGCACCGACTGATGCGGGTCGACATGCTCCGCTGCGCCGGCGTGTTCGTCGAGCAGTGCGTACAGCTTGTCCGTGACCGAACCGGAGAGCTCCACGACCGGGTTCTCTCGGCCCGAGAAGATCTGCACCTCGACGGTCGCCCCCGCCGGTTCCGGAGCCGGCGCGATCGGCCCCGCGGGAATGCCGCGTCCGGCCAGCACCCAGACGATCCCGACTCCGGCGACCACGACGACCGCGGCAGCGGCTGCCAGGATCGTCCGCCACGGGGTTCGCGAGTTCCGGCCGGTGAACTCAGCCGGGTCGATCGGCGGCACCGGGATCTCGGTCGTGTCGGCGCGCCGCAGCGCGTCGCGGAAGGCCTGTTCCAGGTCATTCATCGTTCTCACCCTTTCCGAGCCGGGATCGCAGCGTCGCCATCGCCCGGTGGACGTGGGAGCGCGCGGTCGATTCCGGGCATCCGAGCGCCTCGGCGATCTGGCCGAAGCTGTAGTCGTTGTAGAAGCGCAGCACCACGGCAGCGCGCTGGGTCTCCGGCAGTTCGGCGCACAGCCGCCAGGCCTCGTCGGCCGCGGCGATCGCCGTGCTCGCGTCCGTGGAGACCGGGGCCTCGGCCAGGACGGACGGATCGGCCACCGGCTGAGCACGGCGGCGACGGATCACCGCCAGGCAGGCGTTCACCACGGTCCGGGAGACGTAGGCGTGCCGGCGGTCGCCGTCCGGCAGTCGATCCCAGCGTGGGTAGAGCGCGGCGAGCCCGTCCTGCACGGCGTCCCGCGCGTCCTCCCAGTTCCGGGTGATCAGCCAGGCCAGCCGCAGCAGCCCGTCCGAGCGCTCCCGGACGTACTCATCGAACGAGGGCTCAACGGTCGCTTTCACGACGACTCCCCTCCGCTGCGTGACGGTCATACCCTGAAGAGTCTGGCAGCCCCCACTTTCGTTGCACCTTCTGCGATCTGTTGTCGCACCTGTTCGGCTTCTCGGACAAGATGGCGAACAAGTGCAACACCAGATGCCCCAGGAGGCACGGGCTGGGATGCTGAAGCCATGACGCGCGCGGCCGGAGTGATGGACGTCGATGTGGTCGTGATCGGGGCCGGGCAGGCTGGGCTTTCTGCAGGCCATCACCTGCGGCGCCGCGGCTTCCGGACCTTGGAGGAACCAGCGGGCGCCGACAGCTTCGTGATGCTGGACGCGAACCCGGGGCCGGGCGGGGCCTGGCAGCACCGCTGGCGCTCGCTGCTGATGGGGACGGTCAACGGCATCTACGACCTGCCGGGGATGCACCAGCCGCCCGTCGATCCCAGGACGCCGAGCGTCGACGCCCTGCCGCCCTACTTCGCGGCCTTCGAGGCCGCCAACGAGCTGCGGGTGCGGCGTCCGGTCACCGTGCGAGCCGTGCGCCGGGCGGACGAGGACCCGCACGGCCGGCTGCTCGTCACATCGGACGCCGGCAGCTGGGCGGCCCGCTGGGTCATCAACGCGACCGGCACCTGGACCAACCCCAATCTGCCCGACTACCCGGGCACAGGAAGCTTCCACGGGCGGCAGGTGCACGTCCATGACTACGTCAGCGCGGACGAGTTCACCGGCCAGCGCGTGGTGATCGTCGGCGCCGGGGTCTCGGCGATCCAGCTGCTCAACGAGATCTCACAGGTTGCCGACACCTACTGGGTGACCCGTCGCGAACCGGTCTGGGAGCAGGGTGAGTTCGACGAGGGACGCCGGATCGCCGCCATCGAGAAGGTCACCGCGCGCGCCCGCCAAGGGCTCGGCCCGGTGTCGATCGTGTCGGCCACCGGCATGCACTGGGCNNCACTGGACGAGCCGCGGCTCTTCCTGATCGGCTACGGCCCCTCCCAGTCGACCGTCGGCGCCAACCGCGCCGGACGCGACGCCGTCCGCGCCATCATGGCCGAGGTGGACGGGGAAGGCGCTACAGGCTGAGGCGGGCCTTTACGACGCCCGCGAGGCGCTCGGCGAGCTCGTTCGCCTGCTCGGTGGTGGCGGCTTCGACCATCACGCGGACCAGGTTCTCGGTGCCGGAGGGACGCAGCAGCACCCGACCGGAGTCGCCCAGCTCGCGGGCGGCGGCGGTCACCGCGGCGTTGACCTCGGGGTCGATGCCGGCGCGCGACTTGTTCACCCCGGGGACGTTCAGCAGCACCTGCGGGAACCGGGTCATGACGGACGCCAGCTCGGCCATCGTCTTTCCGGTGCGGGCCAGCTGGGCCGCCAGATGGAGCGCGGTCAGCACCCCGTCGCCGGTGGTGGCGTACTCGCTCATGATGACGTGGCCGGACTGCTCGCCGCCCAGGGTGAAGCCGTTGGCGTTCATCGCCTCCAGCACGTAGCGGTCGCCCACCTTCGTCACGTCCACTGAGATCCCGGCCCGCTTCATGGCCTGCATGAAGCCCAGGTTGCTCATCACGGTGGCGACCACCGTGTCGCTGTGCAGGGTGCGGTCGGCCTTCATGGCGATCGCCAGGATGGCCATGATCTGGTCGCCGTCCACCAGCGTGCCGGCGGCGTCCACCGCCAGGCAGCGGTCCGCGTCGCCGTCCAGCGCCACCCCCAGGTCGGCGCCGTGGGCCACGACCGCGGCCTGCAGCGACTCGGGGTGGGTCGAGCCGGCGGCGAGGTTGATGTTCAGCCCGTCCGGTTCGGCGTTGATGAGCACCACCTCGGCGCCCTGGGCGGCGAAGGCGGCCGGCGCGGTCTGGTAGGCGGCGCCGTTGGCGGCGTCGATGACGACCTTGACGCCCTCCAGGCTGCCGTCGGCGCCCAGGCTCGACACCAGGTGGGCGACGTAGGCTTCGGCGGCTCCGTAGTCGGAGGTGACCCGTCCCACGCCCGCGCCGACCGGACGCTGCCAGGGCTGGCCGATCCGCTGCTCGATGTCGTCCTCGAGGTCGTCGTCGAGCTTCACCCCGCCCTTGGCGAAGAACTTGATGCCGTTGTCAGCGGCCGGATTGTGGCTGGCCGAGAGCATCACGCCCAGGTCGGCGTCCAGCTCGTTGACCAGATAGGCGACGCCGGGGGTCGGCACCACGCCGACCCGGACGACGTCCACGCCGGAGGCAGCCAGCCCGGCGATCACCGCTGCGCCGAGGAATTCGCCGGACGCTCGCGGGTCGCGCCCGACCAGGGCGCGCGGGCGACGGGAGCCGAAAGCCCCGGCCTCTGCCAGCACGTGGGCGGCGGCGCTGGACACCTGCAACGCGAGCTCAGGGGTGAGGTCGACGTTGGCGGTGCCGCGCACTCCGTCAGTGCCGAAGAGCCGGGGCATCGGTTGAAAGCCTGGTTCCGGGGAAGGGAATCAGCGCTTGCTGTACTGCGGCGCCTTGCGGGCCTTCTTCAGGCCGGCCTTCTTGCGCTCCTTGATGCGGGCGTCGCGGGTCAGCAGACCGGCCTTCTTCAGGGCCGGACGGCTGGCCTCGGCGTCCACGCCGTTGAGGGCGCGGGCGATGCCGAGCCGCAGGGCGCCGGCCTGGCCGGTCACGCCGCCGCCGACGATGGTCGCGATGACGTCGTAGGAGCCGAGCACGGCGGCGGTCACGAAGGGCTCGTTGACCGTCTGCTGGTGCAGCTTGTTCGGGAAGTAATCCTCAAGGGTGCGGCCGTTGATGGAGAACTGGCCGTTGCCGGGGACGATCCGCACGCGGGCGATCGCCTCCTTGCGGCGGCCGGTCGCGGCGCCCGGCGCCACGACGGCGGGACGGCCGCCCGGCAGCGCGGTGCTCGGCACGGCCTCGGAGCGGTAAGCGATCTCGCGGTCACCCTCGGTGAAGGAGGCGAACTCGTCGGTGGTCTCGGTCTCTTCGACGACGTCGGTCACGGTCATTCCTGTCACTGAGCGATCTGGGTGATCTGGTAGGGCTGCGGCTTCTGCGCGGTGTGCGGGTGCTCGGGACCGGCGTACACCTTGAGCTTCTTGATGAGCTGACGGCTGAGCTTGTTCTTCGGGAGCATGCCCCAGACCGCCTTCTCCACGGCCCGGCGCGGATCGGAGGCCAGCAGATCGCCGTAGGAGATCGACTTCAGGCCGCCCGGACGGCCGGAGTGGCGGTAGGCCAGCTTGTCGGTGCGCTTGTTGCCGGTGAGGGCCACCTTGGAGGCGTTGACGACGATGACGAAGTCACCGGTGTCGACGTGCGGGGCGAACTGGGCCTTGTGCTTGCCGCGCAGCAGGGTCGCGGCGGTCACGGCCAGGCGGCCGAGCACGACGTCGTCGGCATCGATCACGTGCCAGTTCCGGGTGACCTCCCCGGACTTCGGGCTGTACGTAGACACGGGTCGTAGACCTGCTTCCATGAGTTGTCTTCCAAGTAACGCGCGGGTGGATGTGCCCCAGGGCAGACCACAGCACAACGACGTCCAAGATTACCCCGCCCCGCAGGGTGGGTCAAAATCGCGGCGAGCACGACCTGGGTTCCACAGCGTTAGTGCCCACTTGGACAGATCGTCACAGTGCCAGAACGAGTCGCAGAGGCGCTCGCGTAGGCGGGCGGGCACCTGAGTGCCCGGAACGAAGTCGGGATTCAGGGCGTGCCGACGGCGCCAAGACCACCGGGCTGCGCCGGTACGCCACCGTGTACTAGTACCCGCGATCTGGCACATCCTCACCAGTCACACCCGTCTGGTGCCGCTCGCGACGGCGGCCATCGGTGGATCCGGGCTAAACCCAGCACGACCAGAGCCGACGACCCTCGCCGCCGAGGGAGCATTCACGCCCACCCACAACGCATCTTCACGTCAGCCATCAGGAACCTCGCGAATCAGGCCTTGTACAGGCTGACTTTGCCTTCGACTCCCGGGGCCTCGACCGCCAAGTCGACATCACCGGTCACTGCCGGACTGACATCGACGGTTTGGGTGGCTTGGTGTTCGCACGGCATGGTCAACTCCTGCACAGCGCGCTCGTCCACACGAATCTGCACCTGCAACTCAGTGGCGCCCGAACACTCCAAGTCCAGTCGATAGCGCCCCGACAAGGTCGTGGTGCTGCTCTCCACGCCCCGGTAGTCGCTCGCGAACACCAGCTGGGCGATGGGTCCGTCGGGCGAGTCAGGAGTCGAAACGCAGCCTGCCGCGCCCAAGGCAACACCGAGGACCAGCAGTGCGCCAGACCTAGTAAATGAGTGCCAGACCATACAAGTCACCCGAGCGCTTGACTCGTCGATTCTCGCCTTTGTTGAAGTATGGGTACATCACCTGCTTCGGTGTCGACGAGACGTGGCCCAAGCCGACTGCGTGACCAAGCTCGTGCACGGCTACGGAAATCAGGTCGTGCTTGGCTGACGGAACCGTTCCCGTGCTTGCAGACCAACTCACCGATGTCGAGTATGCCATGTCGGCCTCTTGCGTGCTCGATTCAACGAACCACCATGTCGTTAACGCCAGAGTTCCAGATGAGAGAGCTTTCCACCCCATCGTGTTCACCCCATCCTTCACGCCAACGGTCTTGGTGGTCGAGCCGACCTCACCCACCGACAGGCTTGTGTTTGACCCGCCACAAGCATTGTCGTCCGCCTCGATATAGCCCTCCGCTGCATCGAAAGCAGCGGCTCTTTGCACTTCAGTCATACTGCTCGGGCGACCTGAAGAGTTGTGCTTCCACTGGTAAATACCGTTGGTCCATTTTTGGCCAGTGGGATCATACTGCGAGACCGAACCGCACCAAGTTGGTTTTGCCATCGGCACGAGCGAACCAGCCTGGGCGGGCGTGCGGAGTTTAGCCCGTTCGTCAGCCATCTCTTTGATGGCGCTTGGCGCACCCACTGGCTGTGAGCCGTCAACGCTCACAGCCACGCCTCCTGACTTGCTGTGGTAGAGCAGCACAGTAGTGGGCAACGCGCGGTCGCTATCAGCCGTGCGCACGGCTGCTTGCCCCACGCCTTCACCGGCTTCCGGGACAGTCAATGAGAAATCTGCGACCACAACAAGGCGACCCGTCAGATCGCAGGAAGAGAGTGCGTCGCTGCCTAGCAACCCGACGTCCAGAACTCCAACACTACTGCAGGTCGTGAGGGGCTTGCTGGGTCCAGCAAATGCGGATTGCTGCGGCAATGCAGTCAACGCGACTCCGACCAAGACCATACTCAGTCTCTTCGTAAACATGACTTACTCTCTTCCGTTGGCTGTCGACCAGCTATGCCGGCGTGGCCAGATCGCTGTGATCCGATGGCGGCGGCGATTCCCGCTCCAAGCACAGTTTCCTAGCACCGGCTTCATGATCGCCTCCGGGGGTGCGGGCGCTACGACCTCCGCTGGTCGTGTCTAGTGGTCAACCTACGCCCAGAACGCCCAGGGGGCAACGGTTACCTGGAAACTGGCGTCTTTACCGAGCTGGGTTCGCCCTGCTCGTTGACGCAGATTGTCGACCTTCACTGTGCCGTCCTACTGCAGGGAGTTCTCGACGGTCACGTCGCGCGCTCCCTCATACTGCGAATTGCAGGGAGAGGCAACCCACCTCAGCCTGTTCATATGTTCTCCTCTGCGCGACCGGACCCACCACGCCACGCCTGGTGGCCCGGACAGGCGAGGGCACGGCGAATCGAGCAAATCGGTGCCAATATCACGGACTCGGCACCTTCGCGCGAGCCGCGCCGTATGGTCTGACCATGGAAGACCTCCTCCAGATCAGGCACCCGGGCAGCGACACCGAGGCGGACCTGGCCATCACCGACGCAACCATCCGGGCCACCGACCTGCGACAGTTCCGGGTGGACGGCGAGCCGCTGGCGACCTACGACCCGGGGTACGTGAACACCGCCTCGTGCCGGTCGTCCATCACCTACATCGACGGGGACGCGGGCGTTCTGGAGTATCGCGGCTACCCGATCGAGCAGCTCGCCGAGCAGTCGACCTACCTGGAGGTGGCCTGGCTGCTGCTGAACGGCGAGCTTCCCACCGCCGCCCAGCTCGCCGAGTGGGAGCGGCTGATCACCGAGCACCGGATGCTGCCCGGCAAGCTCAAGACCGTGTTGGCGGGGTTCCCCTACGACGCCCACCCGATGACCATCCTGATGGCCTCGACGGCGGCCTTCTACTCCTTCTATCCGGACGCCCGGAACTTCGACGACCCGGCGGCGCGGTCACTGAACATCGCGCGGCTGATCGCGAAGATGCCGACCCTGGCCGCGTTCACCTACCGCAAGGGCAAGGCGAAGCCGTACGTCAACCCGGACGACGGCTACGGCTACTGCCACAACTTCCTGGCGATGCTCTTCAAGCAGGCGGAGCGCCGCTACCACGCCGACGAGCGCCTGATCCGGGCCGTCGAGGTGCTCTTCATCCTGCACGCAGACCACGAGCAGAACTGCTCCACGTCCGCCGTCCGCTCGGTGGCCAGCTCGGGCAACGACCTGTACACCTGCGTGTCGGCCGGGGTGGGGGCCCTGCACGGGCCGTTGCACGGCGGCGCGAACGAGGCGGTGCTGAAGATGCTCCGCGAGATCGGGACGGTGGACCGCGTCCCCGAGTTCATCGAGGGCGTCAAGGCCGGCCGGGTGCGGATGATGGGCTTCGGCCACCGGGTCTACAAGAACTACGACCCGCGAGCCCGCGTCATCAAGAAGGCGGTGGACGACGTCTTCGAGATCACCGGCGTCAACCCACTGCTGCGGATCGCCCAGGAGCTCGAGAAGTACGGCCTGACCGACGAGTACTTCGTCTCCCGCCGGCTCTACCCCAACGTCGACTTCTACTCCGGGCTGATCTACGAGGCGCTCGGCTTCCCGCCGGAGATGTTCACCGTGCTGTTCGCGATCCCTCGCACCTCAGGATGGGCCGCCCAGTACCAGGAGTTCATCACCGACCCCGAGCAGAAGATCGCCCGACCCAAGCAGATCTACACCGGCTACGCCAAGCGGGATTACGTCCCGATCGATCAGCGGGCATGAATCGTCCAAAACCGGTTGCGGGGCCTCCCGACCCCGGGCAAGGTTGGGGGTATGAGTTCGAAGATGAGCGCCGCCTCGCTGCAGG
>CXWJ01000787.1_pt1 | contig 10666 bp, 5 predicted proteins | sample 590841 | NCBI WGS metagenome assembly CXWJ01 (sample SAMEA3498367, study PRJEB10139) | wastewater metagenome | biome: wastewater treatment plant; material: activated sludge | place: Austria | collected 2015-01-21 | reverse complement strand
ATTTAAATGTTTTTTTATCGCGCCAAAAAATATCAAAACCTTGCGCAAAGCCTTTGCCATTGTTATTGATAGAGGGTTCGGTTTTTACTAATTTATTGTACTCTTTAAAATAGCCTTCGATGCGGAATGTTCTTTTATCATCAACCTTTTGGAAGTTGAGCATATAATGTGTGGCTTTGCTGAAAGTTATATTGTATTGCTGTAAAATATATTCGTCATTTGGTTTCTGATAAAAATCGCCATAGGCAAAGCTAAATTGCGAGTACTTGCCTGTTTTGTAAGCGAGCGAAACACGCGGAGCAATATTATGATCACGCAGGATGTATGATTGCTCTGCTCTTGCACCTGCACGTGCTACAAACTTTTTGGTGAGATAAAAATCTCCTTCAAGGTATCCTGCATTGTAAATTTCGTTTGTATCAATTCTAAAGTTATTGTAAAGGTTATTATAAACACCTATTTCGCTTTCGGCACCGGCTTTAATGCTGCTGAGTGCGCCAAGCTGTTTGGTGAGCGTAAGTCTTCCATTTATATTATTATTTACAAACACAAGTCTTTCATCGGCAGGGTGAATGCGCTTGTTGTTTTTGCTGTATGATACTGCTGCGTATAGAGTCCATGTGTCGGAAAAAAAATCTTTGTAAGAGGCATTGCCAAAAAAGTTGTAGCTGTTCATGCCAAAGTGTGTTATGTCTTTGCCTTCGGGGTCTTCAATATCAGGATAATTCAACGAGAGATCACCATAATCGAAATTGGCAAAAGCTTTAAGGATGCCTGTTTTGTTTGGCTTATGCCTAAATATTAATGACGAGCTGAATGAGGATGGCTCTCTTTCCCAATCTCTATCTTGCTTTGCCAAAGTCATGTATGGTTTAAGATTGAAGTAACTTACAAAACCACCTAAAGATGTTTCGCTTTTAAATTTTTTTATATGACCAATGCCTGCGCCCACACTCATTAAGCTGATGTTGGTTGTACTACGTTTGGCAACTCCTTCGCTTTCTAAAATTAATGCCGATGACATGGCGCCACCATATTGTGCTGAGTAGCCGCCAGTGCTAAAGTTGGTGCCTTTAAAAAGGAAAGGTGAAAACCTACCGCGTTGTGGCACATCGGGCACACTATTAAAGTAAGGGTTGGCAACGGCTAATCCATCAATAAATGTTTTGGCTTCGGAAGCATCGCCACCGCGCACAAATAAACCTTCCTGTTCAAACTGGGGTTGTGCACCCGGTAGTGTTTGTATGGCTCCGTAAATATCTCCGGCAGCACCTGCAGTGGTAACAATATCGAGCGGGCGAAGCATTACCATTTTTTTTTCATCGCTGGCTTCAAAACTGCCTGCGGTTATGGTTACCGTGTTAAGTTCGTTTGATTTTTCTACGAGTGTAAAGTTGATGGTTTGATCTTGCCCTACAAGAATTACTTTTTTGTCTTGCGGTTCAAAGCCAATAAAGGTTGCTGATAGAATTTGTTCTCCGTTTTCGGTTGTGGTAAAGGAGTAATTGCCTGAGGCATCGGTGCTGATGCCATCATAACTTCCCTTAATAAAAACATTAACACCAGGCATGGCTGTGCCTTTGGCATCTTTTACATTGCCGGTAAGTTTTGTTTGTGCATTTAAAGCAGTTATTGAAAAGAAAAAAAAGAGGAGGAGAGAAAAACGGCTTGGCATAGAAATGATTTAAATCACAAACATAAGGGTTTTGAGGCTTTAAGTTTTGAATTAAAAAGCAACACTTAGGAAAGGAGGGCAGTAGAGTATAAAGGGAGTTATTAAACTCAGATAGGAGCGGTGAGGTGCAGGAAGATGCCGTGTTCTTTTTGTTTGTTGAAGGCGTAGTCTATGCGGATAACTAAATCGTAGTAGGTAACAAAGTCTAATCCTGTGCCGAGGCTATAGAGCCATTGGTTGGCAAGTGGATTGGTGGATGGAAATCTTTTATCCTGAACATAGCCTGCATCTGAAAATAAATTTACGTATAGGGAGTATGGTATTTTGTTGAATTTTTGAACGGGTACTTGTTTTATTTCAAAAACTTTTGGTTTAATGATGGTAAATTTTATGCCGGATTTAAAGAGTGCATAGTTTTCGCCATTAATGACGTAGTACTCGTAGCCTCGCAATAAATCGCCACCGTAGCCGAGGGCATTTTGGTAAAAGAAGGGAACGGTTTTTTTATTGCTTAACTTAAACTTGGCGCTATGGGCTGTGTGCCACCGTTGGCTGATTTTAAAAAACTTTTTTGCGTGTATGATGGAGTAGAAAAGATTGGGATCGGATTTGAAATTGCCGAAACCATTTTTATTTAACTCTACATTAAAGAAATAACCTGTGAGGGGGTAGGATTTATAATCGCGGTGGTCGTCTTTATACTCTGCGGCTACATGGAAATATTCTGATAACGTGGAGCCGGTGTTAAAATAGCTGGGGTTTAGTTGGAGGACGGAGTTGCTTATTTCGTAGTTAAGATATTCGGAGGTGATGGAAAAGGTTTTGTAAATGCCTCTGCGGTAATTCCAGCGGGCGCCACCAATAAACTCTTTGCGTATGTAGTTATCGGGCTCTTTGTAAAAAACAGTTTTACTTTCGTTAAGTGTATAGTTAACCTCTTTGCTGCGGGAGTATTGCAGTAGAAACGATAAACCGTTTTTTTGTTTTTTATCGATATAAGGAATAGAATAGTTGAGTGAGAGGCGCTGTGAGTAGCCGAAACGGAGTAGCAGGCGCACGTTTTCTTTTCTGCCACGGAAATTATCCCAATTAAGAAAAAAACCATAGTTGGTGCGCGAAAGATCTTTGCGAAGCCACCATTCGTTAAAGTTGCGATCTACTACTTCGAAGATGGGAACGGGGAAGATGTACCAGCGCTCGGTTACTTCTATGAGGAGGTAAACTTTGTTGCTGTCAATAATTTGTTTGTTGATGTTGATGAAGTTGAAGAGGGATGTGTTGTTCAGGTTTTGTTTGGTAAGTTCAATGGCTTTATCTAGAGCCGAAGGGGAGAGGGTATCGCCTTCTTTAAACGAAAACTCGCGGCTAATGATGTTGTATTTGGTTACTTTATTGCCAATGACTATTACGCGCTCTATAACGAGGTTTTGTGCAACGGATAGGGTGTGGGTTAAAAGCAACACAGAGAAAAAGAGTAAGGGAGTAAGAGGGAGTTTTTTAACGAAGGAAGAGTTAGGTTTGAATGGATTTAGGTTTTTTCCCACAAAGGCACAAAGAAACACAAAGCCCCAAACACAAAACCTTAAACCCGAATAGCCCCATCCCTGCCTACCGGAAGGCAGGCTAACCCTCACCGATCCGAAGTTTAGGAGGGGAGGGAACAACAGTTTGCATATTCTAAACTTCATTGCTGAAACTCGAACACTTTACTTTGAACTCCCAACAATGAACACCAAACTCGAAACACCGAACTTTGAACTAGCAACACATTATACATTAAGGTAACTCATAAAAGAATCGTAACGGTCTTGTATATCGCCAGTGCCATCGGTGTGGTTGTAGGTGGCAATTACTTTAATATCGTGGCGGTAGAAGCCGGCAAGTATGCGCGTTAAATCTACTTTGTTAATTTTTATAGTTACGCTGCATTGGGTTATATCGGGTAGTTGTTCTACGGTGATGTTAAGTATAGTGCCTTCGTTAAATTCTACTATGTTAGCTAAATGCGAAATGCTGAAGTCTTTTGCAGGCACTTGTAATTCTATTACTCCGCCCGGTGTTTTTACTGATTTGCTATGGGCTATGGCTTCGATAATATCAAGTGCGGTGAGCATGCCGGTGTATTCGCCTTTGGAGTTGAGCACGGGCAGTATTTCTATTTTGTAGTTGCTCATTAGCTGCAAGGCATCGTTTATGTATTGGTTGTAAAACACAAAGTAGTTTTGGTTTGAGGGTGTGATGGTGCTGAGCAGTGTTTGTTTATCGGGTATATTGAGGATGGTTTGTTCATCTATTAACCCTAAATATTTTGTGCCATTGAGCACTGGCAGGCTGCTTGTTTTAAAAGTGCGCAGCCATGCTATAGCGGTGGCTATGGTGTCGGTTTCTTTTAGGGGCGGTATTTGGTGTTTTATGAAATCTTTTAATGTCATTTTAGTGGAGCGTATTTAGTTTGGAGTTAGGAGTGTGCAGTGTGCTAACTCTGAACTAAATACTCCGAACTATGAACTGACGACAAACATACTACATTTGCATCTATAAAACTTACAGGGTGTGATCAAGTTGAGCGTTAATATTAACAAGATAGCTACGTTGCGCAATGCGCGTGGCGGTAGCATACCTGATGTGGTGCAGGCTGCCATTAACATACAGCAGTTTGGGGCTGATGGTATAACGGTGCATCCGCGGCCTGATGAGCGGCATATACGGTATGCCGATGTGTATGAGTTAAAGCCGGTGGTGTTTACGGAGTTTAATATTGAGGGATACCCCGATGAGCGTTTTTTGAAGCTGGTGGAGGAGGTGGTGCCCACACAGGTTACGTTGGTGCCCGATGCGCCCGATGTGCTTACGAGCAATGCCGGGTGGGATACTGTTAAGCATGGGCATTTTTTAACGGATGTGGTGGCGCGGTTAAAGCAAAGGGGTATGCGGGTATCGTTATTTATGGAAACGGATTTGCGGCAGATTGATGTTGCCAAAGAAACGGGTGCCGACCGTATTGAGTTATATACAGAAAGTTATGCAGCGCATTTTGCGGCTGATAAGGAAAAAGCCATTGCACCTTTTGTGGCCGCGGCTAACCATGCCGTTGATATTGGCATTGGATTAAACGCGGGGCACGATTTAAGTTTGCAGAACTTAGCCTATTTTTCATCAAATATTAAAAACCTTTTGGAGGTGAGCATAGGGCATGCGTTGGTGGCTGATGCTTTGTATTTTGGGTTGGCTAATGTGGTGGGGATGTATAAGAGGGAGCTGGGGCTTAGGGTTTAGGGTTTTTAGTTGCAAGATTTTGGGATAGGGGTTTGAGGTTAAAAGCAACACAGGGCTGAAGATGGAGTAGGGGGCATTTTTTTTCTTTGTGTTACTAAATACACAAAGGTACACTAAGGCGCGGCATTTATTTTTAATTGAAGTAGCGGCATTACCCAAAAAAAAACTGCACCCACACGCAGGGTACAGTTATATTCACATACGCAAAAAATATTTTAAGCTTCAATTAAAACATTGGTAATTTCTTTATTATTAGTTGAGAGGGAGAGAAAAGTAACCACGCGGTTTTCTCAAAGGGCGGGGTTTTGTAGTTTTTAATACTACATATAGGATATTTTATCTTTTTACATAAGCTTTTTGGGTTTGCTGTGGTTGGTGTTCGGGAATAATAAAACCATCTTGCGCAATTTGGTATGAGCGGCTAACGGTTTGTCCGCGTTTAATTTCTATTAAGCCGGTTTGTGTGTTTTTGGTACCGCTGGTAAGTGTAAAGTTGTATAGGGGGTCTTTTCCTTCTTCTACTTTAATGCGGAGCGATGCGTTGCCGTTAATGTCGGTTTTGGTAAAGTTACCGGTATCGTCTTGTGTAATGGTAACGTTGGGTATGGGTTGGTTGGTATCGTTTGTAACGGTAACCCTAAACTTAGTGTGGCGCGTAAGCGGTATAAGCTTGCGGTTGGCTGTATATTGCTGGTAGTAGGATAGGTTATTTTCTTTAAAAGCAATGGCAATTTGATCGGCCTGGTTGTAAAGCAACTCCATGCATGTTCGTATTAATTCAGCAATATCTTTTTTAGCCTGGTTTTGGTTTTTGTGCTGGTTTTTAGGGTTGCTGTACACATCGTTAAGCTGGCTGAGGTTGGTGCGCCAAAGCGAAATGGTTTCAGGTGTAATGTTGTATTCTTCAAGATCATTAACAATAGGATCAACGGCATTAATAGCCGCAGTAATAAACTCTATTAATTTGGCATAAGACATGTTAAGCAGGCGGCCGCGCGTGGTTTGTACCTTATTTAAAAGGGGTTGGTTTTGTGTTTTTACGGCATAGGCTGCAACGCTTTGCAGTATGGCAGCGCTAAATTCGGCCAGCGTGTTTTTAAGCGCCAGTTTTTGAGAGGCGTAACCTGTAACGGGTAAGCCTGCAATGGCTTCGAGGTTAGTTATAGCCGTAAGGTTGCTTTTTAGCATAGTAATTACCTGACCAAATGATGGAATACTGTTAGTAATGGCAACGTTGGCTGAGTTTAGCGCAAAGGCTACTACCGCTTTTATCATTTCGAGATGTACGCGGGTAAGATTTTTAATTTGTTTAATGTAACGCATGTTTATGGGGTTTTTAAATTATTTAAAGGATTTATACCAAAGTTTTTGGGCAGGCGTTACACTTTTTATGGAAATAAATTGAAGTTTTTTTTAAAGAACCTTACAGTTTTTAGGGTACAGGTGTAGCTTTGGGAGATAAATGGCTCCGCAGAAAGTGAATTTTGGTTTGCAGAAAGTGAATTTTGATCCGCAGAAGGTCAATTTTGGTTTGCAGAAAGTCAATTTTGGTTTGCAGAAAGTCAATTTTGGTTTGCAGAAAGTCAATTTCGATCCGCAGAATGGAAATTTCTTACAGCAGAAAGTAAATTTAGGTCCGCAGAAAATGAGATATAGCCTGCAACAAGCCACTAAGCTATTTTTAAAAAGGAGTTATTTATTAATGGAAACACCGGCCGGCCGTGTAGTTTAGTATGTTATAAATACCGTAAGCCCCATTTTATTAACCCAAAATTATGTTGCATAGTAAGAAAATGGAGTTGAGGCTAAGTAACCCTATAATATACAGCATAGTTAAGATAAAATGAGCAAACAGGGCGGCAAGCGCACAAACCGGGTATTTAACAATATGTTAATTTTTTTTTCAGAAAAACTTGTTTTTGAAATTTGAGCTTAATATACTTGCATGTCTATTTGAGGTGAGATTAAAAGAGAATAACTGAGCCAACAGGGATTAAACCAAACAAAAAAACGAGTAAAAGTTGAATTTTTCATTCTTACATCACTTTTTCCTTCATCGTAAATTTTATGATTTATGATCAGATAAGTTTTATTAATTCTCTTAAATAAATAAGATTAACTAAAATCAAATCAAACAAATTAAATTAAACTAAAATCCAACAAACATGACAAAAATCAACAAAATGAGTACGTCAGGCACATTGTTTACAAGGTGGCTGATTTGTCTATTGTTCTTGACAGGACTATGGACAAGTAATGTGAATGCGCAAACGATTACCATCGGTACTGGGGCATCAACCTCTACTGCCGGAACAAATGGTGATCCAATTTACCGTTCAAGTGCAGCTAGTGGTTTTAACTGGTCTCAATCTGTGCATTTATTAACACAGGCACAATTAAGCGCTGCAGGTTTAACAGCAGCCAAGGACATTACCTCTATGGCTTTTTATAAAACCACTGCAAACACGCTTACAGCGGGCAGAACTGCCACTTTAAAAATTTACATGAAATCGTCTTGTGCCACTGCCTTGGTTACAACCCAAACAATGGCACAATGGATAAGCGGAGCTACGTTGGTTTATAATAATACCAATGTATTGCCAGCCGATTTAGCTGTATCAGGCGCAGTTACCTTTCCATTTTCTACAAACTTTGTGTACCCGGGAGTTGGCGGCATAGAAATAGCTGTTGACTGGAGTATAAATACCGGAAGCGGTAACCCTACCACAGGCTCATTCCAGTGGACTTATAATTCAACTACACCCATACAGGCTGTTGGAACATCAAACAGTGCAGTAATTACCTCAGCATTAACTACATCGCAAGTAAGGAGTTATAGAATGAATTTAACGCTGGCTACCCCTACTGCAACTTGTTTTGCACCTGCCTGCCCTGTAGGTACTGCTACCTCACCATCTACAGCAAACGTTAGCTGGACAGCACCAGCTCCTGCCCCAGGAGTGGGATACGAGTATGCAGTTACTACCAGCTCTACCCCACCGGCATCCGGTACTGCAATAGCAGGCACCAGCACATCGGCTACCGGTTTATCTGGTAATACAACCTATTACTTACATGTACGTTCAGATTGTGGAGGCTCCGGTTTTTCAACATGGTCAACATCAAGCCCGTTTCTTACACCGTGTAGCCCGTTATCAGTTCCTTATAACGAAGGATTTGAAAGCGCAGTAGTGCCTAATATGCCTGCCTGCGTAACAAAACCTGCTGGTGATGGTGCAGGAACAGTAACCCGATCCACCACCACCACAGGCGCAGCCCCACGTACCGGAACCCAATACTTAAACATAAGATGGACACCTGTAACGGTTAATACCATATACTCAGCACCTCTTAGTTTAACAGGTGGAACATCATACGACTTTAGCGCATGGTACTTAACAGATGCTATATCCGGATGGACCAATATCAGAATATTTGCAAATACCACACCATCGGCTACGGGAGCTACACAACTTGCCATATCACCAACCAACGAGGTAAACACTATTTATAAAGAATTAAAAGGTAGCTATACACCAGGTACTACAGGTACATATTATATGATTGTACAGGTAACACATAATACAACACCTAACGATATGTCTATTGATGACATTAGCGTAATTCAAACCCCAACATGTATAGCCCCTACTTTGCCAACCGGCACTGCTACCGGACCAACTACAGCTAACATAAGCTGGACGGCTGCCGTACCTGCGCCTTCAGTAGGGTATCAGTATGCAGTAACTACAAGTGCAACACCTCCGGGTTCGGGCACTGCCACTACATCAACATCAGCAAGTGTTACAGGCTTAACAGCTAATACTGTATATTATGTACACGTACGTTCTGAATGTACCGGTCCTGATTATAGCCCATGGGTAACTTCATCATCATTTACCACACCATGTAATGCTTTAAGCTTACCATGGTCAGAAGGTTTTGAAAGTATGGCTACAGTAGGAACCAACCTTTATCCTTCGTGCTGGAGTTATTCCAATGTTACATCCAGCAACTATTCCTGCAACGGAACCTGTAATTCTAACACAGCACATGCAGGCACTAAATTTATAGGCGGAAGCTGGTCATTTAACGTATGGTACTTTACCCCTTCATTTAACCTTACAGCAGGTACCTCCTACGACTTTTCTTACTGGGTAAAAACGACAGATGCTGTAGTAGGATATAACCTTAGTACATTCTACGGAACCTCACAAACAATAGGTGCCATGACTAATTCAATAGGCACGCCAGTAACAGGCTATAATGTAGCAACATGGACTAAAGTAACAGCTACCTTTACACCTGCCACATCGGGCACCTACTATTTTGGATTAAATAACAACTGCCCAACAAGCGCACCCAACGGAATAGGTTTTGATGACTTTGCATTAGATGTTACCCCATCTTGTGTTGCTCCAACCCTTCCATCAGGTACTGCCACAGGCACTACCACAGCTAACATTAGCTGGACTGCTGCCGTGCCTGCGCCATCTAACGGCTACCAGTATGCTGTTACAACAAGTGCTACACCTCCAGGGTCAGGTACTGCCTTTGCCGGCACCAGCACCAGTGTATCAGGCTTAACCGCCAATACAGTTTATTATGTACATGTAAGGTCAGATTGTGGCGGAACTTTTAGCCCATGGGCTACCTCTGCAGCTACTTTTACAACGTTTTGTAATGCAATTACCTCACTTATTTCCGAAAGCTTTAACACCATAGGTAGCATACCTCCGGCATGCTGGAGTACAGCAATACAAAATGGTACTATAAACTGGACTTTTGCTTCTGCTGATGCTGATGGGCAATTTACCCCACACAGCGGTGCTGCCATGCCAGTAAAAAACTGGACAAGCGCTGCTAACTCAGATGCTTTATTAATATCTCCTAATTTAGATTATAGCGGTACATACCCAAGCACATCGCTAAGGGTTAATGTTTGGANNGATTACAGCGGTACATACCCAAGCACATCGCTAAGGGTTAATGTTTGGATTTATAGAAATGCCAGCTTCGGACTTTCAACAGACAGGGTAGCGTTTTTTGCCAACACCACTAATGACCTTAGCGGAAGCCCAACTACATTAATAGATATACCATACGCTGCATCAGCAGCACCTGCTGTTGGCTCATCGGGTTGGTATAACTATACAGCAGTAATTCCATTAAGCTACAACAGTGCACCATTTTATGTTATAGCTAAAGGAAGCACTACAACAAGTTTCTCGTCTTATAGCGTAGGCTTTGATGATTTTGCCATAGAGGTAGCACCAAGCTGCTTAAACCCAACCGGTTTAACAGCGGGTAACTTTACCAGCACCACTGCCGATGTATCGTGGGGTAGTGTTGCCGGTGCTGTTAATTATGTATGGGAATTAAGAACAAGTGGCGCTTGTGGAAGCGGTTCGCCTTTACAATCAGGTACCACTGCATCTACATCGGTTAGCTTATCAGGCTTAAGCGTAGGTACAAACTATACTTTCTGCGTTTATACAGATTGTGGTGGAGGTAACTTAAGCTCTACATCTTCATTTACATTTGCTTTACCACTTCCGGGTGATGATTTTTGCAATGCCATTAACCTAACATTAGGAGGTGCGCAAGATTGTAAAAACACAACCAACTATACTTCAGTAGGCGATCCCGGTTTCACATGTAGTAGCATGAACAATACCGTATGGTACACATATACTCCTGCGGTAACAGGTCAGG
>CXWJ01012268.1_pt1 | contig 10669 bp, 8 predicted proteins | sample 590841 | NCBI WGS metagenome assembly CXWJ01 (sample SAMEA3498367, study PRJEB10139) | wastewater metagenome | biome: wastewater treatment plant; material: activated sludge | place: Austria | collected 2015-01-21 | reverse complement strand
TACTAAAGGCAAACCTAACGGAAAAGGAGTACTTACCTTTGGTAACAGCATAAAACTAGAGGGTAATTTTTTTAACGGTGAGCCGCTTTTTTTGAATGATGATTGTTTAAAGCACTTGCATAAAAATGTTGTTTCTGAAACTGATACTTCCGGAATTTACTATGGAGATAACAACCAGTCACAACTTTACTACCATGCATTAGTGCCTGATGGAAAAATATCAGGAGTGCTTGTTTTACTGCCCGGCACATGGGAAACTACAGAGCATCTGTTAAGCAGCACACAAGCACTTTCTCAGCTTGCTTATCAAAATAATCTGGCTGTAATTGTTCCATCAATCAATCAGCGGCTAACGCTAAACAACGAAATAGTTGAACTGCTAAACAACATGTTTGCACATGCCATTAAAAAATATCATTTGCCAAAACATAAATTTGTAATGGGCGGTTGGTCAATGGGCGGTATTTTTAGTATGCGATATACACAAATGGCAAAACAGAATTCTTTAAAAACAGTTGTTAACCCGGTGGCGGTTTTTAATTGCGATGGACCTTGCGATTTAAAAAACGTTTACCACAATTTTAAAAGAAAACTGAATAAAAACCCCGGACAAAGCGAACCTGCTTATGGCATACACGAATTAGAAAAATACTGTGGTGGCACACCCACAACAGCACCCGAAAATTATAGATATTACTCTCCTTATTCGTATGGAGAAAAAAACGGAGGTAATGCTCAATATTTAATTTCAACTCCAGTAAGAATATATGCCGATGTTGATCCGGTGTGGTGGATGCAAAACCGCAATGTGGATATGTACGACCTTAATGCGTTGGATCAAACAGCCATGATTCAACTGTTGAATGATATTGGAAACAAACAAGCTGAATTTATTAATGCTTACCAAAAAGGTGTGAGGCTTGAGGGAAACCGCCACCCGCATTCATGGAGTATTATTGATCCACATGATTGCATCAGATGGATGCTTGGTTTCTTAAAATAAAATATGATGGAAGCGCTTCCTGTTTTTATTAGTGTATCGTTTGGTTTACTTGCAATTGTTTCCGTTATCTGGTTTTACGTTGCAACAAAATCTAAAACATTTTTAATTGTTGCTATGGTATGGCTGCTGCTGCAAACTGTACTTGCANNACAAAATGTGTTTATCTGAACACGCAAGCCATGCCTCCGCTACTTATGCTGTATGGAATTTTTCCGGCATTGGTTTTTGTCGCAATGATTTTTTTTACAAAAAGCGGAAAGGCATTTATCAGCAACATTAATTTAAAAGCCCTTACAGCATTCCACAGTATTCGTTTGACTGTAGAAATTTTTTTGTCGGTATTATACCATTATGGTGTTGTTTCTGTTTACATGACTTTTGAAGGAACAAACTTTGACATACTATCAGGCCTAACAGCTCCATTAGTTTCATGGTTTGCTTTCCGTAATACAACTATAAACAAAAAATTATTGCTGGGCTGGAACGTCATTTGCCTTTTGCTTTTATTAAATGTGGTAATAACAGCAGCGTTTGCCATCCCCTCTCCTATTCAGAAACTCGCATTTGAACAACCTAATATTGCACTATTGTATTTTCCTTTTAACCTGTTGCCAACCATTGTAGTTCCAATGGTATTTTTTGCGCACCTTGCAGCCATCAGGCAATTAATAAAATAAACCTTATGCTAAACAAAATTAATTTTATACCTGCTATTCCATTCCCAAACATAATGTCTTAAACTCTGTACATTTACCCCAAATGACAGTTAAGAAGTTTTTTTTTGCTATATGCGTGTTTGTTTTTGCGGTTTTAAATTTTTTCTGCAACAGCAACAAAACTTCCGCACCCGTAAAGCTAACCAACTATGCAAGTTTATTGGATACCACCAAATACGTTGGCAAAGAAACCTGCCGCAGTTGTCATCCTGATATTTATAAAACGTTTATGCACACGGGCATGGGTTCTTCTTTTGATGTGGCTTCAACAAAAAAAACTTCCGCCAAATTTGAACATGCTTTGGTGCATGATAAAGAAGGAAATTTTTTCTATCAACCCTATTTTGAAAATGATTCACTGCGCATTTTAGAATTCAGGCTTGATGGCAAAGACACTCTTTATAAGAGAAAAGAAACCATCAACTTTATTGTAGGCTCAGGGCAACACACCAACAGCCACATCACCAACAGCAATGGCTACCTTACGCAAGTGCCCGCTACTTTTTACACACAAAAAGGAATTTGGGATTTACCACCCGGATTTGAAGATGGCAACAACACGCGCTTCAATCGCATTATTGGTTTGGAGTGTATGAGTTGCCACAATGCTTATCCTGATTTTGTTTTAGGAAGCGAAAACAAATATAATACTGTGCAGCGTGGCATTGATTGCGAGCGTTGTCATGGTCCGGGCTCCGTGCATGTGCAGCAAAAAATGCTGGGCATGCTGGTTGATACGGCAAGAGAAATTGATTACACAATTGTCAATCCATCTAAGCTGCCAATAGATAAACAATTTGATGTGTGCCAGCGCTGCCACATACAAGGAAATGCAGTGTTAAACGATGGAAAATCATTCTTTGATTTTAAACCGGGTATGCTCCTAAGCGATGTAATGAATGTGTTTATGCCGGTTTATAAAGGCAGAGAGAACGAACACATTATGGCATCTCATGCCGAGCGTTTAAAAATGAGTAAGTGCTATACGGCAACAATGGAAGTGGTTGAAAAAAATAAAACGGCAGCAGATTTAAAGCCATACAAAAATGCGCTCACGTGCATTACCTGTCATAACCCGCACGTAAGTGTAAAGCAAACAGGTGATACTCAGTTTAACAAAGCTTGCAACAATTGCCATAGCACACAAAAAAATAATTTGTGTACAGAAAAAGAAAGCAATTTAAAAGCCAACGATTTTAACTGTGTTAAATGCCACATGAACTTTTCAACTGCAATTGACATTCCACACGTAAAGGTTCACGACCACTACATACGCAAACCCATTGACGAAAATAAAATAGATGGGATAAAAAAATTAGTCTCTATTGTAGCCATCAATAATCCATCACCCCCTGCTAAAACCATTGGCGATGCTTACATTGCCTATGTAGAAAAATTCGGGTTTGATTTTACGCTGCTCGATTCTGCTTTAAAATATTTGCCGCAAACAGATGAGAAGGACTTGAATAAAAATTTTAAATCGCTTATTCAGCTTTATTTTTTAAGAAGAGATTATAGTGCGGTTGTTGCTGTTGCCGAAAAAGTAAAAAATATTAATGAAGCTCTGAACACTAAATCATACTCCAATTCCGATGCATGGGCATGTTACCGTATTGCACAGTCGTACGAAAAATTAAATGATTTGAATAAAGCAGTTTTGTTTTACCGTAAAGCAACCATGCTTGCTCCTTTTCAATTAGATTTTTTAAATAAGTATGCAACTGCTCTTTCCGTAACCGGAAATAACAAAGATGCCAAATTGGTTTATGAGCGTATTCTTGCCGAGAATCCAAAGAACCACACTGCCTTATGCAATCTTGGGTTTCTTTATTTATCAGTTGAGAATAATGCCGGTAAAGCAATGGAACTTTACAATAAAGCCCTTGCGCTTAACCCCGATTACGAGCAGGCATTACTCAATAAAGCCGGTTTGCTTCTTTACTTAAACAACACCTCGGAAGCAAAAAAACTATTGCAACAAATTTTAAAAATCAATAAAGAAAATAAACAGGCAAGGGAAATTTTGGCGCAAATAAGTTAAGTTGCTTTCAGTTTCTTTGCATTCACTTAATATGAAAAAGATAATTTTATTTATTACAGTAAGTCTATTAATTATAGCATCAATACTTGCATACACCTACTACCAAAAAATTTACGCACCTAATATTAGTGTTACCCCCGGCAATGAGTTTTTATACATTAACACCGGTAGTACTTTTAATGATGTAAAAAATAAACTCACCGGAAGCAACACTTTAAAAAATTCAGCATCGTTTGAATGGGTTGCTGCCAAAATGAATTACGGTGCTAAAGTTTTGCCCGGCAAGTATGCTTTAAAAGATGGAATGAGTAACAAGGAATTGGTTAGCCTGTTGCGTTCCGGTAAACAAACTCCTGTTAAAGTTACGTTTAATAACATGCGCACACTGCCACTGCTTGCTGCACGTATTGCCGAACAATTAGAAACCGATTCGGCAACCCTCTTGCACTATATCCAGGATTCGGCATGGCATACGGATAAAAATATTTCGCCTGAAAATTTACCTGCTGTATTTATTCCCAACACTTATGAATTTTATTGGAACACTTCTGCATCGCGCTTTGTTGAGCGTATGTATAAAGAGTATAAAAAATTTTGGAATGAGTCTCGTTTGGCAAAAGCAAGCAAATTGGGATTGTCTCCTTACGAAATTTCTACACTTGCAAGTATAGTGGAGCAGGAAACAAAAAAGAATGACGAGAAACCAATTGTTGCCGGTGTTTATTTAAACCGTTTAGCTAAAGGTATGAAGTTGGAAGCCGACCCTACCTTAATTTTTGCATTGGGCGATTTCAGCATTAAACGTGTGCTGAACATTCACAAAGAAATTGATTCAAAATACAACACGTATTTGCACATTGGTTTGCCGCCAGGTCCCATTTCTATTCCCGAAATCTCTTCTATTGACGCTGTTCTTAATTACTCATCTCACGATTATTTGTTTTTCTGTGCCAGAGAAGATTTATCGGGATATCATGCTTTTGCTGTTACCTATGCACAACATTTAGTGAATGCAAAAAAATATCACACAGAACTGAACAGGAGAAATATAAAGTAGGATTTGTGAATAAGATAAAAGGGCAGTCATAGATTCACAGATTAAGCCCCACCTAAATCCTCCTCAAAGGGGAGGACTTCAAATCTGTGAAACGTAAGTTCATGAACTTAATTAAAAATAATGAAGGTGTGAATAATCTGTGGCTTCCTTTCCATTTCTCTAAAATCCATTGCTTCTCAAAAATCTGTGTCAACCTCTTCCTGAAACTTTCACCCCTTATTTAGAGTAAAAACCCCTAATTTCATCGCATCAATTTTTAATGAGGCCTTTACTTTACATAACTCTTTTGTTTGCATTGGCATTTCCGGTTAACGCTGTTGCCGATGAGGTGCCTGTGTTACTACGTGCAAAAAAAACAGAACAGGCAGACAGTATGGGATGCAATTTTGTAGAGCAAACCACCAAACTCGTTTACGATTTAATTATTAGCGGTAAAATAAAGTTATGGGACTCTCCTCAAAAAGAAATTCAAATAACCGGTACATCGCTTAAAGAAATTGAAAAAACTACAGCAACAGAGTTTGTTACACAAGACATTATAGTAATTTACGAGATGTGGGAAGTAAGCAAACGCAGACTCAACTCGCGTACGCTTGGCTTTATGTTTTTAAATAAGGATAACAGAAATGCCGATGTCTCTTATGGCTATGTTGACTATGCCGACATACGCGATTTCTTTGCCAACACACGTGTAGAAGCCAATGCCAATGGAAGCTACGGACGCTCTATGCTGTGGTATCTGACTCGCAAAAATTTTAATTACACCGTAATTCAGTTTGCGGGTAAACTCATTGAATCTAAACAGGAAATGAATGAAACGCTTGCTGCTTACAAGGGAAATTTGCAATTTGGCGATGCTTTTATAAATGATGATGATGGCGTAAAAATGATTACCTACATTATTGATGTAAAAAGTGCAATGGATAGTTTAATGCAAGCTAATTCAAAATCTATAGTAAAAGCGTTTGAAAATTATTTTGAAGAAAACACCGAAGAGTTTTATAATTTAGGTGGCGACAGGATTCCAAATGTTACCAAACCGAATTTCAAAATAAAAGTAACCGGAATTGAAGTAACAGAATCGTGGAAACAAATGGGCGAGCAAATAATATACGAACCAGTTTCAATAAATATTTCCGTAAGCGATTCAGCATTAACACCCATCCGCAAAAGCGAATTAATAAACATGGATATTGTAGTTAACGAAAAGAAATTTATACTTGTACTTCTCGAAAAACAATACAACTACATCATCACACAAATAAATTCACAAAAAATTGCACGTAAAGAAGCTTACTTATACAATAAAGCACTTGGCACCTATAAATGGAATCAGTTAATGGAATATGTGAAGTATTATTAAGGGCTTAAGTTGTAAGTCAAAATTCAAAAGCAAAAAAAAAGTACAAAGTAGTGTGTACAAACTACTAAGATTAGCACACATTCCCCTCTGTGTTTAAGATAGTGTGTAAGCGAGAGGGGGCAGGGGATGTGTTAAAAAATAAAGTTGGCAAAATTTAAAACTCAAAATTCAATTACAATAAATCTTCTCAGTGTTCTTTGCGCAAACCTCTGAGCCCTTTGTGGTTAAAACCAACCCTCGCAAATTCATCATTCATAATTCTTAATTCATAATTTCTAAAAATGTCACAAATCAAATTCGGAACAGACGGCTGGAGAGCCATTATTGCACAGGACTTTACTGTAGAAAATGTTATACGTGTAAGCGAAGCAACAGCAGCCTGGTTATTAAAATCAAACAAAAAACCATCGGTGGTAGTTGGTCACGATTGCCGCTTTGCAGGCGAATTGTTTGCGCACACAGTTGCCAAAGTTTTATGCAATGCCGGTGTATCAGTAAAACTTGCAAAAGGTTTTGTTAGCACTCCCATGATTTCACTCGGTGCCGTAAAACATAAAGCTGATTTGGGTGTAATAATCACAGCAAGTCATAACCCTCCATCTTACAATGGATTTAAATTAAAAGGCTCGTATGGTGGACCGTTGCTTCCTTCAAGTGTGGCAGAGATTGAAGCCATCATCAAAGACAAGTCAGCCATCAACACCGAAAAACTTTCTTTAATTGATTTTGAAAAATCGGGCTTGCTTACGTATGTAAATTTGGAAGATGAGTACATAGACCACGTTAAAGCTAACTTTGATTTAGCTGCCATAAAAAACTGTGGAAAGAAATGGGCTTACGATGCCATGTTTGGTGCAGGGCAAAATGTTATAAAGCGTTTGTTTCCTGAAATAGATATGCTGCATTGCGATAACAACCCCGGCTTTCACGGGCAAGCACCTGAACCTATACACAAAAACTTAGGTGAGTTCAGCAACTTTATAAAATCAAAAGGAAACATTGCCTGCGGATTGGTAACCGATGGAGATGCTGATAGAATTGGCTTGTACGACAGCAAAGGAAATTTTGTGGACTCACATCACATTATTCTTTTATTGATTCATTACTTGCATAAAGTAAAAGGCATGACTGGAAAAGTTTGCACTGCATTTAGCACCACGCCAAAAGTAGTTACCATGTGTAAGAAATATCATTTGGAAGTAGAGGTGGTAAAAATCGGTTTCAAATACATCTGCGAAATAATGACCAAGGAAGATGTGTTGCTGGGTGGAGAAGAATCGGGCGGTATTGCCATTAAAGGTCACATACCAGAGCGCGATGGCATTTGGATGGGATTGGTTATTTGGGAGTTTATGGCTAAGAGTGGAAAATCTTTGGAAGAATTAATAGAAGAAGTTTATTCTGTTGTTGGAAGATTCTCTTTTGAACGCAGTGACTTACATATTAAGGAAGAAGTAAAACAACAAATACTTGCCAATTGCGTTGGCAACAAATACAGCAACTTTGGCAAATACAAAGTAGAAAGAATGGATGACCTTGATGGGTTTAAATATTTCTTTGACAATGAAAACAAAGAATGGCTGATGATACGCGCAAGCGGCACCGAGCCTGTGTTACGCACTTACGCTGAATCTTCAAGCACCGAAGGCGCTTTTGCCATTTTAAAAACTGCGGAACAAACGCTGTTGAATTGAGATTTGGGATTGCGGATTTCTGATTTGAAAAAAAAATATGCCACAGATTCACAGATTTCAAGTACTCCCCTTAGGGGAGGATTTAGGTGGGGCTTAATCTGTGAATCTGTGGCTCATAAACACTTTATCCTTTTAATCTTTTTTTTCTTTTTATCAAAGCAATCCTTTTCACAAAAACTTTCTTTCTGGGAAACTGATTCGGTTTACAACAAAAAAAGAGTGAACGCTGTTGCATACTCCGCTGCAGGAGCTTATGCAGGTGGTATGACGGGTTTGTATTTTTTGTGGTATGCAGATTATCCGCTATCAAAATTCCACACCTTTAATGATAATAACGAATGGTTGCAAATTGATAAAGGCGGGCATTTGATCAATGCATATTGGTCTGGCAAAATGGGAATTGATGTAATGCGCTGGACAGGTATGGAACGCAAAAAAGCAATTTGGTATGGAGGCAGCGCAGGCTTGGCGTTTATGACATCCATAGAAATTTTTGATGGCTTTAGCGATGCATGGGGTTTTAGCACCGGAGATGTTATTTGCAATGTTGCCGGTTCAGCAACTGCCATTGGTCAGGAGCTATTATGGAACGAACAACGCATAGAATGGAAACTTTCATTTCGTCCAACAGAGTTTGCAAAATACCGTCCCGATGTTTTTGGAACATCATTAACCGAAAAAATATTCAAAGATTACAACGGGCACACGTATTGGTTAAGCGGAAATATTTCTTCTTTCCTAAACAGCAATTCTAAATTTCCCAAGTGGTTGAATGTAGCTGTTGGTTATGGCGCTGATGGTTTAACAGGCGGAACAGAAAATGTGTTGGAGTACGAAGGCAAGCCTATCCCCTATTTTAAAAGAACTCGTCAATATTATTTTGCGCCTGATATTAACCTTACCAAAATAAAAACACAATCTAAATTTTTAAAGTTTGTTTTTGCGGCAACACGGTTTATTAAGTTTCCATTACCAGCCATTGAATACAACAGCAATAAAAAGTGGGTGTTGCATGGTGTTTATTTTTAAAACCGTTTCATTTTTGCTTTCTTTGGATTAAAATAAAATACCATGCAAAGCAATGCACAAACCCCTGATGATTACATGGCAGAAATACCTGCCGACAGAAAAAAAGTAATGAATGAAATGCGCACTGCCATCATTAAAAATATTCCTAAAGGTTTTGAAGAAATGATGGGATATGGAATGATGGGATACGCAGTTCCGCATAAAATTTATCCTGCCGGCTATCATTGTAATCCCAAAGACCCATTGCCATTTATAGGGTTGGCATCACAAAAAAACTTTATTGCGCTTTACCACATGGGTATTTATGCCGATCCAAAATTGTTGGCTTGGTTTCAGAATGAGTGGAAAAAACATTCCACCAAAAAATTAGATATGGGTAAGAGTTGTATTCGTTTTAAAAAGCCGGAGGATGTGCCTGTAAAACTGATTGGCGAACTTGCATCTAAAATGACAGTGAAAGAATGGATTGCGTTATACGAGAAAAATCTTAAGAAAAGCAAATGACCATTGCCGATATACAATCCATTTGCAAAAAACTAAAAGGTGTTACCCAGGATATTAAGTNNGTTCCTGTTACTGCATCGTTTAAAGTAAATGACGAAGAGTTTGAAGAAATAAGCAGCAGAAAAGGTTTTATTCCTGCACCATATCTTGCCCGTTACAAATGGGTTTTTGTTGATGACATTAAACGGATAAGTAAAAAAGAATGGGGGCAAATGATTTGTACTTCTTATAAACTTATTGCGCAAAAACTTCCATCAAAAATTAAAAAGGAGATTGGGATTGATTGACTTTATAACAAATGCACTATCTATTCTTAAGAACTATTTAAAAATCCCGCAAAGACACAAAGAAACACAAAGCATAGCAATATTTTTTCTTTGTGTTTCTTTGTGTCTTCGTGGGAAAAATAATTCACTTATTATCATCTGCCAATTAGTTTGCGTTTAGTAGAAAATACTCTTATCATCATTGGCGGACCAACAGCCAGCGGCAAAACTTCATTAGCAATTGAAGTTGCAAAATATTTTAATACAGAAATTGTATCTGCCGATTCGCGCCAGCTTTTCCGCGAAATGAATATTGGCACAGCCAAACCATCACAACAACAATTAGCTGAGGTAAAACATCATTTCATCAACTCACATTCTATACATGATGAAATGAACACAGGCATTTATGAAACGCAGTGTATTTCCTTACTTGAGAACTTATTTAAAAAAAATAAAACAATAGTAATGGTTGGCGGAACCGGGCTTTATATAAATGCAGTTGTTAATGGAATAGATAATTTACCCGAAGCAAATACTGAAATAAGAAATCAGTTGCAGCAGCAACTTAAACTAAACGGAATTGAACCTCTCCAAAATAAATTAAAGGAAATTGATATTAGCACTTACTTAAAAATTGATTTGCAAAACCCCAACAGGCTTATGCGTGCGTTGGAGGTTTTTATGATAACTGGCAAACCCTATTCTTCTTTTCTTAAAAATAAAAAAACAGAAAGAAATTTTGATGTAAAAATGTTTGGCATTGAAAGAAGCCGTGAGAGGTTATATGAAGTGATAAACAAACGGGTGGATGACATGATTCAAAACGGGCTGTTAAAAGAAGCCGAACAGCTTTATCCTTTTAAAAACCTTAACGCATTGCAAACCGTGGGTTATATGGAGTTGTTTGATGTTATTGAAAACAAAATGACATTAGAGGTTGCGGTAGAAAAAATAAAGCAACATACGCGCAATTACGCCAAGCGGCAGGTTACC
>CXWJ01000722.1_pt1 | contig 10669 bp, 20 predicted proteins | sample 590841 | NCBI WGS metagenome assembly CXWJ01 (sample SAMEA3498367, study PRJEB10139) | wastewater metagenome | biome: wastewater treatment plant; material: activated sludge | place: Austria | collected 2015-01-21 | reverse complement strand
GTCGAACTCAATCAGATGAGCAACGATAAGCTCGAAAAGAAGCTGGAAGAGGCGCGCGAAGAGCTGTTCAACCTGCGCTTCCAGGTGGCCTCGGCCCGGCTGGAAAATACGTCCCGCTTGCGCGTGGTACGCCGCGAGGTGGCCCAGGTGGAGACGGTTCTCCACCAGCGCGTGTTGGCGACGGAAGCCGCGGCGGCCGAGCCGGAGATCGCTACCCGCCTGAAGGGTAAGGAATGGCAGGCCAACGCCCGTTTTGTCTACGAGGACAGCGCCTGGCAAGTGGAATTCAATGAGAAAGGCGGCAAGAAGCTGGCGACGGCCTGGGTAAACCTGAACAAGGTGCAGCCCAAGGGCCGCGGTGCCAAGGCGCCGCAGATGGTCGTCCGCCACGAGTTGGCGCGTTAAGACGCGGCGGCGCGTCGGGACACATAAGGTAACAAGATGAGAGAACAGCGTAAACGACTCGTGGGCGTCGTCACCAGTGACAAAATGGACAAGACCATCGTCGTCGCCGTGGCTACCACCAAGCGCCATCCTATCTACGGCAAGATCGTCAGCCGGGTAAAGAAATATAAGGCCCACGACGAGAACAACGAAAGCCGGACGGGCGATCGGGTATTGATCATCGAATCCAGCCCCTATAGCCGGGAGAAGCGTTTCGCGCTCGTCTCCGTGCTGGAGCGGGCCGACTAACAGTAGCGAGGCATCCCAATGATTCAGAAGGAAAGTCGTCTCAACGTAGCCGATAATTCGGGAGCCCGCGAACTCCTGGTGATCCAGGTCATGGGCGGCTCGCGCCGCCGCTATGGGACCGTGGGTGACGTCGTGACCGCGACAGTGAAGAAGGCCACGCCGAACGCCACCGTGAAGAAAAGCTCGGTGGTCAAGGCCGTCATCGTGCGCACGACCAAAGAGTACAAGCGCGAAGATGGCAGCTACATTCGCTTCGACGATAACGCCGCCGTCATCCTCGACGCGGAAGGCAAGAATCCGGTCGGCACGCGCATCTTTGGGCCGGTGGCCCGCGAACTGCGCGACAAGGGTTTCGGGCGCATCCTGTCGCTGGCCCCGGAGTCGCTGTAGGTAGGTTCTAGGTTTTAGGGAATAGGTTCTAGGGTAAGAGGATTCTTCCTAGCCCCTAGCCCCTAGCCCCTAGCCCCTAAAAAGGTATGCCATGCGAATTAAGGTAAACGATACAGTCGAAGTGATCTCCGGTAACTTCAAGGGTGTGCGCGGCACGGTGCAGCGCGTCTACCCCAAGCGGCAGATGGTCGTCGTCTCCGGAGTGAATATTATCAAGAAACACCAGAAGCCGAAGGCCACCGGCGGTCGCTCGCGGGCCCAGGGTGGCGTCATCGAATTCGAGGCGCCCATCCACGTCTCCAAGGTGATGCTGGTCGAGCCGGGCAGCGGCGAGAAATCGCGTGTCGGCGTGCGCCGCGACGCGGACAATCACGTCGTGCGCTACGCTAAGAAGTCAGGCGCGGAGTTATAAGCAGCGATAAGGATTTACTAGTGGCGAGCCAGGCGGCCCCAGCGGCCCTGAACCGTGTCGCAATCATCGACAGGCACAGGCAGGCACCGCGGCCGACCTGCAACTCGACCCGGAGGAATAAGAATGGCAACGAAATTTACGCCGCTGCCCGAGTTATATCGCGATGAGGTCGTCCCGGCCCTGATGAAGGAGTTTGAATACTCCAGCGTCATGCAAGCGCCGAAGATCACCAAAGTCGTGGTCAACGTAGGGCTGGGCGAGGCGCTCGATAACGCCAAGGCGATCGAGTTCGCGACAACCGACATAACCACCATCACCGGCCAGAAGCCGGTGCTGAACAAGGCCAAGAAATCCATCGCCGGCTTCAAGCTGCGCGAAGGGCGCGTGATTGGCCTGAAGGTGACGCTGCGCGGCGACCGGATGTGGGCCTTTCTGACCCGCCTCATCCACGTGGCCCTGCCGCGCACGCGCGACTTCCAGGGGATTTCGCCGGAAGCTTTCGACGGCCGGGGTAACTACACCCTGGGCCTGCGCGAGCAACTGATTTTCCCGGAAATCGAATACGACAAGATCGACAAGATTCGGGGCATGGAAGTGACCATCGTCACCACCGCCCCGACCGACGAAGAAGGACTACGACTGCTGACACTGATGGGAATGCCCTTCCGGCGCGAGGTCGCCGAGGCGGCCTAAGGCGCGTTGCAAGACGCTCTGGAGAATACAGATGGCGAAGAAATCAATGATCGCGCGAGAGACAAAGCGGAAGTACCGGGTTCGCGTCCGTAACCGCTGCCAGATGTGCGGCCGGCCGCGGGGCTACATCCGCCGGTTTGGCCTGTGCCGTATCTGTTTCCGCGAACAAGCCCTGAAAGGCAATATTCCGGGTGTCGTTAAGTCGAGTTGGTAGTAGAGGTGCGCTATGTCTATGACTGATCCGATTGCCGACATGTTGACGCGGATGCGCAACGCTCTGGATCGGCAGCAACCGACGGTTGCAATTCCCCATTCTAAATTGAAGGTCTCGATTGCCGAAGTGTTGCAACACGAAGGCTATATCGAGAGCTATGAAGTGGTGACCCGCGATAAGTATCCAACGCTGGTGATTCGGCTGCGCTACGTGGGCGGCCGGCGCGAGCGGCGCTCGGTCATCAATGGCCTGCAGCGCGTCAGCTCACCGGGCCGCCGTATCTACGTGGGTAAGCGCGAGATCCCCTGGGTTCTCAGTGGTCTGGGCGTTTCAATCGTCACCACCTCGCGCGGCGTGATGACCGACCAGAAGGCGCGCCAATTGGGCCTGGGCGGCGAATTGCTGTGCAAGGTCTGGTAGGCAGGCTCGAATTGCAGTGGCGGGCCTACGTCCGCCAGGGAGAATGATGGTATGTCGCGAGTTGGTAAGGCGCCAATACAATTACCGAAAGGCGTTAGCATCGACATCGCCGGTTCCCAGGTGGCCGTGAAGGGGCCAAAGGGTGAGCTATCGCGCACCCTGCACCCCGACATGGCGATCAACCTGGAGGATGGCGTGCTGAGCGTGTCGCGGCCGTCGGATAGCCGGCAGCATCGCTCGCTCCACGGCCTGACGCGGGCCTTGTTGAATAATATGGTTACCGGCGTCAGCGCCGGTTATAGCAAAATATTGCTGATCGAAGGCGTTGGCTATCGGGCCGAGATGGACGGCAAGCGGCTGGTGCTCTACGTGGGCTATTCCCACCCGGTTTACTTTGAGCCGGACAACGGTATCTCCTATACCGTGGAAGAGCGCGGTCGCAAGGTGACCATCACCGGCATCGATAAGGAATACGTCGGCGAAATCGCCGCCCGCGTGCGCAAGCAGCGCCCGCCCGAGCCGTATAAGGGCAAGGGTATTCGCTACGAAAAGGAAATCGTCCGGCGCAAGGCGGGCAAGACCGGCAAGGTTTAGGCCGGACACGGGCCAATAGGATAAGAACATCATGGCAAAGAATGTGACTGATCCGCGGAAACGGCGCCAACGCCGCATCCGCCTGAAGATCACCGGCACGCCCGAGCGTCCGCGTCTCAACGTCTATCGCAGCCTGGAGCACATCTACGCCCAGGTCATCGATGACGTGGCCGGGCGCACACTGGCCTCGGCCTCGACCATCGACAAGGGCGTGGTCGAGCAGATCGCCGGCAAGAAGAAGCGCGAACAGGCGGCCATTGTGGGCAAGATCGTTGCCCAGCGGGCGCTGGATGCGGGCGTCAAGGAAGTCGTCTTCGATCGTGGCGGTTATCTCTACCACGGCCGCATCAAGGCCCTTGCCGATGGCGCGCGCGAGGGCGGGCTGAAGCTGTAATTACGAATTATGAATTATGAATTAGGAATGAAGCCCATTCTTAATTCCCACTTCTTAATTCCTAATTCCTAATTGGAGATTGATATGGGACAGCGAAGAAGAGAGCAGAACTTTCGCGAGCAGAAAGACGATTTCGACGAGCGCATCATCGACATCGCCCGCGTGGCCAAGGTCGTGCAGGGCGGTCGTCGCTTTGCCTTCCGCGTCACGGTCGTCGTCGGCGATAATCGCGGCAAGGTGGGCGTCGGCATCGGCAAGGCGCGTACCGTGCCCGATGCCATTCGCAAGGCGCTGGAAACGGCGCGCAAGAATATGGTCAACGTGCCCATGTATGGCACGACGCTGCCGCATGAGATCATCGGCCGGCATGGCGCGGCCAAGGTGCTGCTGAAGCCGGCTTCGCCCGGTACGGGCGTCATCGCCGGCGGCGGCGTGCGTGCGGTCATNNGGCAAGGACATCAAGGAAGTCTCGCCGTTTTGGGGGCGTAACTGATGGCTACCTTACGCATTACCTATAGCAAGAGCGCCATCGGCTACACCGTGCGCCAGAAGGCCACGGTCAAGGCGTTGGGCTTCAAGCATCTCTACCAGACGATTGAACACGAGGATTCGCCGGCCATCCGGGGGATGATCAACCGCATCAGCCACCTGTTGACGGTCGAAGAAGTGGCGACCGAGAAACCGCGGTCGGCCAAGAAGAAGGGCGAGTGAGATGAAACTCAACGATCTAGGACCTAATGCAGGCTCCAAGAAATCACGCAAGCGCGTGGGCCGCGGCATTTCGGCCGGCCAGGGCAAGACCGCCGGCCGGGGCACCAAGGGCCAGGGCGCGCGCAGCGGCGGCGGCAAGGGCGCCTACTTTGAAGGCGGCCAGTTGCCGCTGGCCCGCCGTCTGCCGTTCAAGCGCGGCTTCACCAATATCCGCCGCGTGGAATACAAGGTCGTCAACCTGGAACGCCTGGCCGAGTTTGACTTCGGCGGCGAGACAGTGACGCCCGAACTGATGGCGGCCATTGGCTTGATCAAGAAAACGTCCGACCGGGTGGTCATCCTGGGCAACGGCGAAGTGAGCGGGGCCATCAACGTCCAGGCCCATCGCTTCTCGGCCACGGCCAAGGACAAGATCGAGGCCGCCGGCGGCAAGGCCGAGGTCATCGCCTATACAGTTGAACCGGCCGAGGCGCCGGCCGCCTAAGAGCGCGGCCCTCGAGCGTGCGGGAGAAACGACATGATTGAATCAGTGCGCGCAGCCTTTACCTTGCCCGACTTGCGGCGGCGCATCCTCTTTACCATCGGGATGCTCATCATCTACCGCTTGCTGGCTAATATCCCCGTGCCGGGCGTCGATTTGCAGGCGTGGCTGCTGTTCACGTCGCAACGCACCGGCAACTCGGTCGTCGATTTCCTCGACCTGTTGTCGGGCGGCGCGGTCAGTAACTTCTCGGTGATGGCGATGGGCGTCTATCCCTACATCACCGCGTCGATTATTATCCAGTTGCTCACACCGATCATTCCGCAGTTCGAAGAGCTGCAATCGGAAGGTGAATCGGGCCGCAACAAGCTGAACCGTTATACCTACTATCTGACCGTGCCCCTGGCGTTCTTGCAGGCCATCGGCCAGATTCGTCTGGTCGGCATCAGTCTGGCCGGCGGCGTCGAGTCGATCATGCCCAACTTCGGCTTCGGCGCGTCGCAATTGCTGCCCACGCTGACGACGTTGATCGCCATGGTCGGCGGCACGATGTTCGCCATCTGGATCGGCGAGCGCATCACCGAAGAGGGCGTTGGTCAGGGTATCTCGCTGATCATCTTCGGCGGTATCGTCTCCGGCATTATCCCCAGCCTGGCGCAAATGTTCACGCTGGAAGACGCCACGGCGCGCATCTTCTCCATCGCCACCTTCCTGATCTACCTCGTTGTGACGGTGCTAGTCATCGTCATCATCCAGGAGGGGCAGCGCAGAATTGCGGTACAATATGGCCGTCGCGTGAGAGGACGTAAGATTTACCAGGGTCAGAGCACCTATATACCGTTAAAAGTGAACACCGCGGGCATGATCCCGATCATCTTCGCCCAATCGATCCTGACCTTCTTCCCGCTCATCGCCGGTCTGTTCATCTCCGGCAGCGGTGGGTTCGTCGATCGGGTGGCGACGGCGGTCAGCCAGTTCGGCACGACGCAGGACGTGACCACGGCCCCGTTCGCTTTNNGAGAACTATCTCATGTCCGTCGTCCGGCGCATCACGTTGGTCGGGGCGCTCTTCCTGGGTCTCATCGCCGTGCTGCCGGGCATTATGGCCCTGGTGGCCGTGGTGTTGCGCATCCCCGGCCTGGAGCGGAGCGTGCTGGTCATCAGCGGCTCCGGCCTGATCATCGTCGTGGGCGTGGTCATCGACACCATGCGTCAGCTTGAGGCCCAATTGTTGATGCGTCATTACGAAGGGTTTATCAAGTCATGAAGTTCGTCATCCTGATTGGCCCCCCGGGTGCCGGCAAAGGCACCCAGGCCAAGATGCTGGAGCAATCGCTCGGCCTGCCGCAGGTTTCGACAGGCGACTTGTTTCGTTACAATCTGAAGAATGAGACGCCGTTGGGCAAGCTGGCCCGCACCTATATGGATAAGGGCGAGCTGGTGCCCGATGAGGTCACGGTGGCGATGGTGAAAGATCGGTTGGCGCAGGCCGACGCGGCCGACGGGGCAATCCTCGACGGTTTCCCGCGCACGCAGGCCCAGGCCGACGCGCTCGACCAATTGCTGAGCCAATTGGGCGGCCGCATCACCGTCGTGCCCAATATCATCGTGGANNATGCGCGTCTACAACGAACAGACGAAGCCGCTGCTGGACTATTATCAACAGCACGGGCTGGTGGTCGACGTGAACGGCCAACAGAGTATCGAGGACGTTCAGCAAGACCTGCAACGAATCATCGAGCAGGCTTGATTGGCTCAGGCAGCGAAGCGCCTGAATGTGGAGAGTGGAATTATGAAGGTAACATCATCTGTCAAGCGGCGTTGTCCGAAATGCAAGATCATCAAGCGTAACGGCCTGGTGCGGGTGATCTGCACCGATCCGAATCATAAGCAGCGTCAGGGCTAAGGGAGAGATCGTATGGCTCGTATAGCAGGCGTGGACATCCCACGCAACAAGCGCGTTGAAATCAGTCTGACGTATATCTTCGGCATCGGCCGCACGTCCAGCCATCAGATTCTGGCCGAGGCGGAGGTGAACCCCGATACCCGCGTCCGCGATCTGTCGGAGACGGAAGTGACGCGCTTGCGGCAGATAGTCGAGAAAGAATATACCGTGGAAGGCGATCTGCGCCGCGAGGTAGCGATGAACATTAAGCGCCTGGGCGAGATCGGCAGCTATCGCGGCCTGCGCCACCGCCGGCATTTGCCGGCACGCGGCCAGCGTACCCGCACCAATTCGCGCACGCGCAAAGGCCCCAAGAAGACGGTGGCCGGGCGCGGTCGGCGCAAGGGCGGCAAGTAACAAGTAGCGACAAGTTACGAATGGCGAATGACGCGTTAAGAGCCATGCGCTTGGCCATGTCATTCGCCATTTGTTGCGCACACTGAGAGGAAAGATGGGACGCAGACGACAAGCACAAACAACGCGCAAGAAAGTTCGCAAGATGGTGCCGCGCGGGCAGGCTCATATCTATGCCGCCTTCAATAACACCATCGTGACGATCACCGATACGAAGGGTAACACCGTTTCCTGGTCCAGTGCCGGGGCGGCCGGCTTCAAGGGCTCGCGCAAGAGCACGCCCTATGCCGCCCGTCTGGCCGGCCAGAACGCCGCTCGTGTCGCCGTGGACAACGGCGTGCAGGAAGTGGACGTTATCGTGAAGGGGCCTGGCCCCGGTCGCGAGGCGGCCATTCGTTCGATTCAGGCCAGCGGCATCCGCGTGACGTCGATTCAGGACATCACGCCGGTGCCCCACAATGGTTGCCGGCCGCCCAAGAAGCGCCGCATTTAATAGATTCGAGTTGCTGAGAGGGAAGAAGGGTCGCCAAGCCTGTAAACCTCTCCCAACCCTGGCCGTGGGGCAAACGCGCAGCGCGTCGCCCCCACGTTCGGTACTCAAGAGGAGGTACCTAAATTGGCACGTTATACTGGACCTGTTTGCCGGCTGTGCCGGCGCGAGGGCGAAAAGCTCTTTTTGAAGGGGTCGCGTTGTCTGACCCCCAAATGTTCTGTCGAACGCCGTGGTTACCCCCCGGGGCAGCATGGGCGCGAGAACCAGTTCCGTCGCGGTCGCGCCTCGGACTACCTATTGCAGTTGCGCGAGAAGCAGAAGGCGCGCCGGGTTTACGGCGTCATGGAGCGGCAATTCAACCGCTACTTTGAACGCGCCTCGCGCCAGAAGGGCCTCACCGGCTACAACTTGCTGGCGACGCTGGAGCGCCGCCTGGATAACGTTGTCTACCGCATGGGTCTGGCCGATTCGCGCCCCCAGGCGCGGCAATTGGTGCAGCATGGTCATATCATGCTGAACAACCGCAAGACCAACATCCCTTCGGCGCTGGTAGCGCCGGGCGATGTGGTGTCGGTGCGGCCGCAGAGCAATCGGCTAACCTATTTCAAGGACCTGCGCCAGAACCTGGATGACCGCCGCGTACCGCGCTGGTTGACGCTTGAAACCGCCAACCTGTCGGGGCGCGTGCTCCACGTGCCGGCCCGCGAAGATATCGACATCTCGCTCAACGAACAGTTGATCGTCGAGTACTACTCCCGTTAACGGCAGTTGCTCAGAGTGAAACAGACCGATTTAGGGGAGTCGTGGAATACGGCGGGATTGAACGGCGCGCTGCCGAACATCCCGCCGGCGCGTCCCCAACAGGGAGGTAATCGCCTTGGCTATCAATAATCTTGTCATGCCGAAAATTGAAAGCACGGCCATGTCGGCTGAATATGGTCGTTTTGTGATCGGCCCGCTGGAGCGGGGCTATGGCACAACGTTGGGCAACGCCCTGCGGCGGGTGCTGCTGGCCTCGTTGCCGGGCGCGGCCGTCACCTCGATTCGCGTCACCGATGNNGATGGCCGAGACGGGCCGCGGCTATTCGCCCGCCGAAGATCGCGGCCGGCTGCCCATCGGCGAACTGCCGGTGGATGCCATCTTCAGCCCCATCCGCCGCGTGTCCTACGAGGTCGAGAAGACCCGCGTGGGCCAGGTGGCCGACTACGACCGCACGGTGATGGAAATCTGGACCGACGGCACGATCAAGCCCGAAGAGGCGCTGGCCCAGGCCTCGCAGATTATGATGCAACATCTGCGGCCCATCGCCGGCGTCAGCGAGGAAACATTCGCCTCCATCGAAGAAGAGCGCGAAGAAGAGTCGATCCCCAACGAGATCTACGACACGCCCATCGAACAGCTCGACCTGAGCGTGCGCGTCTTCAACTCGTTGAAGCGCACCGGCATCACCAAGGTTGGCGAGATGCTGGAGATGCTGGATCGTGGCGAAGAGACGATGCTGGCGATTCGCAACTTCGGCGATAAATCGCTGGATGAATTGAAACAACAGCTTCGTCAGAAGGGTTTCCTGGCGGAAGAAGACGAGGTCAAGCGCTCGGCCTGAGCGCCGGCCGCTAGAGGAGTTTACGATGCGTCATAAAGTACATGGCCGCCGGCTCAATCGCGACACCGGCCATCGCAACGCACTGCGGCGAAATATGATCGCCGATTTGCTCATATTCGAAAAGATCACCACGACCGAAGCCAAGGCGCGCACCATTCGCCCGGCGGCCGAGAAGATGATCACCCTGGCCAAGCGTGGCCTGGCCGAGGGCGGCGGCGAGCCGACCACGGCTCTCCATGCCCGCCGTCTGGCCGCGGCGCGCCTGCCCGGTAAGCGCACCAAAGAAGGCGAGGACGGCACGTTTGAGGACGTTGACGTAGTGCGCAAACTCTTTGAAGAGATCGCCCCGCGCTATGCCAACCGCCCCGGCGGCTACACGCGCATGGTGAAGATCGGCCGGCGGCCCGGCGACAACGCCGACATGGCCGTGCTGATGCTGGTCGAAGATTAATCGACAGTTGTGGAGCCTGAATCGCCGGCCGGCCCGCCCCGCACTTTTCGGGCAACCGTTGAGTACGATGGCACCGCTTATTGCGGTTTCCAGCGCCAGCGGCGCGGCGTGCCTTCGATTCAGGCCGAACTGGAACGTGCCCTGACCCAAATCACCGGCCAACCGGCCGGGGTGCTGGGAGCAGGGCGAACCGACACCGGCGTTCACGCGCTGGGGCAGGTTGTAGGCTTTACAATTGAGTGGCCGGATCGGCATGGCGCGCAGGCTCTCCTGCGCGCCCTGAACGCCAACCTGCCGGACGACATCGCTGTCCGGGAGTTGGCCGGGGCCGCGCCGGGGTTTCACCCGCGCTTCGATGCCCGCCGCCGGACGTATGCGTACCATATCCTGCCGGGGCCGGTGCGCCGCCCATTGTGGCGGCAGCGGGCCTGGCGAGTGGCCCAGCCGTTGGACGTGGCCCGGATGAATGCTGCCGCGGCACTCCTGATCGGGCGGCACGATTTCGCGACGTTTGGTCGGGCACCGATCGGTGAGAATACGATCCGCGAGGTCTATGCCGCCGGCTGGGTTGCGGAGGGTGATTTTGTCATCTTTCGCATCTGCGCCAATGCGTTCTTGCAGCGGATGGTGCGTAGCCTGGTTGGGTCACTCAAAGAAGTGGGCAGCGGCAAATGGTCAGTCGATGACCTGGCCGCGGCTCTGGCGTCTCGCGAGCGGCAGCGCTCGGCGACGGTCGCCCCGGCCCACGGGCTATACCTGATGTCCGTGGAATATGATGATTGACAAGGACCTGACGATCCGGCCGCTTGCCGGTGGAGAT